>ENA-ORTB01002993-ORTB01002993.1-human-gut-metagenome-genome-assembly--contig:-NODE-2993-length-14250-cov-10.455513_pt1 | contig 14250 bp, 10 predicted proteins | sample MGYA00241905_ERZ509174 | MGnify/ENA primary metagenome ERZ509174 (study PRJEB26280, sample SAMEA2338851) | human gut metagenome | biome: human gut; feature: human-associated habitat; material: faeces...
GTTCAAACAGTGCCCGTGTTGGCTGCGATTTTGCAAAAAATCCTATGGAATTCTATTATTTCGTACCTCTATCTTTCTTTATGTTTTTATGAATACCTGAAGACATTCTCGTATAAAATTTAAAATTTCCCGCTGGAAAGATTGTATGTTAAATGTTATCAATTTTCAATTTTTGTAATAACAGACAGATGTTTATTATAAATACCTATACAGTAAAACACACACACTGTATCGTGGTTTGAATAGACTTCAGATGTATGTGAGAGAAATAAAAGAAAAACAAATATTTAAAAGAATCAAGGTGGCAAACATGAGCACTTTTTGAGTACGTTTTTTACAAATTCGCAGTGCCTGTGGTTGGATGTCTGACCGTCGCTGCGGGCATTTTGGCTCGCAGCGAGGGAGACAATATGTAATGACCCCCAAGTTTGTAGGATCGTGGATTTACCTGTATACTATGAATTGGAAACTAACAATGGTAACAGGGATTACCGCATACAAATTGGAGGTCATTATATGAATTATAACACAGTTTACGTAGGAATGGACGTTCATAAGGAAAGTTTTACTCTTTGTTCTTGCAAATATGAAGATGAAAAGGCATCTCATTACCAGAGAACACCAGCCAGTTACAAGAATGTATTAAGATATCTTGCATTTCTTCGCACTATATATGGAGAGGATACAAGATTTGTGTGTGGCTACGAAGCAGGATGCCTTGGGTATTCTTTGTATCATCAATTGGAAAATTTTAATGTGGAATGTGTGATCCTTGCACCAACTACAATGCTCGAACAACGAAGCAAAAGACGGATCAAAACAGACAAAAGAGATGCGGAGATCATTGCCAGATCCTTGGCACAGCACAATTACAGTCCGGTACATATTCCAACGGAAACAGATAATCAGACAAAAGAATTCATCCGTATGCGTGATGATCATAAAGCGGAATTGAAAAAGATCAAACAACAGATCCTTTCTTTCTGTTTACGTCAGGGTTATCAGTATGATGGAAGTGGTAACTGGACAGCAAAACATGTGAAATGGCTGAGATCATTAAAACCAGCAGGGCTTTACAAAGAGATCCTGGATGAATATCTGCTGACTTATACAATTCTGACAGATAAACTGAACCGTTTGGATCAGAGGATTGAAGAACTAGCATCCAAAGAAGAGTATAAAGAATCTGTCAGTAAGTTAACCTGTTTTCTAGGAATCAAGACACATACTGCGTTATCTGTAATTGTTGAAGTTGGAGACTTTCAGCGTTTTGTATCTGCACGAAAGTTTGCAGGGTATCTTGGATTGGTACCTGGACAGCATTCCAGTGGCGATGACAGAAACGGACTTGGCATTACAAAAGCAGGGAACACCCATGTACGCAGACTGTTGGTAGAATCCGCACAAAGTTATACCCGTGGAAAGATCGGATATAAATCAAGAGTCTTAAGATCACGACAGGCGGGAAATTCACCGCAGGTAATCAATTATGCAGACAGGGCAAATGAGCGTCTGAGACGGCGCTATTATAAGATGGTTCTGAAAGATGGCAAGAAATATAATATTGCAAAAACAGCAATTGCGAGAGAGCTTGCTTGTTTCATATGGGGAATGATGACAGATAATATTTACTAATATAAATATAACACATCGATCACCATATCAAGACCAAGCCGCCAAAGGCGGTACTGTGTAGTCTTGACATACTGATCGATGTGCTATAAATGATAATCAAGATGATGTAAGCCGGTCTCTGCCGCATACATCATCCAGCCTGTAATTAAAGTTGCAACTGAAGGCATCCCGAAAGAGTTTCGAACATGTTTAGGTTTGAACTATCTACGAGGAAACTCTGTTGGCACAGTAATATCTGTGATCCACGTGAGGGAGACAGCTAGAGTTCGCGGCGGACCATTGACCTGTTGGTAACCAATCCACGTATATCAGAGTGGCCAATGCCGGGAACTGATACATCGGAACTCTTTCTGGATATCTTCAGAAACAATAAAATAAAAATTTGTTGTGATTTCTGTTAATTTACTATTGACAAAGGTCATTACATATCAGTTTCCAAAGGAACAGGCACGGATCAGCGATTTGTAAAAAACGCTCTCAAAAATGCGGAGTTGCCACCTGATTCTTTTAACATATTTGTTTTTCTTTTATTTCTCTCACATACATGCAAGCTACCTTCAAATCGGATTCTATAGTGTCTCTCCTTTTGTACGATAGCTGTTCATATAGTGCTGTGATTCACTAGTTCGTACATTCACATCATTTAAGATGCATCCTGTAATTTCAGCTCCTGACCCTGAAAGAATTTCCATACCTTCCAGAATTCGATCTACATCTGTATAGTCCTGACGGATCACAAATACTGCTCCGTCTACATACTGGGCGACGATCGCTGCATCTGATAATAGTCCACTTGGTGGTGTATCTATGATCACGAAATCGGCTTCTGCCTCCAGTTCTTTTACAAACTGTCTCATATTCTTACCACTTAAAACGGTAGATGTATCCTGGATCGGTGTAGAACCTGCAAGTACTTTAACGCTTGTATTTTTGTACTGCTGTACTGCATCGTCTATGTTAACTTCGCCTTTCATTACTTCCAGAGTTCCTAATTCTTGTTCATTCATTCCAAGTACTTTGGCGGTGGATGGGTTTCTTAAATCCGCATCTACCAGAATTACTTTATACCCTTTCATCGCAAGTGATATTGCAATGTTGGCTGAAACTGTTGATTTTCCTTCTCCTGGCATAGCACTTGTTACAAGAAAAGATTTCATGCCTGTCTCTTTTTGTGCACGCTCGATCCTTCGTCGTACCGTTCTTGCTGCTTCCAGGAAGCTTCTTGGAATTCTTGGATTATCTAGCACGATCAATTCCTGTGTTTGCGTACGTTTCTTATGGAATTTGGCATGAGGCATGATTCCAAGACTTTTTGCATGGAAGAGTCGTTTGAAATCTTCTTCTTTCTTAACTGTATTCTTACCAAGTGCTAACAGGACATCGAGCAAGATACATAGTAAAATTCCGATCAAAACGCCGATCTGTATCTCATGTCTATAACTAAATGGATTGGCAGGTGTAGTCGGAACCCCGCTTTCATCCATGAGTGTCAGCTGTGAGCTTCCAATGACAAACTCTGCTACCGATGGGTAATTTTTAACGACTGCTTTTAAAATCTTCTCAGCCATCTTCGGATTATTTGCAGTCACTTTCAACGTAAACAGGTTTGTATTCTCCATGACTTCTGCTTCGATCGTTCCAGGAACAGACTGAAGGCCAAGATCCTGTGCCAATACTTCTTTAAATGCTCCACTTTTCAAAATATACGGAAATGATTTTGCCATTTGGTTGGCTGTTGCATTCTCAATATATGAATTGGAATTCTCTGATGTAATACTGGAATTGATCGTAAATGTGGAAGATGCTACATAGTATGGGGAATAGGTAAGTCTCTTGTATCCACAGAACACTGCACCACAAATCACAAGAATGATCAAAAATCTCCATTTCATTTGAATGATGCCTTTGATCAAGTCATCAAACAATCCAGCAATATCGATCAGATTCTCTTTATGTTCTGTTTTTGATTCATATTCTTTACTCATGATCTTTCTTCACCTGCCGTTCTGTTTTTGATTCTTGTGTTTTATCTTCATTGCCCTTTTTCGTTCTGCTTCCATAACCATAGCCATAGCCGTAACCGTAACCATAGCCATATCCATGGTTTCCATAACCGTATTTACTTCCGTAACCATAACCGCTTCCATATGCATATTTGTATCCGTAATTTCTTGCTGTCTGAGCAACTCCATGGAATACATCGTTATAAACACATCCAAGCATCGTTCCTTCTGCTGAATTCAGGATACTGATCGTCTCATTGATATCTTTTACTAATGCTGTATGTTGTCTTACAACAAGGATTGATGCATCTGCAAGGTCTACTAACTCTTCTGCATCGGCCGCCTGTGACATTGGTGGTGTATCAATAATAATGTAATCCAGCTTTGTCTTAAAGAACTCTACGATCTTCTGGAAGATCGGTGATGCGATCATCTCTGTAGAATTTGGATAGATCATAGAACCTGCGATCAATAACAATTCTGATTTTGGAAGATCTGTTACCAGATTATCTATCTGTTCATTTCCATTCAATACTTCTCCAAACTGCTGTATTTCTTCCTGATCCAATCCAAAAATCTTGTATTGTGAAGGTTTGCGAAGATCCGCATCGATCAACAATACTTTCTCTGATTCTTCCGCAAGTGCCAATGCTAAATTGGCTGCAACTGTTGATTTACCTTCATTTTCTTCCACACTTGCAACCAGAAGTGTTTTTGCATTCTTCTCTTTCATCTTACTGCTGACTTTGCGGGCAAGTTTCTTCATATCCTCCACATATTGAAAGCTTGTTCCTGGATTTGTCAACAATACCGGACTCTTTTTGCGGTGAATTCTTGCTTTCCATGTCTTATAGATCTTCTCATGATATAACGTCTGCAAAAGCTTTGCATCAAGTTTCCTTGAAACTTCTTTTGGTTTTCTCACTGTATCCTTTAAGAATGACAAGATTGCGATCAATCCACATAACGCAACGATCGTCGTAAAAAATGTTTTCTTCATAAGTGCTGTTGGCTGAAATTTATTTACCGGACCACTTGGCACTGTTGGTTTCTGCAATACATCCAGCACAACATTTCCGATCAGCTGATCTGTCACAACAGAATAATTATTCATGATTGCCTTATTCAAACGAAACGCCATCTCTGGGGAATCTGCCTGAACTTTCAAAACTAAAAGATTGGTTTCATTTACTACCTCTGCAGATGCACTTCCTGGAAAATAATCCATATCCATCTCTTTTGCAACTTTCTTTTGTAAGATCGAACTGTTTAGAATCTCAGAAAACTTTGTCGCCATCTCAGACGTTGCACTCAAATCTGAATATACACTATTGTTACTTCCTTTGCTGCTTACGATAAATGTACTGGTTGATTCATACTGTTTGTGATAGTTTCGTCCGACATAAACATAAGAAAGCAAGCTCATAGATGCTGCCAGAAGCAGGATCACTAGTGCATATTTCCAGATATCTCTTAAGATACTATACAAATCAATATTCATTTCATAATCGTTGACTGATATATTTCGTTTATCACTGCTCATTTGCCGGCCTCCTATTCTGTAACGATCACGATCAGTCTTACCGTTCCTGTACGGCTCTTTCCACTTTTTACTGAATAAGTGATCTCATAAGAACCTGGGGTATCGTAATCTACTTCATCTTTGATCTTCACTTTGCTCTTATTAATATCTCCTGGTACATCCGAGTCATAATCTCCTCCCATGCACACTTTAGATATGTAAGATGCTGCATCTAGTTTGTCACCTTTCTTCGTATAAACCAGATACTTCTTCAAATGAATAAAAGGAATCTCTGATCTGTCCGTTGCATCATAAACCTGTATCGTTGCCTGAAATGATACCGTGTCTCCTGCACTATTGCTTACCTGAAGTTTGACCGGATATTCTCCTGGTGTATACAGATCAACTACTGAGTTTGTCAAAATCTTTATCTGATTTGATAAATCACCATCAATCTTATCTTTCACCGTAAGATTCTTTAATAATTCTTCATTCTTAGAAGCTCCTCCAGATTCAAAACATAATGGTTCCTTCAAATAAAACTTTGGTGATGTATAACCCTCATACTGTACAATACGGTTTGCACGACTGACGTTATTATGTCTGTCTACTGCTGCATATACAACCAGACGCCGTCCACCTCCCAGAAAGTTTGAAACACTTTCTACTACAAGAGAATCCGTAACATCCCCATCATTCTCATCAACTGCTTTTACTCCTTGTAAAAAATCTTCATCGGTAGCATTGAGCCCTACTGTCAATTCCTGCTGATCCATTGTAATGACCGGTCCGATCCGGTCTCCTTTTCTGACCTGTGTAAACCAGAAGATCAGACTTGCTGCCAGTGATATACAAAATATCACAAAACTTACCAATTTTAATTTCTTCATTGTACCACCTTTTCTCCTTCAAGAATTCTCTTAGGATTATCATATAACAATTTCTTTGAATATTCAAAAGAATATTCTTGTTCCATATATTCTTTGACATCTGCCATATAGGTTGTCCGCTCATATGGTTTGTGTGCATCACTTGCGATACAAGTTACCATATGTTGATCCAGCAGACGATCTACACATTGTTTTGCTCCTGATCCAAATCTGCCAAAGATGCTCCCTCTGTTTACCTGCAACAGACATCCCCTGTTTTTCCACTTTGCGATACCTCTTTCTGATTCCTGTACACACCGGTATCTCTCTGGGTGTGCGATCACTGGCGTAACTCCAAGTTCCATCAGATCATGAAGCATCTCATCCATCTCTTCCTGCTCGATTCCAAACGAAAATTCAGTCAAAAAATATCCCGTCTGATTCAATGAAAGCAATCTGCCTTCACGGATCATCCGAGGAACTTCTCTTGTCATATAAATTTCCATTCCAGAGAATACTCTTAATGGCAGCTTTACTTCATCCAGTGCTTTTCTAAACGCTTCTAATCTTTGCAGATATTCTTCGATCGAATATTCTTTGAAAAATCCCCCTGTATTGGCATGCGATGTTGCAACTAATGTATGAACACCACTTTTCAATGCCAATGCTGCCATAGATAGAGAATCTTCCATATCTCTCGCTCCATCATCCAATCCTGGCAAAATATGCGTATGTATATCGATCATCTATTTTATTTTCCTTTCAGAAATCCCATATGCAAAAAGAATTCCTCCAGTCCATCAAGACTGGAGGAATCCACCTTGTTTTTTGATTAATACTGTTCTTTGACGTGTTTTGCTGCATATACAGCTAATGCTGCTGCGGCGAGTGATACATATACTAATGTAACTGGCGCTCCCTGATCACTAGTCTTTGGTGATGCAGATGTTGATGATGTTGATGTCGTTGTTGTGTTCGTCTTAGCTGGTTTTTCATCCTTGTCGAATTCATCATCATCAATCTGGGTTTTCTTATCCACATTAGTCTGTTCTGGAGACTCTCTATCATACTCATCTTCAGGACTTGGTGCTGCCATAACACTTAGTGAAAAAGCAAAACACATAATCAATGTTGCTGCCATCATAATCAACTTTTTCATGCTAAATCCCCCCTTACTGGATTCTAACTGATTTGTGTATAAAATACCTTCAATATCATCTCAAATAATTTTGTCTCATCCGGATAATATTCTGCATATCCTGTCTCACCTTCTTTGATGTCACAGTCAATGCTGTAGATATTGTCAGATGAAAAACTGCTTCCTGAAACTTTCGTTGCAAGATATGTGATCTTCGGTGCTGAAAGATTCGTTACTGAATTCTCTGATACAAGATTCAGAAGATCTAATGGCAATGTAAGATCGCCCTTCATCTCCTGTAATGCTTTCTGGGCAAATGCTGTAATATACTGCTGTTGTCTCTGCATACGTGCCATGTTCGCATCCAGTGGATCAAATTCTCTGGATCTTACATAAGTCTCTGCCTGACCACCCAGCAATGTCACATTCGCACCTTCCTTCAGAGTTGGATCAACGCTTGTCAGATCCCCGATCACTTGAACGTTCACTCCACCTACTGCATCATTCAGTACACTAATCGCAGAGAGGTTGATCGACATATATGAATCGATAGGAATTCCATATAACACTTTGGAAACTGCATCCACAGCATTCTTACAGCTCTTGGCTTTCCCATCCCCATAGGCATAGGCTAAACATAACTGTCGAAGTTTCCTTCCTGAATACTTTCCATTCTCATCATATGTCTTAACGTACGCCATGATATCTCGAGGAACATTGATCAGTGAAATCTTCCCTGTAGAAGTATTCACAGCTGCCAGAAACAAGGTATCTGACTGTCCTGCTCCGTGTTTCTTTAAGTATTCTTCATCTGTATTGATCTTATCTCGGTCAACACCCATAAATAAGATACTCGTTATATCTTTATTATACTGATATTTATGTCCATTGTAAATAACCAAATCTCCCTGATTCTGGACTTTTACGCCATCTACGTTCTTTGACATCTTCATCTTGCCTCCAAATAATGAGCCTTTTCCAAGTGCCCACATTCCAACAATGGCTGCACATGGAAGCAAAATGATCACCGCTAATACGATTATAACTCTTTTTATGATCTGCTTTGGTGTCTTTTTCTTCTTTGCTTTCTTCTTTTTCTCGTTCTTTTCTTCTTTTACTTCAAAGCCTTGAAATGCTTCCTTGGATTCTGGCTGAAGATCCTTCAGATTCTGATCCAATTCTTCATTTAATCTCTTAGCCTCATCCGTATGGTTCTTATTTTGTACTTCTTTCATCCGTCAACACCGCCTGTACTAAATAACGATTATTGGGCTGGCCTCCTACGCAGGTACTCAGCGTGATAATCTTATCGTTGCTTGTAACTTCCTGATCTTTCCTTACATGACTTCCCATGTCTCTTATGTTCTTGACATTTCTTAAATAATTCTCAAACTTCTTCTTATTCTTAAAATTAAATGTCTTAAGTAAATGCCTGTCGTCAAACTTATATGCCGCAAAGATCGTGTATGTGTATGTTTTCTTTGGTGTGTAAACATATACTTCTTTGTGTTTCTTAAAAAATGCTTCATCTTCAAACTTGTGAAGATTCTGGAACATAGATCCATTTCTCATATTATGTCCATAAAATACTGTGTTTGGATCTGAAAAATCCTTCTTATTCGCTTTCTCTGTATAAATACATCCTGCAAACTCTGGCTCATTTTTAAAGTTATATTTTAAATAATGATCGTCTGATTCCTGACTTTGTGCTACCGGATAATCAATTCTTGTTCCTGGAACGTAGATCCATGCATAGATATCACTGTTGATCTTGATCAGCTTCTTAAAGTTGATCTTCTGTCCATGTTTGACTCCAGCTGGAACTTTCTCCGGCTCTTTCCCTTCGTTCTCACCAGTAAATTCTGTGCTTGCGATCTCTTTTAATGTTGCTTTTCTTGCCTGTTCTGTCTTATAGTCCTGATACTTGACCCATCCGAATCTTCCAAGACAGATCACACAGACTAGTACTGCAACTCCAAGAATGATCTTCCATCCACTCTTCTTCATTCAGCTTCCCCCTTATGCCGTTATTCTTGTCTTATTATATCTTTTTTTCTATCTGCGGTCAATGAATCCTGCATCTTCGGACAACCTGTGCCCTAAAAATCCATCGCCATTTTGCTTGACTCTTCTTCTGACAATTCTGTAACCTGTGTTTCCATAACACGATAAACTCTCTGACACATATTTAAAACACTCGGACGATGGGTTGTCACGATGCATGTTTTATTTGGGCGTTGTTTTATGATATTTCTTAAAACTTTACGTTCCGTTGTTACATCAAGTGCTGATGTTGCTTCATCTAACAATAAGATCGGTGCATCTCTTAAAACAGCCCTTGCAATCGCAATTCTTTGTGCCTGTCCTTCCGAAAATCCTCGTCCTCGCTCTCCGATCTTGGTATAGATCGTTTCTTCCATATTCTTTACGAAATCCCATGCACAGGAAATCTTCAATGCCTCGATCATCTCTTCTTCTGTTGCATCCTGTTTAACCATCTTTAAATTTTCCGCGATCGTACCAGAAAGAATTGTATTTCCCTGTGGTACATAAGCGAATAAATGTCTGGTATCTGCATTCATCTCCACCTGTTTCCCATTTGAAGCCCTTAAATATGCTTCTCCTTTTTCCGGATGGATCAAACCTAAGATCAAACGGATCATCGTTGTCTTTCCCTCTCCAGAAGGACCAACCAACGCAACGATCTCGCCCGGATTAGCCATAAATGCAGAATCTGTAATAACACGGTTTCCTTCGATATAAGAAAAATCCACATCCCGCATCTTCACTTCGAACCCATCTTCCACATAAGCATCCATCTCAGAGCTTTCTGGAATATGAACTTCTTTCTTAAGCTGTGCAAGCTCTCTGATACGATGTGCAGAGATCGAACTGTTCAAAAAGTTTGGTATGATCGATACCAGATTGTTAAATGCCCCATTTAAGTTACTTCTCTGTTGTAAAAATAAAGTCATCGTTCCATAGGAAATATCTCTTGTCCAAAGTCGGAACAGACAATATCCAAATGCTGCATACTGAACAACCATTCCTATGATCGACATAACGATATTCGTTTTGATCGTAAACATGTTATACTTTAAACTGATATCTTTAAACTTCTCCTGCCAGTTTCTCATCTTCTTTCCATATAAAGAAGAAATCCCAAAGGACTTGATCGTATCAAAATTATAGAATGTTTCGACTTCAAATGTCATCATCTCACTACTCATTTCCCGCACTTTCTTCCCATATTCTCTCTGCTTGGAAATAAGGAACTTCGACATCAAAAGCATAAATGGTGCACTTGCAAATGCCAGTAATGACATGATCTTATCGTAATGCCAGATAACCGCAAATGTTGCGAAAAAGTCGTAAACTGCTATGATGATCGTCGGCAGCCAGCTGATCGCATTTCCACTGATCGTATTGACATCGCTGTTAAAACGATTCAAAACATCTCCATTACTATATTGATTGATCTCCATCCAGTCGGCATCGATGATCTTATCAAAAATATCTGCCTGAATATCATTGTTGATATAGATACTCAACTTTGTAGAAATACGTCCGATCACATTTCCGATCGTCAGACTAAAAAATGCACTTCCAAGTGTGATCAAGACCATAATCCACAACTTACTCATCTGATATCCTGTGATGATATCGATCATATATTTACTTGCCACACTTCCAACCAATCCCATGGATGTGCTGAAAATACCAAGGATCGTGTAGAAAGCGATCGCTCCTTTATATCGTTTGCTGTAGGAAAAGATCCATTTCCAGTCGTCAATGATCTCTGAAAATGTTCCATCTCGCCATTTCCCGATCAGTATATCTAATGATTCAAACGATATCTTCTGATTTGGTTGATTTTGATTTTCATTGTCCATCATGTGATCATCACCTTCTTTCCTTCATAATTTTGTAAAATTCTTTTGTATACTCACAGATATATTCCGGAATTCCTTCATAATCTCCTGTTTCTAATAAAGCTGCTGCCGCACAGATGTTACAGATTGGACGGTATTTGCATTCTGTACACCTTTCATTGATCAAGATCTCTTTCGTCTGTGCTGATATCATTTCCCAGCTTCTTTGAAAACCTTCTGCAAATACATTCACTTCTGGTTGACTTTGCATCACACATGGACGCATCATCCCCTGCCAATTGATCGTAAAAGAACAATTGCCTGCAAGGCATGAAATGTGCCTGCTGTATTGCATATTTTGCGGATGATCTTCGACCATGCTGATCACATGATCCTGATATTCTCTAAGAGCTTCTTCACCCCATTGATGTTGAAAGATCAACTTCTTCGCCATCGCTGCATCCTTTGGATTCATGCGGCTTTGTTTATCAAATGGTTTACTTCTTTCTCTGCTTGCCGGATACATATAGGTATCAAGGTTCACTGCTGCATCCAGATCATCTGCAATATCTAAAATCTTCCTGATATCCTCTTCATTCTTTGAGGTGATACTTCCATTGATCTTTACATCAATCTCCCTGTCCCTTAGCAGCCTGACTGCATTGACCGTCTTCTGAAATCCACCTGGATAATGACATAACTGCTCATACGCCTGGTCATCTGCTCCATATAAAGTAATATTCATTCTTCTTGGCTTATATTTCTGGAAGAAATCTGCCCATTCTTCATCGATCAGTGTTCCATTTGTATTGATCGTAAGAATCATTCCCATATTCTGCAGTTCGATATATAGTTCCTTAAATCCTGGAAATAATAACGGCTCTCCTCCTGTCAATAACAGAAATAATGTCCCTGCATCCTTCATCTGATGAGCCAGTTTGATCCATTCTTCTTTGGTTCTTAAACGGCCTTTTTGTTCCATCTCTGCCTTAGATAAACGAACATAACACATATCGCAGTTCATATTACAAAGTGGTAATAATTCCAGACTGCCGTTCACTGGAGCTTGTCTTTGATATGCTTTCTGGACCAGTATCTTTTCCATGGAATCCATTGCGTCTAGGTCTTTCATTTGGCTCCCCTTCTTTCTTGTACATTCTGTTTTATTATATGATGAGATCACAGAAAAAGAAAGTTTTTATTTACGTTTTCATTTCCATATATTGACATTGTAGACCGTTTTTGTTAATATCATTTTACAAACTATCTATCATTGGACATGTATATTCTATATTGCAATTCTAATTTTTCATTTCCGCATGATCAGATCAATGCCTGTCCATTTATATCACTTAAAGGAGGCACAATACACATATGACAAAAATAAAGAGCAAAATAACACCCGATACCATTCTGAAAAACTTCTGGAAAGATAATAATCGCTTTGCAGATCTTTTCAATGCATGTTTCTTTGACGGAAAGCCAAAATTAAATCCTGATGATCTTACAGAAGTTGACACCGATATTTCTTCTTTATTACAATTTCATGGTTATGCTGAGACTGTAAAAAGGATTGTTGATGTTGTCAAAAAATCTGCTTATGGCGTTGATTTTGTAATCCTTGGAATTGAAAATCAAGCAAAGATCCACTATGCGATGCCACTTCGACATATGCTTGGAGATGCTTTTTCATATCTCAAAGAATATAATGAAATTGCAAAAAAATATAAAGATGAAAAACCTCATGGAACACCAGACGAATTTCTATCTAAAATGAAGAAAACTGACCGATTACATAGCGTACTTACCATTTGTATTTATTATGGTGAAACTCCGTGGGATGGTCCTCGTTCCTTAATTGATATGTTAGAAATTCCTGATGCTTTTAAGCCTCTGATTTCCGATTATAAATTCAACTTAATCGAACTTAGGAAGAGTGAACATTTAAAGTTTCATAACGATGATGTTGATAAAATATTCAATATCAGTAGGTTTATTTTCGACGAAAAATATGATAAAATCACTGATATATTTAAAGATGAAAATATATCTTCAGAATTAGCTATGGTTATTGGCTGTATTACAGAATCACAAAAATTGATCAACGATGCTGTAAACGCTCAACAAGAAGGAGGGAATGTTAATATGTGTAAAGCTCTCGAGAAATTGGAGGAAAAAGGCCGCCAGGAAGGTGAGTTAAAAACCAAACTCAAACTAATCATTAAAAAAATCCATAAAAATAAATCTTTTGACCAAATTGTAGATGAATTGGAAGAAGATTCGGATCTTGTGCAGCCTTTGTATGATTTTGTATTGAAGCATATAGATTTGGGCGAGGATGAAATGGTTCAGAAGTATCTTGAGAATATTGAATAACTTATTATGTATGAAATATGGAGAAGGAAGTCCTTTATGCAACTTCTTTCTCCATATTTTGCTTCTTAATAAAACTCTTTTAAATTCCTAACTGTTTCCTTCGTATATTCACATAAATATTTTGAAACGCCCTCAGAATCTCCACATTCTGCAATCGCTGCCGCTGCACATGTATTACATACATGTCTTAATTTACATTGATTGCATTCCACACTTGTTTTGATCTCTTCTGTTTCTCTCACGATTTTATTCCACAATGTCATAAAATCATCCGTTGTATCAAAAGCATCATAACTTGGCTGATCTAACACAATACATGAACGTATCATGCCTTGCCAATTAACGACAAACGAACTCTGCCCAGCCCGACATGTCATATGCCCAGGACAGGCATCTCCTTCTTCCGTATGTTCTGCCAGATAAATGGTCTGCTTCGCATATTGCTCAAAAAGTTCATCTCCCATTTCACGGTGTAAGATTTCAACCCTTGCCTTTGCAGCATCCTCTGGGTTTAATCTCTCATGAAAATTAAAAGGAGTTGTCCGCTCACGCACGGATGGATACATATAAGTATCGATCCGAACTGGGATATCATACTTTTCTCCGATATCTATGATCTCCATCCTGTCATGAAAATTCTTCTTCACAAGGCTTCCATTGATCTTGACATCGATCTTATATTTTTTTAATAATTCGATCCCTCTGATCGTTTTGTCAAATCCATCCTTCATATGGCATAGATTCTCGTATGTCTCATTCTTTGATCCATATAAAGTTATATTTATCCTTCGTGGCTTATTCTTCGCAAAAAATTCCGCCCATTCCTCATTGATCA
>ENA-ORTB01002998-ORTB01002998.1-human-gut-metagenome-genome-assembly--contig:-NODE-2998-length-14227-cov-4.274273_pt1 | contig 14227 bp, 10 predicted proteins | sample MGYA00241905_ERZ509174 | MGnify/ENA primary metagenome ERZ509174 (study PRJEB26280, sample SAMEA2338851) | human gut metagenome | biome: human gut; feature: human-associated habitat; material: faeces...
TTTAAAATACAAGGCACTTATTTTAAAATAAGTGCCTTGTATTTTTTACAACATGGCTTATGTTTTTCCGCACATCCGAAAACACATCATTTTTTGTGGAGAAAAAGCAACGGAAAATCTCAAGAAATTCCGCGCACACACCATGGTTTCAATTGTTAAATAAAGAAGACCTTATTTCTTCTTCATCTGCTTATAATCGTATTTCGTCATTATGCCCGCCTTAGCCTCCTCGAAACTTGCAGCCTGCTTGGTGAAAATCCAACGAGCCACCTGACGGTCGTCGTCAACGGTGGAATAAGCCTGAACAAAGAACCAACCTCTGTCTGCCATGTAATCGGCAGCGTCCACAATGCCATTGAAATTAATCTCCTTGCCTTTCTCGTCCACCACAGTCTTGTCGTTGTCCACACCCAACAGGTTGTAAGAGCTGCGCGTACCGAAATCAAAGATAACATACATGGAAGACGACGCATTATTCTCCACCGATTTCAATTCGCAAAAATAACGGTGTTGGGCAAAAACACTGCCGGCACACATCACAAAGCACACCACGAGCAACAACTTCGCTGCACCATTCCTAAAATTCACTACCTTCATAATAATGTCGTTTTATATTCTGTTCTTTACCATTGCAAAATTAGCGTTTTACCGGACAGAACGAATGTTTTTATGATAGATTAGCCTTAAAAGATAACAGAACTTGGAAACGAGATACCTTTTATGCCGCAGCTTTCCATTTTATCTTTCAAAGTCTCTGATACATATATATTAAAATCGAAAGGAAGCAAAAAGAACATATCCAAAGTTCTGTCAAACTTTTCCGTCATTGCTATTTTGTCTAATGACACACCAAAAGACCCTTCTTTGTCTTTGGCTTTTAATTCCGTATAGTGCGAATACGACTTTATGTTTATCGAACCTTTATTAAGAAATTCCCATTCGGTTTGACGGAATTCTGATTCTTCATAACTTAAAGCATCTATAAGATTGGGCTGTGATAAATGTAACCAATAATACTCGTATTCTTTATTGACAGTTTTTACAGATGTCTCAAAATACTGATGCTGCATTACATGCGAACTGTCAAAAATCTCCTTGACTTTAGAATTGACTAAAAAATCCGTAAACGGACCTGCGGTTGAACTCAGCACATCGGTAAGTTTCGCCTTATTTTTCAAACGAAAACTTAGTTTAGGCTTTACATCCTGAAACATTTTCCAAGAACTAATTTGTTGTGCCTGTAATACAGACAAACAGTCAACTTGGGGATATATGCTGTAAGTTTCTTTCTGTAGAATATAATATTTCTTTTTCATCTTGTTTCTTCCACTGATTTTCTATAGACTCAAAAAATTCTTTGTTTATATCATAAAATCATTAGGATTAATTATAGCCGTCTGCTTGGTGAGCAAGTTGCCGGACAGGACGTAAAAGAATGAGATTGTTCCGTTTGCCCCCTGTGTCTTTTACATTGTGCGAATATCATCATCAAGCTCTTTTCTCCATATTAAAGTACCCGCAACCGTAAAGAAGACAGTGAAAAACAAAGAGACCTGAGCATAACCTACAGAAAGGTAATCTCCTTCAAAAAACAGATAATCAGTTTTTGAAGAATAGTATAATCGGGGAATATCTCCAGACTTTATTTTGTTAAATATCCTATCTCCCGTATGCAATTCGTATTGTTTCGATTTATATGTTACAAGAATTACATTCGACCTCTTATAGTTAATCTTTTCCCTATATCCGTCGAGCGTGTAATCGGCAACCGGCTTCTGAGTTTTTTCTATATAGTTGCCGTATAAATAGAAAAGATACAAAACAAGAGTCAAAACCAACCCAACACAAAAAAGAGTCTTGAAAAAAGTTTTAACCTTCATACTTCTATATGGTTTGACTTATATAGAAATAACGAACTCGAGTTGCATTCATTGCACGGAATTGTATTATTACCATTAGTCAATACGACTATACACGATTTATTTTTGCGGAAGCCTTTGTAAGGCGGCGGGAAATTGTTACCTTTGCAACGCTATCGGGCTCGAATGGTGGAATCGGTAGACACGAGGGACTTAAAATCCCTTGGCCAGTAATGGCTGTGCGGGTTCAAGTCCCGCTTCGAGTACAAAGTAAAACTCCCTGTTGCTTCACAACGAAACAACAGGGAGTTTTTATTTTTCCAAAAGCCCTAACATGACTTCCCTTAACAGTCAAAAGAGAAAACTTCGCAAATTGTTTGACAACAAATACGGAACAAAAGGAAAATAAAACGACTTTCCCCAAGACTTCTCCTGCAATCGCCTTCACTCCCACCGAATATCAGAGCAATACTTTACTAAAAAAACTATGTACGTTTTGCGAACCGACAAGAAAAGTTTCTTTCTGCACATCAATAACGTTTGCTCAATACTGAATTATATAGAGCGACTGAATATAGTTTTCACAGACCTCACGACTTTTGCAGACGATAGTTTTGAAAAGTATTCAGAAGCTCTCCTAACACTGTCGAAAAGGATAGAGGATATTTACATCTCTGGCAAAACGGTGCAATTAAATTTGCTGACAGATAGAATGATGCTTACTAAAATGAACAATTGCGGCGCGGGAGATTCGAGTATAACATTGGCTCCAGACGGAAAGTTCTATATATGTCCGGCATTTTATGTTTCCAATGAAGAAGATGATTTTGGAACTCAGTGCATATCTATAGGTGATTTGAAAAATGGTTTGAGTATTAAGAATCCTCAACTTTACAAACTTGACCATGCTCCATTATGTCGTAATTGCAGTGCGTATCAATGTAAACGCTGCATATGGCTTAACAGGGAAACAACTTATGAGGTAAACACGCCAAGTCATGAGCAATGCGTCATAGCACATTTGGAAAGGAACGCAAGTCGGAAATTACTCAACTCCATTCGTAGTCATGGTACATTTTTGCCAGACATCGAAACTATTAAAGAGTTAACTTACTTGGATCCTTTTGAAGTAATAAAGGATTTTGAATAACATGTCCTATCTGTAAATATGGGAAAATGTAAAACAAGAATTAAATAATTATTATGGCTAAAATGAAATTAGTAGGTACGGTTACGACAGAAGAAAAGAATGAGATTCAGCAACTATTTGAACGACGTAACGGATTGAATGAATTGGCTAAAATTCTGTCAGTAGACAATGCTGAATTATATGAGAAACTCGTAAAAGATCTTGGCGAAACCAAAACAAAGTTTCAAGCATGGTGGAGCCGAATGAGTTCTAAATACCAATGGGAAAGTATCGAAGAAGGAAATTGGGAAATCAATTTCGATACCTGTGAAATCTATTTGATAACAGACTGATACTATTTCGATTCGCAAATATACGACAGCCTATGAATACAAACAAAATCAGAAAGACAACTATAAAATGAGAAACAAAAGACATAAAGAAAAATCATACAGAAGAAAAACATACACTTATATTATTTAGCAATCGTCTCACAGGAAAACAAGACTATTACGGCATTTGACAAAGATGTCGTAATTTTTTCGTTTTCCACTTGCTCTACCAAAATTTCAGAACATCTACTGACACTCTGCAAATATTTTATTGTTATTTTCAGTCTCTCTACGAAACCAAACAAAAACATTTGCGCAAGAAAAATGTGGTTATTCTCCAAAAGTTCGTATAAAAAGCATATCTCTCACATTTAACAAGAAGCCCCCAACACGATTTTTGATTATTCCGCTCTTGCAAAAATAAAATCGTCCTCGAAGCCTTTATAACTTCGAGGACGATTTCTATTTTTATTTTATAAGCTGATTAGATTGTCGGAGTAGGAGCATCTATACCTTCTTCTCCCAATTCATCAATCTGCTTATTTCTTTTGTCATACATTGCCTGCTCATAATCGTCGCGGTCAACAACAACAACCTTATTGAACTGGCGCATACCCGTACCGGCAGGAATGAGGTGTCCGCATATAACGTTTTCCTTCATGCCCTCAAGCGGATCGACTTTACCACGAATAGCAGCATCGTTGAGCACCTTGGTTGTTTCCTGGAAGGATGCAGCCGACATGAAACTCTTTGTCTGCAATGCTGCACGGGTGATGCCTTGAAGTATCTGAGTTGATGTGGCTGCGATAGCATCACGAGCCTCAACAAGGCGAAGGTCTTTACGCTTGAGCATGGAGTTTTCATCGCGCAACTTGCGCACCGTGATGATCATACCTTTCTTCATGTTCTCACTATCGCCAGCATCGGTAACTACTTTCTTGCCCCAAATACGATCATTCTCTTCGGAGAAGTCTATCTTATCAACTATTTCCTTTTCAAGGAACATCGTATCTCCCGGGTCAACAATCTGAACCTTACGCATCATCTGACGAACGATAACCTCGAAGTGTTTGTCGTTAATCTTAACACCCTGCAGACGGTAAACGTCCTGAACCTCATTAACAATGTATTCCTGCACTGCGGTAGGACCTTTGATTGCAAGAATATCATCAGGAGTAATAGAACCGTCGGAAAGCGGAGTTCCTGCGCGCACAAAATCGTTTTGCTGTACGAGAATCTGCTTTGACAGAGGTACAAGGTATTTCTTGACTTCACCGATTTTCGAAGTAACGATAATTTCACGATTACCACGTTTTACGCCGCCCATGGTGATTTCACCATCAATTTCGGATACAACTGCGGGATTCGACGGATTGCGAGCCTCAAAAAGTTCGGTAACACGAGGAAGACCACCGGTAATATCACCGGCTTTACTTGTGGCACGCGGAATTTTTACAAGAACCTCGCCTGCCTTAACGTTCTGACCATCCTCTACAGTAAGGTGACCACCGATAGGCAAGTTGTAGGAACGAAGCACTTCACCTTTCTCATCAACTATATGGCAAGTAGGGACGCGCATCTTTTCCTTGGATTCTATAATAATCTTCTCGCTAAGTCCGGTAGCCTCGTCAGTTTCAACACGGAATGTTACGGTATCAATAACATCCTCGAATTTTATCTTGCCGGCAACCTCGGTAACGATTACGGCATTGAAAGGATCCCATTTTGCTATAAGCGTTCCCTTTTCTACCACATCGCCTTCGTTTACAAAAAGTTCTGCACCGTAAGGTACGTTCTGAGTGGAGATTGCAATGCCGGTGTTCTCGTCAACAAAGCGAACTTCGGCAAGACGACCAACGACAACTTTTCCTGTAGAACCATCATCGTGAGTAATATCTATAGTATGAAGTTCATCGAATTCCAAACGAGATTTATGTTTGGAAGTAATTGTTGCATTGGCAGCAGCATTGGCAGCCACACCACCGGCGTGGAATGTACGAAGAGTAAGCTGCGTACCCGGTTCACCGATAGACTGAGCAGCAATCACACCGACAGCCTCGCCAAGTTGAACCATACGACCGGTTGCAAGGTTGCGACCATAACACTTCTGACAAACACCATGTTTGCTTTCACAGGTGAGAACCGAACGAATCTCTACGTTTTCTATTGGAGATTTTTCGATTTCGTCCGCAAGAACTTCGGTGATTTCCTCGCCCGCTGATACGATAAGTTTACCTGTGGAGGGATTGTAAATATCATGAACAGACACACGTCCGAGAATACGATCATAGAGAGAAGAAATAACCTCGTCGCCGTCTTTTAGTGCCGTGCAAACAAGTCCGCGCAGTGTACCGCAGTCTTCTTCGGTGATGATGACATCATGAGAAACATCAACAAGACGACGTGTAAGATATCCAGCATCGGCAGTTTTAAGAGCAGTATCTGCAAGACCTTTACGGGCACCGTGAGTAGAGATAAAGTACTCAAGCACGGACATACCCTCTTTGAAGTTTGAAAGAATAGGATTCTCTATAATCTGTGCGCCTTCGGCACCGGCTTTCTGAGGTTTAGCCATAAGACCACGCATACCTGCAAGCTGTGCAATCTGGTCGGCAGAACCACGGGCTCCGGAGTCAAGCATCATGAACACTGCATTGAATCCACCGTCGGCACTTGACATTTGCTCCATAAGAGTTTTCTTCAAATCGGAGTTAACATGGGTCCAAGCATCAATAACCTGATTGTAACGTTCGTTGTCGGTAATGAAACCCATATTATAGTTACTCGTAATCTGATCAACCTCGTTGTTACCACGCTCAACAATTTCTTTCTTTTCAGCAGGAATGATAATATCATCGAGGTTAAACGAAAGACCTGCAAGATATGCCATTTTATAACCAAGGTTCTTGATACCGTCAAGGAATTCACAAGCCCTTGCCATACCTACGGTCTTTATCACAAGCGAGATAATATCGCGGAGTGATTTCTTAGATATCAACTTATTTATAAAGCCGCACTCTTCTGGAATAATCTCGTTTACAATCACACGTCCTACAGAAGTTTCCACAAGATGTTTTTCGGGAATTCCGTCTTCGTTGATGTCATTGACAAGTACTTTAACGGGAGCATGCACATCTACACGCTTTTCGTTATAAGCAATGATAGCCTCTTCTGGACCGTAGAATGTAAGTCCTTCACCTTTACTACCCGGACGCAACTTGGTAATATAATAAAGACCAAGAACCATATCTTGTGAAGGCACTGTGATAGGTGCACCATTGGCAGGATTAAGGATGTTGTGGCTCTGAAGCATGAGTACCTGCGCCTCGATAACTGCTTCGTTGCTCAAAGGCAAGTGTACAGCCATCTGGTCACCGTCGAAGTCTGCATTAAACGGTGTACATGCAAGCGGATGCAACTGAATAGCTTTGCCCTCGATAAGTCTGGGCTGGAAAGCCTGAATACTCAAACGGTGAAGTGTCGGTGCACGGTTGAGAAGCACAGGATGACCCTTCATTACATATTCGAGAATGTCCCATATAATAGGATCATGGCGGTCGATTATCTTCTTGGCACTCTTCACAGTTTTCACTATACCACGCTCTATAAGCTTGCGTATGATGAATGGTTTGTAAAGTTCTGCAGCCATAAGTTTCGGGAGACCACACTCACCCATTTTGAGTTCCGGACCAACAACAATCACAGAACGCGCAGAATAATCTACACGTTTACCGAGAAGATTCTGACGGAAACGACCAGGTTTACCTTTGAGAGCATCTGAAAGAGATTTGAGCGGACGGGCCGACTCACTCTTCACTGCACTGCTCTTGCGCGAATTGTCAAACAGACTGTCAACAGCTTCCTGAAGCATACGCTTTTCGTTACGAAGAATGACTTCGGGAGCCTTAATTTCTATTAGACGTTTCAAACGGTTGTTGCGAATCAATACACGACGATAAAGGTCGTTGAGGTCGGATGTTGCAAAACGTCCGCCGTCAAGTGGAACGAGAGGACGAAGTTCTGGCGGGATGACAGGAACGATGTTCATAACCATCCACTCCGGTTTATTGCGTCCCCGACTTGAACGGAAAGCTTCTACAACCTGCAAACGTTTCAAAGCTTCAGTCTTGCGTTGCTGTGAAGTATCATTATTTGCCCGATCACGAAGTTCATAGGAAAGAGAATCTAGATCTATGTTTTTCAAGAGATCGTAGATTGCCTCACCACCCATTTTGGCGATGAATTTATTTGGATCACTATCATCAAGATATTGATTGTCTTTTGGAAGTTTGTCAAGCAAATCAAGATATTCATCTTCTGTGAGGAGATCCATCTTCTTAACGCCAACTTCGTCTTCTTCGTCCTTCTTTTCAAGAACGCCCGGTTGGATTACAACGTAGCGCTCATAATATATTATCATGTCAAGCTTCTTGGTTGGAATACCAAGAAGATAACCAATCTTATTCGGAAGCGAGCGGAAATACCAAATATGAGCAACGGGAACTACGAGCTGAATATGACCGCAACGGTCGCGGCGCACTTTCTTCTCCGTTACTTCCACACCACATCGGTCGCAAACAATACCTTTGTAACGTATGCCTTTATACTTACCGCAATGGCACTCATAATCCTTGGTAGGACCAAAAATGCGTTCGCAGAAAAGACCATCACGTTCAGGCTTATATGTGCGATAGTTAATGGTTTCCGGTTTCAACACTTCGCCAAACGAATTTTCCAAAATCTCTTCAGGTGAAGCAAGACCTATGGAAATCTTCGAAAACTGACTCTTTATCTTGTTTTCTTTCTTGAAAGCCATGTTTTATATGTATATGATTTGAAAAAGAGTTCTTTATATTATTCGAGCGACACGCTCAGACCCAATCCTTGAAGTTCGTGGAGCAATACATTGAGCGATTCGGGTATACCGGGAGTGCCAATAGGATCACCCTTGACAATAGCCTCGTAAGCCTTAGCACGCCCAACAACATCATCACTCTTGATTGTAAGCATTTCTTGAAGTACATGCGAAGCACCAAAGGCCTCAAGTGCCCAAACCTCCATTTCTCCAAAACGCTGACCACCGAACTGAGCTTTACCACCAAGCGGTTGCTGTGTAATAAGAGAGTACGGACCAATAGAACGTGCGTGCATCTTATCTTCGACCATATGACCGAGTTTAAGCATATAGGTAACACCCACCGTTGCCTTTTGGTCAAAAGGTTCACCGGTTTCTCCATCATACAGCTGCATGGAGCAATAACGCGGCAGTCCGGCCTTGTCTGTCCACTCGCACAAATCGTCAAGTTTCGCACCGTCAAAGATAGGAGTACTAAACTTAACTCCAAGACGACGACCTGCAGCACCAAGAATTGCTTCGAATATCTGCCCAAGGTTCATACGAGAAGGCACACCAAGAGGATTGAGGACAATGTCTACAGGACGACCGTCTGAAAGGAACGGCATATCCTCCTGACGAACAATCTTGGAAACAATACCCTTATTACCGTGTCGTCCTGCCATCTTATCACCAACTCCTATCTTACGTTTCTTTGCTATATAAACCTTAGCCATCTGAATAATACCGGAAGGAAGTTCATCACCAATGGTAATAGCAAACTTGTTGCGCTTTAGCTGTGCGTCCATTATATTAAACTTCTTAAGGTAGTTCAATATAAGTTTTTGAATAAGCTCGTTCTTGCTTTCGTCTGAAGTCCATTTGCTCAACTGAATTGCAGTATAGTCAACGTTTTCAAGAATTTCTTTCTTGAATTTCGCACCCTGAGCAATCAGTTCAACTCCGGTGTTATCCTTTACTCCGAGTGAAGTCAGACCCTTGGTAAGAGTAAGAAGTTTGTCTATAAGAATTTCTTTCAATTCATTAGTTTCACTCTCAAATTTCTTATCAAGTTTCTCAAGTTCTATCTTGTCGGCAGCCTTTGAAGCACGTGTCTTCATAGCCTTTGAGAAAAGTTTGCGGTCTATAACCACGCCACTAAGCGAAGGATTTGCTTTCAACGAAGCATCCTTTACATCGCCGGCCTTATCGCCGAATATAGCACGAAGAAGCTTTTCCTCTGGTGAAGGATCACTTTCACCTTTCGGCGTGATTTTTCCTATAAGAATATCGCCCGGTTCCACACGTGCTCCGATACGAATTATTCCGTTATCATCCAAATCCTTTGTAGCTTCTTCGCTCACATTAGGAATATCATTTGTAAGTTCCTCTACTCCACGTTTTGTTTCACGAACTTCAAGAGAGAACTCGTCTATATGAACAGATGTAAGAATATCTTCGCGTACACAACGTTCACTAAGAACTATCGCATCCTCATAGTTGTAGCCTTTCCACGGCATATACGCAACAAGAAGATTGCGTCCTAAAGCAAGTTCGCCTTTTTCTGTAGCATAACCTTCGGTAAGAATATCGCCTTTCTTTACACGTTGTCCCTTCGTACAAATAGGGCGAAGGTCTACAACCATATTTTGGTTCGTGCGACGGAACTTAGGTATTTTATATACTTTAAGTGCCGGTTCAAAGCTTACGAACTCTTCGTCTTCTGTACGATCGTACAAAATATCTATATGAGTAGCATCAACATAATCAACTACGCCATCGCCCTCTGCCGTAATCATTGTACGCGAGTTTTCACAGACTTGTTTTTCAATGCCGGTTCCTACGATAGGAGCTTCGTTATGAATCAAAGGTACAGCCTGGCGCATCATGTTAGATCCCATGAGAGCACGGTGGGCATCATCATGCTCCAAGAAAGGAATAAGTGCTGCAGCTATAGATGCTATCTGCTGCGGAGCCACATCCATAAGATCCACCTCTGAAGGCGGAACAACAGGATAATCTGCATCACGACGACATTTTACCTTATCGCGAATAAACGTTCCATCATCATTCAATGGAGCATTTCCCTGACCGATAATCTTCTCCTCTTCCTCTTCTGCAGAAAGATATACAATGTGATCATTGTTAAGATCTACCTTGGAATCCTTTACAATTCTGTACGGAGTTTCTATGAAGCCGAGGTTATCTATTTTTGCATAAACACAAAGAGAAGAAATAAGTCCGATGTTAGGACCTTCAGGAGATTCGATAGGACAAAGACGTCCGTAGTGGGTATAGTGTACGTCTCGTACCTCAAAACCTGCACGCTCACGAGAAAGACCACCGGGACCAAGAGCCGAAAGACGACGTTTGTGTGTTACTTCGGCAAGCGGATTGGTTTGATCCATAAACTGCGAAAGCGGATTGGTTCCGAAGAACGAATTTATCACAGACGATATTGTCTTTGTATTTATAAGGTCTGTCGGGGTAAAGACTTCGTTATCGCGTACATTCATACGCTCACGAATTGTACGGCTCATACGAGCGAGACCAATGGCAAACTGATTTGCCAACTGCTCTCCTACCGTACGTACACGACGGTTGCTCAAATGGTCGATGTCATCTACCGTAGCCTTTGAGTTTATCAACCTAATGAGATATTTAATAATCTCTATTATATCTTCCTTGGTAAGAACACGTACACTCATGTCTGTATTCAAACCAAGTTTTTTATTTATCCTATAACGTCCTACTTCATCAAGGTCATAGCGTTTGTCAGAGAAGAACAAACCGTTTATAACCTCACGTGCGCTTGCATCATCCGCAGGGTCTGCATTACGAAGTTGACGATATATATATAGTACAGCCTCTTTTTCAGAGTTACAAGGATCTTTCTTTAGAGTATTGAATACTATAGAATAGTCAAGACTATCAGAAGAATCTTCCTTGTGAACGAGAATCGTTTTCTCACCACTGTCAATTATTTCTGGAATATTTTCTTCAGTGATTTCCTTTTCACGGTCAATAACTACCTCATTACGTTCTATAGAAACCACCTCGCCCGTATCTTCGTCAACAAAATCCTCTACCCAGCTCTTTAGCACTCTGGCAGCAATCTTACGACCGATACATTTTTTCAGATTGGCTTTGTTGACTTTTACATTTTCGGCAAGATTAAATATATCAAGTATGTCTTTATCGGTTTCAAAACCGATGGCACGCAAAAGAGTTGTTACCGGCAATTTTTTCTTACGATCAATGTAAGCGTACATTACATTGTTTATATCAGTAGCAAACTCAATCCACGATCCCTTGAAAGGAATAATACGTGCAGAATAAAGCTGTGTTCCATTGGCATGTATGCTTGAACCAAAGAACACACCTGGTGAACGGTGTAACTGCGACACAACCACTCGTTCCGCACCATTGATAACGAATGTTCCGTAATCTGTCATATATGGTATAGGACCAAGGAAAACATTTTGCACAACCGTGTCAAAATCCTCGTGTCCGGGATCGGTGCAATATAATTTCAGTTTGGCCTTCAGGGGAACCTGATATGTCAATCCGCGTTCAAGGCACTCCTCAATCGAATAGCGTGGCGAATCAATTGAATAGTCGAGAAATTCCAAAACGAAATTATTGCGTGTATCGGCAATAGGGAAGTTCTCTGCAAAAACTTTGTAAAGCCCGTCATTCTTACGTTGCTCCGGCGGAGTATCAAGTTGCAAGAAATCACGGAATGACTTTATTTGAACGTCAAGAAAGTCAGGAAATGGCATCGGTTCTTTCACCGAAGCAAAGTTTACTCTCTGGTTTACAATTTTTGAGGACATTCGTTATATCTTAATTGTAGTATGATTTTTAATACGCAAAAAAGTTAAGAACCCTCTACCAGAGGATCCTTAACTATATTTTCAGAGTCGGATCAGTTACTTAACCTCAACTTCAGCTCCTGCAGCTTCTACAGCTTTCTTGAGAGCCTCAGCTTCTTCCTTAGCAACACCTTCCTTCAACTTTGAAGGAGCTGCATCAACGAGGTCCTTAGCTTCCTTCAAGCCAAGACCGCAAGCTTCCTTAACGGCTTTAACTACTTGAAGTTTAGCTGAGCCAGCGCTCTTCAATACTACATCGAAAGAAGTTTTTTCTTCTGCGGCAGCAGCACCAGCTGCAGGACCAGCAGCAACAGCTACAGCTGCAGCAGCAGGTTCAATACCGTATTCTTCTTTAAGGATAGTTGCAAGTTCATTAACTTCTTTTACTGTCAAGTTAACTAATTGTTCTGCAAAAGCTTTCAAATCTGCCATTTTTGTATGATTTTAATTGTTTAATTACTAAAATAAATTGATGTTTTTTTGTTTCCGAAGTTACGCTTCGGGACGTTCACCGAGAGTCTTGAGAACTCCGTGAATGGTGTTACCACCTGATTGCAGAGCAGAAATAACATTCTTGGCCGGTGATTGCAGCAAGGCAACGATTTCGGCAATAACTTCATTCTTACTCTTGATACTTACGAGAGCATCCAACTGGTCAGCACCAACATAGAAGCTTTCTTCTGCATATGCAGCTTTCAATCCGGGAATACCGTTCTTTGCTTTATCTTTCAGCAGTTTCGCAGGTGCATTCGCTGTATTGCAAAACATTACAGCAGTCGTACCTTTCATGCAACCGTAAAGCGGAGAATAATCCTCTTCCAGGCTTTCCAATGCTTTATGAAGCAATGTATTCTTAACTACCATCAATTTGATGTCAGCCTTGAAACACAAAGCTCTCAACGCGCTTGTATCAGCAGCGTTCATAGCAGTGGTATCTATCAAATAGAAGTGACCGTATTCCTTAACTGTAGCAGCAATCTGCTCAATAATCGTACTTTTATCTTCCTTTCTCATTATTACTCCGTTTTATTAGATTTCTTCTACAGATTTCGGGTCAATCTTGATACCCGCACTCATCGTGCTAGAAAGATAAATACTCTTGATATATGTACCCTTGGCTGCGGTCGGTTTCAATTTATTCAAAGTAGAGATGAATTCTTTCGCATTGTCGCGAATTTGATCAGCACTAAATGAAACTTTACCGATAGAAGTATGAACGATACCGCTCTTGTCAACTTTAAAGTCGATTTTACCTTGTTTTACTTCTTTTACAGCTTTAGCAACATCCATAGTCACAGTGCCACTCTTCGGATTCGGCATCAATCCACGAGGACCGAGTACACGACCGAGGGCACCGATTTTTCCCATTATTGAAGGCATAGTGATAATGACATCCACGTCAGTCCAACCGCCTTTTATCTTCTCGATATATTCATCAAGACCTACATAGTCAGCGCCTGCTTCCTTAGCAGCAGCTTCAGCATCCGGAGTACACAAGCAAAGAACCCGCGTAACTTTACCCGTACCATTTGGCAGAGACACAACACCTCTCACCATCTGATTGGCTTTACGGGGATCCACACCTAAACGTACATCAATGTCTACGGAAGCATCAAACTTGGTTGTCGTAATATCCTTAACCAACTGAGAAGCTTCTTTCAAAGAGTATGCTTTCCCTGCTTCAATCTTGTCAGCGACCAACTTCTGATTTTTTGTCAGTTTACTCATTTTAATTGAAGATTTTAATTATTAACCCGGGAAGTCTCCTTTTACAGTGATACCCATACTTCTTGCTGTTCCTGCAACCAATTTCATCGCAGCTTCTATTGTAAAGCAATTCAAATCAGGCATTTTATCCTGAGCGATCGTACGCACTTGCTCCCAAGAGATTTCAGCAACCTTTTTACGATTCGGCTCTGCAGAACCACCTTTTAACTTCGCAATCTCCATCAACTGTACTGCTACGGGAGGAGTCTTTACGATAAAGTCGTATGACTTATCAGTATAATAGGTGATTACCACCGGGAGCACCTTGCCGGCTTTCTCCTGCGTTCTGGCGTTGAATGCTTTACAGAAATCCATGATATTGATACCCTTGGAACCCAAAGCAGGACCTACTGGGGGTGATGGATTTGCAGCGCCTCCTTTAATCTGTAATTTGATTAATCCAGCAACTTCTTTAGCCATTTCTTTTGTTA
>ENA-ORTB01002999-ORTB01002999.1-human-gut-metagenome-genome-assembly--contig:-NODE-2999-length-14226-cov-3.804036_pt1 | contig 14226 bp, 15 predicted proteins | sample MGYA00241905_ERZ509174 | MGnify/ENA primary metagenome ERZ509174 (study PRJEB26280, sample SAMEA2338851) | human gut metagenome | biome: human gut; feature: human-associated habitat; material: faeces...
TGTTATGGTAAGTGTTCAATTTATTCTTGCAATTGGCGGTTCGAAAATTTCTAAAAAAAGTCTACGCGGCCATCTTAGCCACGGGCTTGATGTCCTTCAGCGGCGTCCTGGTGGAAACGGCGATGAATGTTACCTTCCCAATTTTGATGAAACAGTTTGGCCTGGCCACTAACACTGTTCAGTGGATGACTTCGATCTACCTCCTGGTCATTTCCGTTATCGTGCCGCTTTCCGCTGTTTTGAAAAGCTCTTTTAAGACTAAGCAGCTCTTTGTTACCGCCAATTTGCTCTTCTTTGCCGCCTCTTGCTGGACGCCTTAGCGCCAAATTTCGTGATTCTGCTCCTGGGCCGGGCCATCCAAGGCCTGGGTACCGGGATCGCCTTGCCACTCATGTTCAACATCATTTTAGAGCAGGTACCAGCTGACAAAATCGGCCTCATGATGGGCTTTGGCAATTTGATCACGGGTGTTGCTCCTGCCTTGGGGCCGACCTTCGGGGGGCCTTGTCATTAACAACCTGGGCTGGCGCTACGTCTTCTTTTTCTTGATGCCTTTGATCATTTTGTCTCTCTTCCTGGGTCTTTATGACATCCAGCAGAAGTCCAATATCGTCAAGATCAAGCCGGACTTCTTGAGCATTGTCTTTATCGCTGTTCTCTTTGCCGGCGTTATCTATGACTTCAGCAACCTTTCATCAGGTAAATTGCTGACCAATCTCTTTCCAATCTTTATCGGCCTCTGCTCTTTGGGTTTCTTGCTGGGCCGGTCCAAAAAGCTGGCTCAACCGATCCTGCACTTTGAAATTCTCAAGAACAAGTCCTTCAGCGTGCACTTGCTGGGCTTTCTCATGATCCAGCTTTGCTCCTTGGGCAACGCCTTCCTGTTGCCTAACTACAGCTGGTCAACCAGTCTACGGCTACTGTTGCTGGTCTGGTTACCATGCCGGCTGGCATTGTCGGGGCCTTGATGAGCGTGGTTGGAGGCCGCCTCTATGACGACAAAGGGGCCCGCTTCCCAATCATTACCGGGGCCAGTCTGATGGCTGCCGAGTTGATCGCCTTTGTCTGCTTGTCCCAGCAGATGTCCGATCTTGTAATTTCACTGGTCTATATCATCTACATGACCGGGATGGGGATGAGCATTGGCGCCATTATGACCAATGCTTTGGCCAGCCTTAAGCCGGAATTCTCCGCGCAAGGCAATGCCTTCTTAAATACCATTCAGCAATTTGCCGGCGCCATTGGGACTTCTCTGACTTCAGCTATTGTGGGCCTGAGCCAAGCCCAATACGGGTCAAAAGGCCCGCGGCCGACAGCAATCGGCACCCAGCACGCCTTTATTTTCCTGGCCGTAATCGTAGTCTTCCTCTGGCTCATGTTCTACAAGAACGTGAAAACAGAAGGTGGATCTAAATAATTAACGAACTAGCAAAAACTGTTAAAATACATATAGGTATTTTGACAGTTTTTATTTTGCAAGGAATGACAATGAACAAGAAGTTACTTTTAATCGATGGCAATTCCGTGGCCTTCCGGGCTTTTTTCGCCATGTACCAGCAGCTGGACAAGTTTAAGAATCCAGAAGGTCTCCACACCAACGCCCTCTATGCCTTTAAGAACATGCTGGACGTGGTCTTGAAGCAGGAAGACCCAAGCCATATCCTGGTGGCCTTTGACGCTGGCAAGACCACCTTCAGAACCGCCATGTACAAAGACTACAAGGGCGGCCGGGACAAGACTCCGGCAGAACTTTCCGAACAGTTCCCTTACCTGCGGGAAATGCTCAAGGACATGGGAATCAAGAGCTACGAACTGGCCAACTATGAAGCCGACGACATCATCGGCACCATGGCTAAAAAAGGAGCCGAAGCCGGCTATGAAGTGGCCGTTGTTTCCGGGGACAAGGACTTGACCCAATTGGCCAGTGACCATGTCACCGTCTACGTGACCAAGTCCGGGGTAACTAAACTGGAAGCCTTCACTCCAGACCACATGAAAGAAGTCAACGGGGTGACCCCGACTGAGTTCATCGACATGAAGGCTTTGATGGGTGACCCGTCCGACAACTACCCAGGCGTGGCCAAGGTCGGCCCCAAGACTGCCTCTAAATTGATCCAGGAATACGGCAGCGTGGAGAACTTGTATGACCACGTTGATGAAATGAAGAAGTCCAAGCTGAAGGAAAACCTGATCGCCGGCAAGGACAATGCCCTTTTGGGTAAAAAGCTGGCCACCATCAAGTGCGACAGCCCGGTGGAAGTGACCCTTGATGACCTTAGCTATGAGGGCAGCAATGTCGACGACCTCCGTCGCTTCTACGAAAAGATGAACTTCCGCCGCTTTCTGGCCGACTTGGCCCAAAAAGGGGAGTTGACTGAAAACAAGACGGAAGTTAAAAAGCAGGACTATGTCGTGCTCAGTGCTGATAACTTAGACCAGCTGCCAAAGGCTGCTGAAGTTACTTTCTACCTGGCCATGTTTGGCGACAACTACCACCTGGCTGACTTCGCCGGCTTTGCCTTGAAAATCGGCGGGGAAACTTTCGTCAGCCGGGATGTCTTCCTCTTGCAGGAAAGTCCCTTAAAAGAAATGTTGGAAGATTCTGCCGTTCAAAAGAACGTCTTTGACTTAAAACGGACCACTTACGGCCTCTACCGGCTGGGGATTAAGGCTGAAGGCTTGTCCTTTGACCTGCTCCTGGCTTCTTACCTGGTTGACAATGAGAAAAATTCCAACGACCTGGGTGAACTGGTCCAAGGCTACGACTACTATGACTTAAAGACCGACCTTGAAGTCTACGGGAAGGGGAAGAATGCCAAGATTCCGGCAGATGACGCGGTCTTCTTCAACCACCTGGCTGGCAAGACCGCGGCGATCGCGGCTTTGAAGGACAGTCTTTTAAAGCAGTTAAAAGACCATGAGCAAGATGACCTCTACGATTCAATCGAACTGCCAACGGCCAGAGTCCTGGCCAAGATGGAGATGAACGGGATCAAGGTCCAGCCTTCCCGCTTGAAGGAACTAGAAAACGACTTTGCTGTCCGTTTAAAGGAACTGGAAGAGAAGATCTACAAGGAAGCCGGGGAAGAATTCAACCTGAATTCACCAAAGCAGCTGGGGGTCATCCTCTTTGAAAAGCTGGGCTTGCCAGTCATCAAGAAGACCAAGACCGGTTACTCCACTTCAGTTGAAGTCTTGAACCAATTGAAAGAACAAAGCCCGGTTGTCAGTGACATCCTGGAATACCGGCAGATTTCCAAGATCCAATCAACCTACGTTAAGGGCCTCTTAGACGTCATCGATGAGCGTGACGGCCGCATCCACACCCGCTACCTGCAGACTTTGACGGCAACTGGCCGCCTGTCTTCAGTTGACCCTAACTTGCAGAACATCCCAACCAGAACGGAAGAAGGTAAGCAGATCAGAAAGGCTTTTGTCCCATCAAGTCCGGATGGCTATATCTACTCCTGCGATTACTCCCAAATCGAGCTCCGGGTCCTGGCCCATGTCTCAGCCGACCCGAACATGCAGGAAGCCTTCAAGACCGGCTACGACATCCACGCCCACACGGCCATGAAGATCTTCCATTTAAGCAGCGTTGACGAAGTAACGTCTTTGCAAAGACGGCGGGCCAAGGCGGTCAACTTTGGGATCGTCTACGGGATCTCTGACTACGGCCTCTCCAAGAACCTGGACATCTCCCGCAAGCAGGCCAAGGAATTCATCGACGAATACTTTGACCAATACCCAGGCATTCAGGCCTACATGGACTGGGCTGTTAAAGACGCCAGAGAAAAGGGCTACGCGGAAACCATCATGCACCGCCGCCGCTACCTGCCAGATATCCACGCTAAGAACTTTAATGTCCGCTCTTTCGCGGAAAGAACGGCGATCAACTCCCCAATCCAAGGGTCAGCCGCGGACATTATGAAGATTGCCATGATCAACATGCAAAAGAAGCTGGATGAACTGGGATTAAAGACCAAGATGGTCGTCCAGGTCCACGACGAATTGATCTTTGACGTACCAGCTGATGAACTGGAAACGATCCAGAAGATTGTCCCGTCAGTCATGCAGGCAGCTGTTAAGTTGGACGTGCCTTTAGTCGCTGACGCCAGCTGGGGCCATGACTGGTATGAAGCAAAGTAGGAGGTAGAAAATGCCAGAAATGCCAGAAGTTGAAACGGTCCGCCGGACCCTGCGGCCCTTGGTCGTGGGCAAAACGATCGACCATGTCGATATTTGGTACGACAAGGTCATCACCGGCGACCCGGAAACTTTTAAAAGGGAGTTAAAGGGCAAGACCTTTACCGCCGTTGACCGCTATGCCAAATTCCTGCTCTTCCGTTTAGGCGACTTGACGGTCGTTTCCCACTTGCGGATGGAAGGCAAGTACCATCTAACGACCTGGGATGCACCGGTAGACAAGCATGAGCACCTGCAGTTTGCTTTTACCGATGGAAGCAGCCTCCGCTACGCGGATGTCCGCAAATTCGGCCGCCTGCAATTGGTGGAAACTGGAACTGAATTTCAGGTCACCGGCTTGAAGAATTTGGGCGTTGAAGCAAATAGTCCAGAATTTAGATTGGACTACTTTGAAAAAGGCTTGAAGAAGAGGAGCATGAACATCAAGAGCCTGCTCATGAGTCAGACCCTGGTGGCCGGCCTGGGCAACATCTATGTTGATGAAGTCCTCTGGCAAAGCCGGATTAACCCCTTAACGCCAGCTAACGAATTAACCAAGGACCAGGTTAAACAGCTCCATTCAGCCATCAATGAAACCATAGAAGAAGCTACTAAATACGGCGGCACCACCGTCCACAGCTTCTTAAACGCGGAAGGGGGGGCCGGCCACTACCAGGAAAAGCTCAAGGTCTATGGCAAGGAGGGGCAGCCATGCCCCCGCTGCGGGGAAGACTTTGTCAAGATCAAGATCTGCGGGCGGGGAACCACCTACTGCCTGCATTGTCAAAAGAGGTAAAAGATTAGATGACTTTTTATCTGGGACTGACCGGCGGGATTGCCACGGGCAAGTCGACCGCCAGCCGGATATTAAAAGATCTGGGTTGCCAGGTCATTGACAGCGACTTGATTGCCCACCAGCAGGCCGAAGTGGGCCAGGTCTCCTGGCAAAGGATCTTAGAAGAATTCGGGCCGGACTTCTTCAATGAAGATAAGAGTCTTAACCGCAAGAAGCTGGGCCAGTATGTCTTTGCCAATCCTAAGGCTTTGGCCAAATTGTCTGAAATTACCCAAGGCGAGGTCTTAAAAGAAGTTCAAAAGCAGATGAAAGACAGCCAGGCTTCTGTTTGCGTCATCGATGTTCCCCTGCTCTTTGAGGCTGGCTGGCAGGACTACTTTGACGCTGTCCTCTTGATCGTGGCCCCGGAAGAAGTGGAACTGGACCGCTTGATGAAGCGGGACTCTTTAAGCCAAGCAGAAGCTAAAAGGCGGATGCAGGCCCAGCTGCCTTTAGGGGAAAAACGCCTGTTGGCTAGCTATGTCCTTGAAAATACTGGTACAATAGAAGAATTAAGAGACAAATTGAGCAATCTGCTGAAAACTATCGCGTGAAAGGAGCTTTACAATGCTTTGTCCAAATTGCCATCAAAACGCCTCCCGGGTTATTGACTCCCGGCCAACTGACGAAGGGCGGACTATCCGCCGGCGGCGGGAATGCGAAAACTGCGGCTACCGCTTTACGACTTTTGAACGGGTGGAACAGTCACCCCTTTTGGTGATCAAGAACGACGGCACCAGAGAGGCCTTCAGCCGGGAAAAGATCCTGAACGGGGTGGCGGCTGCCTGCCAGAAGCGGCCGGTAACCAGCGAGCAGCTCAACAAGCTGGTCGACAATGTTGAAAACCGGATCCGGGCTAAAGGAGTCAGCGAAATCTACTCCAAGGAAATCGGGGAACTGGTCATGGACCAATTAGCCGACATCGACGACGTGGCCTACATCCGCTTTGCCTCCATCTACCGCCAGTTCACTGACATGTCCAGCTTCATGAAGACCATGGAGGACATGATGGACCGGCACAGCAAGGCCAAGTAGTCCATGTACGAAAATTCCAATCCCCGCCTTAGGTACGTCGTTTTAAATGAGCTGGCCGACCAGTTAGGGCAAGGGCAGGTCTTAATCAAGCTCTACCAGCCCTTGATCGGGGCTTTAGGGGTTGCCCTCTACCAGACCCTGGTCCAGGACTTTGATCCTTACCGGTCTTTGTCGGCTTCAAATGCCCTGTACAGCCTGCAAGAAGACCTGGACTGCAGCCTCCGCCAGCTCTGGCAGGCCCTGCATAAGCTGGAAGCTGTGGGGCTACTCAAGACCTATGTCAGCCACAATCTCCGCTTGGGGGATATCCTGGCTTTTAAGCTGCACGCCGTGCCGGAGGCCAGTGAGTTTTTCAACACTTCGCTGTTAGCCAGCCTCTTAAAAGAAAAAGTTGGCGGGGTCCGCTTCAGCCAGCTGTCCCGGGAATTTGCCAAGCAGGCCCAGGTCAAGGAGCGGCAGTTGGACAACCTAGAAGAAGTTTCCGCTTCCTTTTTTGAAGTCTTCCGCCTGCCGGAAAATGAGGCCATCAATCCTTCTGAAGACGTCCAAAAGGCGGCTGAGGAAAATACCGGCCAGAAGACGGAAGAAGCCCAGGTCAACTTAAAGCAGATCGACTGGCAGTATTTGAAAGACCGCTTCGCGACTTACCAGATCCCGGAAAGCGAGATCGACCTGCAGAAAGACGAAATCCGGTCCATCATGGAACTTTACGGCTTAAGCGAGGAAGAGTTTATCAACGAAACCCTGCCGACCCTGCATGGCAGCTACCAGCTGGACGCCGCGGCGATCAGAAATAGCCTCAACTACAACTACAAGGCTAACCACCGCCGCAAGCAGGTAATCAAGCGCCAGGAAGAAAAGCAGGACCGGCCGAGCGTGGACCAGCAAGACCAGCAGCTTTTAGACCTGGTGAAGAGCAAGTCCCCGGTCAACTTCCTGGATGACATGAAGCGGGAAAAGGGCGGCTTTACCACGGCCAGAGAGAGGCAGATCGTTTATGATTTGCGGGAAAATGTCGGCCTGGAAATGGACTTGATCAATGTTCTGGTCTACACCTGCCTCAACTACCAGCCGGTTTTGACCCAGGATTTGGCCTACCGGATTGCCAACGACTGGCTGCAAAAGGGAATCACGACCCCGGAAGCCGCCATCAAGCACCTGCGCGCTGGGAAGAAACAGGCCCAGTCAGGGCAAAAGAAGAACTACCCGGCATATTCAGGCAACCGGCGGCTTGAACAGGGGACTGACTGGAACAAGAAGCAGTTTGTCCAGCCGGTCAATATTTCTGATGAAGACCTGCGGAAGATGCTGCAGGGGCCGGACAAGAAAGACAAGTAAGGGTGATTAGATGAGAGCAATTGGCGACATGTTGAGTGACGCGGCTAAGGCCGCGGCAGCCAAGAACGGGCAGGATTTTTCGGCGGAATCATTTGAAAAGATGAAAAGACAGGTCTTCGCTGACCCCGACGTACGGGCCTTTCTGACGGCCCACCAGGACCAGCTGACTAAGGAGAGCGTGGACGCCAGCTTTGCCAGCCTCTATGAATACTGCCGGCAAAAAGACAGCCACGACAAGGTGATCAGCGGCTATTTGCCCCAGCTTTTCATGGAGGGTCCTTTAATCGGGATTCGTTACCGGGCCAGCCAGGACAAGCAGCGCCGGGACAAAGAAGCAGCAGCCAAGCGGCGGATTGAGTTGATTGACCTGCCGGAGAAATTGCGCCGGGTCAAGCTGGCTGACTTGGACATGGCCGATGACCGCAAGCAGGCCTTGTTTGAAGTGGGGGCCTTTTTGCAGGCTTACCAGAGCAATCCCCATGCCAAGGGCCTCTATTTAAGCGGGGACTTCGGAGTCGGGAAGACCTACATTTTAGCGGGCCTGGCCAACCGGGTAGCGGAAATGGGCGGCAGGGTGATCTTTTTGCACATGCCGACCTTTATCGCTGGTTTGTCTAGCCACTTCGGCGACAACAGCCTGCAGACGGAAATCCAGCGCCTGGCGGCTTGCGATGTCTTGATTTTGGACGATATCGGGGCCGAGACCCTCAGTCCCTGGTCAAGAGACGACGTTTTAGGCGTGATTCTCCAGGCCCGGATGGACAATGACCTGCCGACCTTCTTCAGCTCCAACTTTGACATGAAGACCCTGGAGAGCCACTTTAGCGCGACCAAGAACGCGGATGACCCGGTCAAGGCGGCCCGGCTGATGCAAAGGGTCCGCTATTTGGCTAAAGAAGTGGTGGTTTACGGGAACAACCGCCGCCTGCCTTAGATTTTTTGAAAAAAATGGCAAAAAAGCCTTGTCTTATTTGGGCAAGGGGGTATAATCGAAAAGTAAATAGAAGACATGATTCCTCCCGCTTCAGAGAGAGGGGCCCAGTTCTGAAAGCCCCCATTTGGGAGGAACCCCACCTTCTATGACCCCAAAAGATAAATGACAAGGTTGGACGGCCGTTATCAGTCCAATAAGAGAGGCCGCTTTAGGCCTGAATTTTGGGTGGAACCACGATAATTAATCGTCCCGAGCATGTATATGTGCTCGGGTCTTTTTTGTTTTTGGAGGATTTAAACCAATGAGTTTTGCTTTGATTCTGCCAGATGGCTCAAAGAAAGAATTTGACGCAGCTGTTTCCGTTGCTGACCTTGCTTCCAGCATCTCAACTTCCCTGGCTAAGAACGCCGTTGCCGGCAAGGTTGACGGGGAAATCAAGCCCCTTGACTTTCAGCTGGACACTGACCACGAAGTTGCCATTTTGACCAACAAGGACGCTGAAGGTTTGAGCGTCTTGCGGGCAACTGTTGCCTTCGTTTTGGAAGCCTTGGTTAAGGACAAGTATCCGGAAATCAAGCTGGGCCAGGCTGAAGTTTCAGAAGACGGCTTCTTCATCGAAACTGACAAGGAAGACCAAATCAAGGTTACTGAATTGCCAGACTTGGAAAAGGCCCTGCAAAAGGCTATCAAGAACGGCGAAGCCATTGAACACGTACAAGTAGCTAAGAGCGAACTGGCTGAAGCTTTCAAGGACGATCCATACAAGAGCGAACTTTTGGCCAAGGAAGGCGACGTGGTTGACGCTTACAAGCTGGGCGACTTCGTTGACTTTGGCTTTAGCGCGCTTTTGCCAAACACTGGCAAGATCAAGAAGTTCAAGCTCTTGTCAGTAGCTGGTGCCTACTGGAAGGGCAAGAGCTCAAACCCAATGCTGCAAAGAATCTTCGGGACTGCCTTCTTCAAGGAAGCTGACCTGGAAGCTGACCTTAAGCGGCGGGCAGAAATCAAGGAAAGAGATCACCGGACTATCGGCCGGGACCTGGATCTCTTCTTCGTTGACCCTAAGGCTGGGGCAGGTTTGCCATACTGGATGCCAAAGGGTGCCACTATCCGCCGGATCATTGAACGCTACATCGTGGACAAGGAAGTCGCAGCCGGCTACCAACACGTTTACACGCCAGTTTTGATGAACCTGGACGCCTACAAGACTTCCGGCCACTGGGCTCACTACCGGGAAGACATGTTCCCGCCAATGGACATGGGTGAAGGCGAAATGCTGGAATTGCGGCCAATGAACTGCCCATCCCACATCCAAATCTACAAGCACCACATCCGGTCCTACCGGGAACTACCAATCCGGATTGCTGAACTGGGGATGATGCACCGCTACGAAAAGTCTGGTGCCTTGTCAGGTCTGCAACGTGTCCGGGAAATGACTCTGAACGACGGTCACACTTTTGTAGCTCTGGACCAAGTTCAAGAAGAATTTGCCAGAACTTTGCAAATCATCATGGACGTTTACCACGACTTCGACATCAATGACTACTACTTCCGTCTTTCATACCGGGATCCAAAGAACACTGACAAGTACTTTGCCAACGATGAAATGTGGGAAAGAAGCCAAAGCATGCTGAAGGCAGCCATGGACGACATGGGCCTGGACTACGTTGAAGCTGAAGGTGAAGCTGCCTTCTACGGTCCAAAGTTGGACATCCAAACCAAGACTGCTTTGGGCAACGACGAAACCATGTCAACCATCCAACTGGACTTCATGCTGCCAGAACGCTTTGAACTGTCATACATCGGCGCTGACGGCGAAGAACACCGTCCAGTTATGATCCACCGCGGGATTGTCGGTACTATGGAACGCTTTATCGCTTACCTGACTGAAATCTACAAGGGTGCCTTCCCAACTTGGCTGGCTCCTGTTCAAGCTGAAATCATTCCAGTTAACCTGGACGCTCACTCAGACTACGCTAAGAAGGTTCGCGACGAACTGGTGGCCAAGGGCTTCAGAGCAGAAATCGACTTCAGAAATGAAAAGCTGGGCTACAAGATCCGTGAATCACAAACCCAAAAGGTACCTTACACTCTGGTGCTTGGGGATGATGAAATGAACGCCGGCACGGTTAACGTTCGTCCTTACGGGACTGAAGAACAAAACTCCGAAAGCCTGGCTGAGTTCATGGGCAAGCTGAGCAAGGACGTAGCAAACTACTCCCGCGAAGACTAATTCCTTCCTTATAAAATTGAACCCTTTCTGACATAAAAAACATCCTGTCTCAACTCTGAGGCGGGATGTTTTTTGCGTAAGAAATAGAAAATGAGATTTTATTGCTTAAAAGCGATAAAATCATTATTTACTGGTTGAAGACTTGGTAGTATCATAAAAGGTGAAATAAATTCGGAGGAAGAATGATGAAAAAGTGTAAACGATATCTAACTGTCTTTTTTGTTGCCATGATTACTGTAACAATTTTTTTGCCATTCAGTGCTACTAGCGTAAGTGCGAAAACTAACTTGAATGAAGCGATGAGTTTACCTAACAAGAATATTGAGATTGACAAAAAGTATTGGTCTGATGAACGAATTGATCAACTTGCTGATATTTTACAAAAATCTCATCCTGAGTTTTCAAGGAACTACATTAAGGAGCTGATTCGAGATGAATTAAATGATGGACAAATCCCATCTGTATCTGTATTCAAGAGTCAAAAAACAATCTCCTCAAGATCCTCGTGGAAAGGGATTACCGTTGCACAGGCCGCCGCAGCAATTGATGTAATAATCAGTTTGCTTGTGGGTAGAGGTATAGATAAATTAACTGCAGCAGGGATAAAAGCTGCTGTAAAAAAAGTGGGTCGGAAAAAGTTGAGTAGATTGATTCGCCAAAAAATTATTAAGAAGTTTGGTACTGCAGGTGCTGTTACCAGTACATTTATTGATTATGCTTTGAATTACAATTCTCCAGGCACGATAATAGCGAAGTATTGGGATAAACACGATGCTTATCCTAACAATGGAAGGATTAATCTGTAGTGTTATGAAACAGATTTTCATGAAAGTTTTTTCGGTAACGTTAATTCTGTTTATTTTTGCTTATATAGTTGAGCAGCTAACCAATAGGAATAGCAACTACTGGAGTATCATTCCGATATCTGTCGTAGGCTTAGGCAGCTATGAACTCTTGAGAAGTGATTCTGTGTCTGATAGAGTAAAAAAGGTGATCAATATCATTACGGTTGTAGCTGCAGTCTTATTAGCAATAATTCTTGTGTATGTTGCATTACTATAAGAAAGCAAAACTGACATAAAAAACATCCTGTCTCAACTCTGAGGCGGGATGTTTTTGCGTATGGGATTCTATTTTTGGACTTACATCATGTCGAAGGTAATTAAGTGGCAGTCGACTTGCTGGGCAAGCTGCTGGCATTTATCAGTAAAGCCGGTCTTGGAGAACAGGTAGTAATTTTTCTTAGGAGTGGGGAAGAGGCGGCTTCGGTAGATGAGAGTTTCGAGGATATCCGCGGAGATCGGTTCGTTTTTCCACTTGCATTCGCCAAAGTAGCCGTTCAGCTTTTGGTCATCGAAACCGACAATGTCCATTTCGACTTGCTTCTTTTCCTTGGGATCCGGCCCCCACCAGTTGCCTAAGTTGACAAAAGGCTCTGGCACCAGGTCTGGATCAAACAGTTTGGACCAGAGGTATTCTTGGGAGAGTTTTTCAAATTCTGGTCCCATGAAGTGGGGGAGCTGCTTAATGATGTAGTCTAAAATTGGCTCGGTAATCCCCCGTTCGATAAAGCTGACCCGTTTGCCGACGAAAGTATACCAGAAGCGGAACATGCCATCTTTGATGGCATAGATGGTCTTTCGGCTTCTGGCTTTATCAAGTTCCGTAACCGGCAACCGTTTTTCGACAATGCCCAGGTCGATCAAATTGTCCAGGTAAGGGCTAAGGGCTCCGCTGGCAATACCAGTTTTAGTTGAGATCTCTGACTGCCGGCTGGCCCCGGCCGCGATGGCACTGATGATGGAGCTGTAGCTTGCCGGCTCGCGGAGTTCTTGATTGAGCAGACTCATCGGCTCGGCATAGAGCATGGCGCTGGTGGTTAAGAAATTGTCCTTGATGTTCTCCCTAAGGGATTTTTTGGGAGACATCAGGGAGAGGTAGAGGGGAATTCCGCCGGTGATGGCATTGAGTTCAAAAACTTCTTCCTTATTTAATTGCGGGAAAAATTCTTCGGCATCATGCAGGCTGAAGGGTTTCAGCTTAAACTGGGCAGTTCTGCGGCCATAAAGCGGGCTCTTGTAGCCAAGGACCTGCTTTTCCATGAAGGGCATGGAGCTGCCGCAGAGGATAAGAAAGAGTTTGTTCTGTTTAAAATAATGGTCGATGTAGGATTGCAGCATTGAACTGATTGGCGGATAGGCTTTCGCCAGGTAAGGAAATTCATCGATGACTAAGATTAAGCGGTCATTTTTCTCAGAGAGATGGACGAGGTATTTGAAGGCCTGCTCAAAGGAAGCAAAATTAGGTCCATCCAGATAGCTGGGATCTTCGTAGGCGTGAATCGCGTCAGAAAAACGGGCCAGGTTTTCCAAGGCGTTTTCTTCAAGACCAGTAAAATAGATGGCCCGCTTGCCTTTAAGAAATTGGTTGATCAAGCTGGTTTTCCCGATACGGCGGCGGCCATAGATGACCGCAAATTGAAAGCTGTCTTCTTGATAGAGCTTATTCAAAGCTGTAAGCTCTTGATTTCTGCCGATAAACATTGAAACACCTCGTTAGCAATAATACAATTTACAATATTATACTTTACAAGCTTATGATATACAAGTTTACGATATTGTTAATTGAGGGATGCACCCTGTCTCAACACTGAGGCGAGATTTTTTGCGTATACAAGGACATATTTCAGATGAATGATTGATAAAAGCAAATGTATAGGCTGCGGAAAATGCTGTATGGTATGTCCGGGAAGTCTTATAAAAAAGGACGGAGATAATAAAGCATTTATAAAGTACCCGAAAGATTGCTGGGGCTGTACTTCCTGTATCAAGGAATGTCCTATGCACGCAATATCGTTTTATCTCGGTGCGGATATAGGCGGTATGGGAAGTAAGGTACATACAGAGGAAAACGGCGATATTTTGAAATGGGTAATTGAAAAATATGACGGCACGGTTTCCGAAATAGACATAGACAGAAAAGAATCAAATAAGTATTAAGGGACACTAAAAGGAGGGACACTAAATGACTAAGGTTGAAATTATTCAAAAGGCACTTGAAGATAAGAAAGCGACAAATATAGAAGTGCTTGACGTTGCAGAACAGACATCACTTGCGGATTACTTTGTTGTTGCGTCTTGTCAGTCAACGGTACAGGTAAGAGCGTGTGTTGATGAAATTGAAGAAAAGCTTGAAGAGGCAGGCTTTGAGATAAATCATAAAGAGGGTTACAGAGGTGGCAGCTGGATTTTGGTTGACTGCGGTGACGTAATCGTTCACGTTATGCAGCACGAAATGCGTGAATTTTATGCTATCGAACGTCTTTGGGACGACGTCGGTAACGTAGACGAATCAGAAGAAGAATAAATTTTAAAGGAGCAAATATACAAATGGAGAGTTACAACTTTAAAGCTATTGAAAAAAAATGGCAGGATAAGTGGGAAGAAACAGGTGCATTCCACGCTGAAACAAACAGCAAAAAGCCTAAATTTTATACAATGATAGAGTTCCCGTATCCGTCAGGTGCGGGCTTGCACGTAGGACACCCGAGAAGTTATACGGCACTTGATATTATTGCAAGAAAGCGTCGTATGGAGGGTTACAACGTATTGTTCCCGATCGGATTTGATGCATTTGGTCTCCCGACAGAGAACTACGCGGTAAAGA
>ENA-ORTB01003014-ORTB01003014.1-human-gut-metagenome-genome-assembly--contig:-NODE-3014-length-14166-cov-4.350436_pt1 | contig 14166 bp, 9 predicted proteins | sample MGYA00241905_ERZ509174 | MGnify/ENA primary metagenome ERZ509174 (study PRJEB26280, sample SAMEA2338851) | human gut metagenome | biome: human gut; feature: human-associated habitat; material: faeces...
GTAAACGAGAGATGGCTTGGCGGTATGCTTACAAACTTCAAGACCATCCAGTCCAGAATCGCTAGATTAAAAGCAATCGAGAAGATGTCTGAGGACGGAACTTTCGACGTTCTTCCGAAGAAGGAAGTTATCGAGTTAAAGAAAGAGTGGGAGAAGCTTGAGAAGAACCTTGGCGGTATCAAGGAAATGAAGAAGCTCCCAGATGCAATCTTCATTGTTGATCCTAAGAAGGAAAGAATCTGTGTTCAGGAAGCACATGCACTTGGTATCAAGTTAATCGGTATTGCAGATACAAACTGTGATCCAGATGAATTAGATTATGTAATCCCTGGTAATGATGATGCTATCAGAGCTGTTAAGTTAATCGTTGCTAAGATGGCAGATGCAGTTATCGAAGCTAATCAGGGTGAAGAAGCAGCTCCAGCTGTAGAGGAAGAAGTAGCTGAGGAAGCTTAATATTTAAGTACCGACTTAAGTTTATGTATGCTTCAGCCTGACATATTATCAGGTTGAAGCATTTTTTAAAATTATTTTTATTGGAGGATATTATAATGGCAGCAGTTACAGCAGCAATGGTTAAGGAACTTAGAGAGTCTACTGGCGCAGGTATGATGGAGTGTAAGAAGGCTCTTACAGAGACAGATGGTGATATGGAAGCAGCTGTTGATGTTCTTAGAAAGAGCGGAGCAGCTAAGGTTGAGAAGAAGGCAGGAAGAATTGCAGCAGAAGGTATTACAAGAGTTGCATCTGATGGCAATACAGCAGTTGTAGTAGAAGTTAACTCAGAGACAGATTTCGTAGCTAAGAACGCTACATTCCAGGAATTTGTTCAGGCAGTTGCAGATAAGGCACTTAAGGCTCCAGTTGATAAGGCTGGAGATGGTGAAGATGTATGCGCTATCCTTGGCATGCAGTCAGAACTTGAAGAAAAGACTCTTACAATCGGTGAGAAGCTTTCTCTTAGAAGATTCCAGAAGATTACAGGTGACTGTGTAGCTTCATATATTCACGGTGGCGGAAGAATCGGTGTTCTTGTTGCAGCAGACGGTGCTTCTAACGACGCAATCAAGGAAGCTCTTACAAATGTAGCAATGCAGATTGCAGCTATGAACCCACAGTACCTCAGCAGAGAAGATATGTCAGCTGATGAACTTGCTAAGTTAAGAGAAATCACAGAGAAGAGTGCATTAAATGATCCAGCTTCTCTTCCAAAGCCAATCTTAAATAAGTTAATTGACAAGGCTATTAATGATAAGGTATGGAGCGATGCTGATATTGCAACATACGAAGAGCACAAGAGCAACATGCAGTATTTATTCAACTTCCTTTCAAAGGAAGCAGCTGCACAGTTAGCAGAACTTGCATTAGCTGATGAGGCTAATATCGTAGCTGATAAGATTTTCAACGGATTAGTAGAAGGTCGTGTATCTAAGCAGCTTAAGGAAATCTGCCTTATGGATCAGGTTTATGTTAAGGCTGAGGATGGAAAGCAGTCAGTTGCTAAGTATCTTGCAGAAGTTGCTAAGGCAAACGGTGCTTTCACAGTTAAGGGATATGTTCGTTTTGAGACTGGTGAAGGTCTTGAGAAGAAGAACGAAGACTTCGCAGCAGAAGTTGCAGCTCAGTTAAAGTAATTGTAGTTATCATAATTATAGAAATCCCCGAATGTCAAAAGACAGATCGGGGATTTTTTTATGCATGCAGCAATGAAAAATTTGTCATAACACTTCTAAAATTGTCTATGATATGATATAATCTTTTCAAACTGTAATGTTTTGTGAAAACCGCAGTATTAATATGGAGGATGATTTAATGGGATTTTTTAAAGATTTTAAAGAAGATCTGTCTGAGGCAGTTAATGGACTCTCTGATGCAGAATTAGAAAACGCAACAGATGATGGAGATGAGGATTTAATGGTTAATACTCTTGATGATCCAGAACTTGCCAAGATGGCTGAAGATTATAAGAAAGAAGCACAGGAGTCTGAAAGCAAGAATAATAATGCGGTTGAAGAAGTTCCACATAAATCAGAACAGCCAGCAAAAGAATTCAATGACAGTTCTGTCAGCACACCTGTGCAGGATGATGACTATGTAGCTGATGAGACAGCAGTTATTACAGAAGGATTATCTATTAATGGTGACCTTGATTCTTTGGGATCAATCGATTTATTCGGTACAGTTGAAGGAAATGTTTCATGCAGAGGAAAGCTTACAGTTAATGGAAGCATTACAGGCAATTCCAAGGCCAACGAAGTATTTGCCAATAATGCACAGATTGACGGCGATATAGAAGCTAAGGGTTCAGTTAAGATTGGACAGGGAACTGTAATAGTTGGTAATATTGTTGCAACTTCAGCTGTCATTGCAGGTGCTGTCAAGGGAGACATAGATGTACACGGACCTGTAGTTGTAGATTCTTCAGCTGTTATAGTTGGAGACATCAAGTCAAAGTCAGTACAGATTAATAATGGTGCTACTATTGATGGACGCTGTTCACAGTGCTATGCAGAAGTTAATATGGATAACATATTTAATATTAAGACAAAGAAGAATAAATAACCGGAGGCACGTATGGATAACATTAAAAGAGTAATACTTAAACTTAGTGGCGAGGCTCTTGCTAAGAAAGAGGGCGGCTATAATGATGAACTTATAGAGAATATTGCTAATCAGGTTAAGACAATAGTTGACAAAGGAACAGATGTCGGCGTAGTTATTGGTGGTGGTAACTACTGGAGAGGCCGTTCTAATGATAATATCGACAGAACTAAGGCTGACCAGATAGGTATGCTTGCAACAATTATGAACTGTATTTATGTTTCAGAGATATTCCGTTCACAGGGACTTAAGACTAATATTCTTACACCATTTGAATGTGGAAGCATGACAAAGCTTTTCTCTAAAGACAGAGCTAATAAGTATTTTGAAAAAGGCATGGTTGTATTCTTTGCAGGAGGAACAGGACATCCATATTTCTCAACAGATACAGGTATTGTATTAAGAGCTATTGAACTTGATGCAGATGCTATTCTTCTTGCAAAGGCTATTGACGGAATATATGACAGCGATCCTAAGATTAATCCGGCAGCCAAGAAGTATGATACAATTTCAATTAACGAAGTTGTAGAGAAGAAGCTTGGAGTTATTGATATGACGGCTTCAGTTATGTGCATGGAGAATAAGATGCCTCTTATGGTATTCGGACTTGAAGAAGAGAACAGCATAGTTAATGCTTTATCAGGAAAGTTTAATGGAACAGTAGTAACTGTTGATTAATATAATATTAATGGAGGATTTTATGGAAAATATTAAAGATATTGAAGGAAGAATGCAGAAGTCAGTTGACAACTTAAAGGAAGAATATGTAACAATAAGAGCCGGAAGAGCTAATCCACATATTCTTGACAGATTAAGAGTTGATTATTATGGAACACCTACACCAATCCAGCAGGTTGCCAATGTTTCTGTACCAGAAGCAAGAATGATTCAGATTCAGCCTTGGGAAGCAAGCCTTATTAAGGATATTGAGAAAGCAATTCTTGTTTCAGATTTAGGGCTTACACCTAACAATGATGGTAAGACAATCAGACTTGTGTTCCCTGAATTAACAGAAGACAGAAGAAAAGAACTTGCTAAGGATATCAAGAAGAAGGGTGATAATGCCAAGGTTGCTATCCGTAATATCAGAAGAGATGCCAACGATGCAATAAAGAAAGAGAACAAGGCAGGAGATATCTCTGATGATGAAGCTAAGAATTCAGAGGATGAAATTCAGAAGATTACTGATAAGTATATTGCTATGATTGATAGTGCTATAGATGATAAGACTAAAGAGATACTTACAGTTTAAGAAAATGTCAGGGCTGTTGGATATTTTACAACAGCCTTTTTGTAATTGAATGAATTGCGAGAGGAATCATAGATATGGATACATTTAACGAGAGTCTCGGATTAAAGATTCCGGGGCATGTTGCCGTTATTCTTGATGGTAATGGAAGATGGGCTAAGAAAAGACATCTCCCAAGAACAATGGGACATGTGCAGGGAAGCAAAGTTGTTGAAGATATGCTTTATGTCGTAGATGAGCTTGGTGTAAAGTATTTTACTGTATATGCTTTTTCAACAGAGAACTGGAAACGTTCAACAGAAGAAGTAAGTACTCTTATGGGAATCTTAAGAACTTATCTTAAGGATTGTGTTAAGAAATCCATGAAGAATAATGTGCGATGCAGGGTTATTGGAAGAAAAGATGAACTCAGCCAGGATATTATAGACAGTATCAATAATCTTGAAGAGAAAACCAAGAATAATACAGGGCTTAATTTTACTATAGCCATTAATTATGGTGGAAGAGATGAGATAACAAGAGCGGTAAGAAAGATTGCCGGCAAGGTATCAGAAGGAAGTCTTAAGCCTGAAGATATAGATGAAGATACAATAAGTAATAATCTTGATACTTGGGAATTGCCAGATCCGGATTTACTTATAAGAACAAGCGGCGAGCAGAGATTATCTAATTATCTGTGCTGGCAGCTTGCTTATACAGAATTTTATTTCACAGATATTTATTGGCCTGATTTTGACAGGGAAGAACTTATTAAAGCATTTGAGAAATACAATAAGACGGAAAGAAGATTCGGTGGAGTTAAGGAGGAGTAGATTATGCGTACAAGAATTATGAGTGGAGCTGTGCTCATAGTCATACTTTTCACATGCCTGTATTTTGGCGGCTGGGTTACATTCGGGTTCAGTCTGTTTATTTCACTTGTTGGAATGTATGAGCTTATTAAAGTTAAGAAGCTTGAGAAGACAGGACTGGCAGTTGTAGGATATATAGCGGCAATTACTTATTATTTTATTCTTTTGCTTAATGATCCAGCATATATTTTACTGCTTCTTGTTGCTTCATGCATACTTATGATGTCAGTTTATGTATTTACATTTCCAAAATACAAGACAGAAGATGTTATGTGGGTATTCTTCAGTATAGTATATGTTGCTGTAACACTTTCTTATATCTATCAGGTAAGAATGCTGCAGGATGGAATATATATCGTATGGCTTATATTCGTGTCTTCATGGGGCAATGATACATGTGCATATTTCACAGGTGTATTCCTAGGAAAGCATAAGATGACTCCAAAGCTTTCACCTAAGAAGACTTACGAGGGTGCAATAGGTGGAGTTGTTGGTGCGACACTTCTTGGCTTTGGATATGGATTTGCTATAAGCTCTAAGATGTCAGATGTACTTGTACATCCTGTATATACATTTGCAATAGCCAGCTTCATAGGTGCATTCCTGTCTATATTCGGAGACCTGGCTGCATCTGCTATTAAGAGAAATCATGATGTGAAAGACTATGGAAAGTTAATACCGGGACATGGTGGAATTATGGACAGATTCGACAGTGCTATATTCACTGCACCTGTTGTTTACTGGTCAATAGAGGTTATTAACAAAGTCTTTGGAGGTTGATAATGAAGAACGTTTCGATACTTGGTTCAACTGGTTCAATTGGAACACAGACATTAGATGTTATCAGAAGAAATGCTGATATTAATGTAGTTGCACTTGCAGCAGGTACAAGGGTTTCTGACCTTGCAGAACAGGTCCGTGAATTCAAGCCACAGCTTGTATGTATAGGTAAAGAAGAACTTGTTCCAGAGTTAAAGACTCTTATCGGTGATATGGATGTTAAGATTGTAAGTGGTGACGAAGGTCTTATTGAGGCTGCAACAATTGAGAGTGCAGAAATTGTTGTCACAGCGGTTGTAGGTATGATGGGAATTACACCTACAGTTGAAGCTATCAAGGCACATAAGGACATTGCACTTGCCAATAAAGAGACACTTGTGTGTGCAGGTCATATTATTATGAGCCTTGCCAAGGAATGTAATGTTAATATATATCCTGTGGACAGTGAACATTCAGCAATATTCCAGTGCCTTAATGGTGAGAACCGCGGCGAGATAGAGAAGATTCTTCTTACAGCTTCTGGTGGTCCATTCAGAGGAAAGAAAAGAGCTGACCTTGAAAATGTACAGTTAGAGGATGCACTTAAGCATCCTAACTGGGCTATGGGACGTAAGATAACAATAGATTCTTCTACTATGGTTAATAAAGGGCTTGAGGTGATGGAGGCACAGTGGCTTTTTGGAGTACCTGCCGAGAAGGTTCAGGTTATAGTCCAGCCACAGAGCATAATCCATTCAATGGTTGAATTCAAGGACGGAGCTGTTATGGCACAGCTTGGAAGTCCTGATATGAGACTTCCTATACAGTATGCTCTTTATTATCCTGAAAGAAGAGAGCTTAACACAGAAAGACTTGATTTCTATGAACTGGCTAAGATTACATTTGAAAAGCCGGATATGGAGACTTTCAAGGGACTTAAGCTTGCTTACGAGGCAGCAGCACGCGGGGGAAATATCCCGACTGCGCTTAATGCAGCTAACGAAGTAGCTGTAGCAAGATTTTTAGACAGAAAGATAAAATATCTGGATATTCCGGATATTATAGAATACGCCATGAATGAAGTGGATTATATCAATAATCCAACAGTAGAGCAGATTCTCTCTACACAGAAGATAGTAACAGACATGATAGAAAGCAGGTGGTAGGAGTTGGTTCTTAATGTAATTCTGGCGATTCTTGTACTCAGTATAATTGTTATTGTCCATGAATTCGGACATTTTATAATAGCTAAGGCTAATGGCATAACTGTAGTTGAATTCTCAATCGGATTCGGACCGAAGCTGATACATTTCAGAAAAGGTGAGACGGAATATTGTATTAAAGCACTTCCTTTTGGTGGTGCATGTACGATGCTTGGTGATGAATTTCTTGAGATGAGTGTTATACAGTCAGAAGAAGATGATGAAGAACTCTCAGACGAAGAGAAAGAAGCTAAGAAAAGAAAGCTTGCTATCGAGAATGGATATGACATGGAAAAGTCATTTGCAAGCAAATCAGTCTGGGCAAGAATTGCTGTTATAGCAGCAGGTCCGGTATTTAACTTTCTTCTTGCTTTCGTGTGTGCAGTAGTTATTGTCGGAAGTCTTGGCTATGATCCGTGTGACATTGATGATGTTAAAGATAATTCGCCAGCCACAGAAGCAGGGCTTCAGGAAGGTGATGTCATAACTAAGGTTAATGGGCATAAGGTAACATTTTACAGAGATTTTTATTTTTACAGGTATTATAATGCAGATAAGGCTCTTAATATAACATTTACAAGAGACGGTGAAAAGATGACAACAACTGTTACTCCGGAGCATATTAAGCAACAGAAGTATCAGGTTGGAATAATGATATCTGAGAATTGTACAATAAGCTCAGTGTCTGACGATTCACCAGCCAAATCAGCAGGACTTAAAGCCAATGATGTTATTAAGGCTGTGAATGGAGTCACAATGGAGACTAATTCGCAGATAACAGAGGCTATAACTTCAAGCGGTGGAAACAGTGTCACATTCACAGTTGCAAGAGATGGAAAAAATGTTGATGTGACAGTTGAGCCTAAGATGGTTGAAGTTGAAAGCTATGATACAGGCTTTGTTGTATATGGAGACAGGGTAAAGACTTCTCCTATTGGTACGCTTAAGTATTCAGTGGAGGAAGTCGGATACAGTGTCAAGACTGTAATTCAGAGTCTTGGAATGTTATTTACAGGAAAGATTGGGTTTGATTCATTGTTAGGACCAGTTGGAACTGTCAGCACAATGAGTGAGATTGTTGAAGAAAGTAAAGCAGATGGTGCATTTTATGTATTCCTTAATCTTATGAATCTTGCAGCACTTATCAGTGCCAACTTAGGAGTAATGAATCTGCTGCCAATTCCGGCACTTGACGGAGGCAGGCTTGTATTCCTTATATTAGAGGCATTAAGAGGCAAGCCGGTTAAGAGAGAGCATGAGGGAATTGTTAATTTCATAGGTATGATACTTCTTGTCATACTTATGGTTGTTGTATTGTTTAAAGATATAATGGCATTGTTCTAATACAGAAAGGACACAGGGGTTATGTACAGAGATAATACTAAAGTTGTTAAGATAGGAAAATGTGTTATAGGTGGTGGCAATCCTATTCTTATCCAGTCAATGACTAATACACATACAGAAGATGTTGCTGCAACAGTAGCGCAGATTAAGGAGCTTACCAAAGCTGGTTGTGAAATTATCAGATGCACAGTTCCAACTAAGGAAGCTGCACTTGCAATCAAAGAGATAAAGAAGCAGATAGAGATACCTCTCGTTGCAGATATACATTTTGATTACAAGATGGCTATTATGGCAATAGAGAATGGGGCTGACAAGATTAGAATCAATCCGGGCAATATCGGCGGAACAGACAAGATAAAGGCTGTTGTTGATGTTGCAAGGGAAAGAAATATACCAATCAGGGTTGGTGTCAACAGCGGTTCACTTGAGAAAGACCTTATTGAGAAATATGGTGGAGTAACAGCAGAGGGAATCGTTGAGAGCGCACTTGACAAGGTTAAGATTATTGAAGACTTAGGTTATGATAATCTTGTTGTCAGCATCAAATCTTCTGATGTAATGATGTGTGTTAAAGCACATGAGCTTATTGCAAAACAGACTAATCATCCGCTTCATGTTGGAATTACTGAGTCTGGAACAATATTCTCAGGAAGCATTAAGTCATCAATCGGACTTGGTCTTATACTGAATCAGGGAATTGGCGACACAATAAGAGTTTCTCTTACAGATGATCCTGTAAGGGAAATAGAGGCTGCGAAACTGATACTTAAGACTCTTGGCTTAAGAAAAGGCGGAATAGAGGTTGTTTCATGCCCTACATGCGGAAGAACAAGAATTAATCTTATAGACCTTGCAGGAAAGGTTGAGAAGATGGTTTCAGGGTATGACCTTGACTTGAAGCTTGCTGTAATGGGATGTGTAGTTAACGGACCGGGAGAAGCAAAGGAAGCTGATCTTGGAATTGCAGGCGGTGACGGCTGCGGAGTACTTATTAAACATGGAGAGATTATTAAGAAGGTTCCAGAAGAGGAACTTCTTGATACACTCAGGTATGAACTTGATAATTGGAATGAGTGATACATATGTACAGATTTTTTGAAGTGTTTAAGACGCTGAAGCTGCCAGAGGATTTGGCGGTGTATTTTGAGAATGTTGAAGTAACTAAAGTCTCGAAAACATCGACCAATTCTCTGGCACGCGTTTATATAAAGAGTGACAGGGTAATAGAAAAACCAATAATATTCAAGGTTGAGGATGCATTAAAGAAACAGATATTCCGTATATCCAACATGGACGTGCGGATTATCGACAGATATGTTTTGTCAGCACAGTATACGCCACAGACTGTAATGGATATATATTATGACAGTATCCTTGCAGAGCTGGAGAAATACTGGACACTTGAATATAATCTTTTAAAGAATTCCCAGTGGGAGTTTGAGAAAGAGGATATGCTTGTATTCACGATTGAGGACAGTTTTCTTGCGCATCAGTATGCGGATACACTTACAGATTATTTCAAGAAAATATTCCTGAACAGATTCGGGTTTGAGATAGATGTTGAGTATCAGTATGCCAAGAAGAAGGAAAGCCAGTACGAGAGAGAAAATGCATACAAGATTAATCTTCGTGTCAAAGAAATTGAGAATAATATGATGGCGGCAGCAGAAGATAATGCTGACGGCAGGGATGATAAGAAGCTTACTTCTGAACAGAAGGCAGCAAAGAAAGCTGAGACAGCAGCCAAGCAGAAGGCGGCAAGAGCAGCATTTTTTGCAAGCGATAACAGGGGCAGGGAAGAGCTTAAGACATACAGCAGAAAGCCTGCTAACGAAGATGTTTTATATGGAAGAGATTTTGACGGTGATGTAACACCGATTGAACAGATAGATACAGCAATCGGAGATGTTATTATCTCTGGTATGGTCCGTAATGTTGAAATGCGTGAAATCCGTAACGAAAGAACTATTATTATGTTCAATGTCACAGATTTTACAGACACAATTACAGTAAAGATATTTGCAAAAAATGAGCAGGTACCGGAGCTTTCAGGTGTTATCAAGAAGGGGAATTTCTTAAAGATTAAGGGTAATGCTACATTTGACAAGTACGACCAGGAAATATCAATTGCCAATGTGTGGGGCATAAGAAAAGGCTCTGATACTAGACAGGTGCGTAATGACCTCGCACTTCATAAGAGAGTTGAGCTGCACTGCCATACCAAGATGAGTGATATGGATGGTGTGTCTTATGTATCTGATATTATCAAACAGGCAATCAGATGGGGACATAAGGCAATTGCAATTACTGACCACGGTGTTGTTCAGGCATTTACAGATGCATTCCATACGATGAGCGACCTCAAAGGCTCTTATGCTAAGAAGGGTGAGAAACTTGATTTTAAGATAATATACGGAGTCGAGGCATATCTTGTTGATGATACCAAGCAGATTGTAACGAATCCGAGAGGACAGAGCTTTAACGATACATATGTTGTGTTCGACCTTGAGACAACGGGCTTTTCTGCGGAAGTTGACAGAATTATAGAGATAGGTGCAGTCAAGGTGTGCAATGGTGAGATAGTAGACAGATTCTCTACATTTGTTAATCCTGAGATTCCTATTCCGTTCAGAATTGAGACACTTACGCACATTAATGACCAGATGGTTATGAATGCACCTAAGATAGAGGAGATTCTGCCTAAGTTCCTTGAATTCTGCGAGGGTGCTGTTATGGTTGCACATAATGCGGAATTCGATACGAGCTTTATAATCAATAAGGCAGAGAAGATTGGTATAAATGTGGATACTACCATTATAGACACAGTGCTTCTTGCACAGTTTCTTATGCCAAATCTTCATAATTATAAGCTGGATACGCTTACAAAGCATCTTAATGTTGTACTTGAAAGCCACCACAGGGCGGTTGACGATGCTGCTGCGACTGCAGACATATTTGTCAAGATGATTAAAATGCTTTACGACAGGGATATTCCTGATGTTGATAAGCTTAATGAAGAAGGTAAGATGGATGAGAACGCCATCAAGAAGCTTCATCAGTATCACTGTATAATTCTGGCTTCTAATGAGATGGGAAGGATTAATCTGTACAGACTTGTTTCTGCATCACATTTGCAGTACTTTAACAGATTCCCTAAGATACCGAAGAGTCTTGTTAACCAATACAGGGAAGGTCTTATTATAGGAAGTGCGTGTGAGGCAGGTGAGCTTTTCAGAAGTCTTGTAAATGGTCGTTCAGAAGCAGAGATAGCGCGAATAGTTAATTTCTATGACTATCTTGAGATACAGCCAATTGGCAATAACAGGTTCATGATTGAGAAGGAAGACTGTTATGTTCAGAATGAGGAGGATTTGCGCAATCTGAACCGTAAAATAGTAGAACTTGGGGACAAATTCGGCAAGCCTGTTGTGGCGACCTGCGATGTGCATTTCTTAAATCCAGAGGATGAAGTGTACCGTAGAATTATCATGGCAGGAAAAGGCTTTGATGATGCGGATAATCAGGCACCGCTGTATCTTCATACTACTGAAGAAATGCTTCATGAATGTGATTATCTCGGAAGTGACAAGGCATACGAGGTTGTTGTAACCAACACTAATAAGATTATGGATATGTGTGAGGAGATTGAGCCTGTAAGACCGGATAAATGTCCTCCGTTCATTGAGAACTCTGACCAGATGCTTCGTACAATCTGTGAAAATAGAGCTCATGAGATATATGGTCCGGAGCTTCCACAGATAGTAACTGAGCGATTAGAGCGAGAGTTGAACTCAATTATCTCTAACGGATATTCCGTTATGTACATAATTGCACAGAAGCTTGTATGGAAATCTAATGATGACGGTTATCTGGTTGGTTCAAGAGGTTCGGTTGGTTCTTCATTAGCAGCAACAATGGCGGGTATCACCGAGGTTAATCCGTTAAGCCCGCATTATCTGTGTCCAAAATGCTACTATAATGATTTCTATTCAGATGAAGTCAAAGCATTTGCCGGAGGCGCAGGCTGCGATATGCCTGATAAGATATGCCCAAAATGCGGAGCAAAGCTTAATAAGATGGGATTTGATATTCCGTTTGAGACTTTCCTTGGTTTCAAGGGAAACAAAGAGCCTGATATTGATCTTAACTTCTCCAATGAATACCAGAGTAAGGCTCATGCCTATACAGAGGTTATCTTTGGAAAAGGGCAGACCTTCAAAGCTGGAACTATCGGTACTGTCGCAGAAAAGACTGCGTATGGTTTCGTTATGAAGTATTTTGAAGAGAAGTCAGCAAAGAATGCACTTGAGGGCAAGCCTCCTATTGTTAAGAGAAAATGTGAGATAGAACGAATAGCAGAAGGCTGTATTGATATTAGAAGAACTACAGGACAGCATCCTGGTGGAATTGTTGTACTTCCAATTGGTGAAGAGATTCATTCATTTACACCGGTACAGCACCCTGCAAATGATATGACGACATCTATAGTAACAACACATTTTGATTACCATAGTATTGACCACAACCTGTTAAAGCTTGATATCTTAGGACATCTTGATCCTACAATGATACGAATGTTACAGGATTTAACGGGAATTGATCCTCTTGAGATTCCACTTGATTCTAAAGAGGTTATGTCACTGTTCCAGAACACTTCTGCGCTAGGAATCAAGCCTGAGGATATAGGCGGCACAAAGTTAGGAGCACTTGGAATACCAGAATTTGGTACTGACTTTGCTATGCAGATGCTTATGGATACCAAGCCGCAGTATTTCTCAGACCTTGTACGTATCGCAGGACTTGCGCATGGTACTGATGTATGGCTTGGCAATGCACAGACCCTTATTAAAGAAGGAAAAGCTACTATTTCAACAGCTATATGTACACGAGACGATATTATGATATATCTTATCCAGAAGGGACTTGATTCAGAGGAATCATTTAAGATAATGGAAATGGTCCGAAAGGGTAAGGTCGCATCCGGCAAATGTAAAGAATGGCCGGAGTGGAAGCAGGATATGATTGACCATGGTGTACCGGACTGGTATATATGGTCATGCGAGCGAATCAAGTACATGTTCCCTAAGGCACATGCTGCAGCGTATGTTATGATGGCATGGCGTGTTGCATACTGTAAGGTATTTTATCCGCTTGCATATTACACAGCTTACTTTAGTATAAGAGCCACAGCATTTGACTATGAGAAAATGGCTATGAGTCCTGTAAGGCTTGAACACTACATTGCTGAGTACAAAGCCAAGAAAGCAGAAGGTACAATCTCTAATACAGAAGAAGATGAACTTGGTGTAATGCGTATTGTTCAGGAAATGCATGCAAGAGGCTATGAATTCACACCTATAGACATATATAAGGCAAAGGCAAGAACATTCCAGATAATTGATGGAAAGATTATGCCATCATTCAAGGTTATATCAAAGGTAGGTGAAGTCGCCGGAGAGTCAATAGAGATAGCCGCCAGAGATGGTGAATTCTTATCAAAGGATGACTTACGCCAGCGAGCCAAGATAGGACAGTCAGCGATTGATAAGCTTTCAGAGCTTGGAATACTTGGAGATATGACAGACAGCAATCAGTTGTCACTGTTTGATTTATAATAAACAGATATAAATGGATATAAACTGATATAAACGGACATGCGAAGCTGCGTTAAGAAACGCGGCTTCGTTTTTTGTATATAGTTAAGATGTGGCAGGGTTATAATAGCTGGAATGTGGCTGTTTGGATGTTAATGTGGAGAGAAGGCATATGGGAGTCCAAAATGGAAGCTGCGGCGCGGTGGATTGGACATTAGAGCGGAGGGAAGGCAGGTTGAAGTCCAAAAGAGAAGCCAAGATATTGAGGATTGGACATTGAAGTGGATAGAAGGAACGAGGAAGTCCAAAAAGAGAAGCCGAGACGTTACATATTGGATGTTAGAGCTGAGTGAAGGCACGAAAAAGTCCAAAGGCAAGCAAACGCAGGAACCAAGTAAACAAGCGGCCTGAGAGATACTCTTGCTGGTAAAAAGCAAACTAAAATGTAAAAAAAACAAAAAAATTGAAAGCTTTTTGAAACTTTTTGAAAAAAGTTGTTGACAATGTGTGTACCTGATGATATTATATACAAGTCGCCGCGGTAAGCGGTAACAAATAAGACTTAA
>ENA-ORTB01003018-ORTB01003018.1-human-gut-metagenome-genome-assembly--contig:-NODE-3018-length-14150-cov-3.616956_pt1 | contig 14150 bp, 14 predicted proteins | sample MGYA00241905_ERZ509174 | MGnify/ENA primary metagenome ERZ509174 (study PRJEB26280, sample SAMEA2338851) | human gut metagenome | biome: human gut; feature: human-associated habitat; material: faeces...
GAGCACCTGCTTGACGTGCAGGGGGTCACAGGTTCGAGTCCTGTACCGTCCACCACAAAAAGCACCGTTTTCCGATGAAAACGGTGCTTTTTCGTAACTTTTCATGCGGTTTACTCGAGAGTTATGTAACCTTGCTTTGCCCCTGACCACACGGACAGCCACAGTCAGAAAAAATTTGGGCCTCCAAGGGCGATTCGCCCTCGGGGGCCCGTTTGTTCAACCTGTCAGTCCTGCCTGCTTTTGCCGCTCTTTCTCAGCGGCGATTTCTGCTTTCATCTCCCGGATCATATGGGCCAGTTTCTCTTCGCATTCCGCCTCTGTATGGGCGTAGACGTTGCGTGCCATTCGTTTCCCGTTGATTTTCGGGGAGTAGCGGCCCTCCCAGAGGTGTTCGTCGATTTGACTGACACAACCCGTTCCCGGCTTCCGGTATTTCCCCTTCACCGCCTGGAAGTCCGTTTGTGCGGCTTTTGGCTTAGCCGGGGAGGATGCCCGACGCGGTGGTTCGATCCCGGCGATCCCCCGGTCGATGCTGGCGGCGGCATTCTCCCGCATGGTGTCGGTGACATGGGCATAGACGTTCAGTGTGGTGGCGGACGTCACATGGCCGATGATGGTGGACAGCGTCTTGATGTCCATGCCGTGTTCCAGCGCGTTGGTGGCGAAGGTATGCCGCAAGTCGTGAAAGCGGATGTGCTTGCAGTCCGCCCAATTCAGAACCTTGGCCAGCTTCTTCCGGACGGCGGCCGGGTCCAGTGGGGAGTCCTCCTTTTTCGGAGAGGGGAACATCCACCTGGAACGGATACTCTGCCGGTAGTCTCGCAGAACACCCAGAATGGGGGCCGGCAGAATGATGCTCCGACAAGAGCTCTTCGTCTTAGGGGCGGAGATCACCAGTTCCCTGCGTACCCGCTGGACCTGCCGTTCGATCCGCAGTACTCCTGTGCAGAGATCCAAGTCATCCCATTGGAGGGCCAGGATCTCACCCCGGCGCAGACCAGTAGAGAGTTCTAATAGCAGAAGCTCATAACAGTCGTTCTCACGGGCCTGTATCAGCAGACGCCGAATCTCTTCCGGAGACAATACCTGCATCTCCTTCGGACGGAGCGTCGGCGTCTTACAGGCATCGGCGGGATTTTTCAGGATGAGGCCCTGTTTTACCGCCTGATTCAGCGCCGTCCGGCAAGTCACATGGCAGCACTTCACCATACGGTCAGAGAGTCCGGAGCCATATTGCTCCACAGCCTGGAGGCGGCCACCCTGCTTGAGCTGGCGGTAGAACTGTTGAAGGTCTGCTGCGGTGAGCCTGTTCAGCGGGATTTGGCCGATTTCCGGGATGATGTGCCGGTAGATGCGGTTCTCGTAGTCCGTTTGTGTCTTTGCTCCAATCGTAGGCTTGCATTGGTTCTGGTACCAGTGATCCAGCCATGCTCCGAAACACATATCGGATGACAGCCGTTCCGGCTCTACTTTCTTCAGGCTGTCTTTCAGGACTTTCAGCTTTTGCAGGCACTCTTTCTTGTTTTTTGCCAGCACATTCTTTGTCTTGGGATAGCCGTTGTCATCATAGCCAATGACTACCCGGCCCTCCCAGCGGCCGTCTTTTCTCAGATGGACGCTCCCGTCCCCTCGTTTTCTGCGTTTTGCCAAGGTTTCATCTCCTCTCCCAGGATTTCTGTCATAAAATCTCCGACGATTTCGGCAGCGGTGCGCTGCATATCTCCAGTGACATGGGTGTAGGTATCCAGCGTGAAGGATGCCTTTGTATGGCCCAGAATGCCGGACAACGTCTTGGCGTCCACGCCGGAGGCCAGGGCATGGGTGGCGAAGGTATGACGCAAGTCGTGGAACCGAATGTTGGGCAGGCCAGCGGAGTCCAGCAAGGCCTTCAGGTGGCCGTATGCGGAGCGGGGATTGGTAGGGGATTCGGGCTTCAGCGGATTCGGGAAGATCCACTCTGACCAGGAATGCTTTTTGCGTTCCGACAGAAGCTGGGCAGTACTTGCTGGCAGCAGGATATTTCGGGTCCCTCGCCCGGTCTTGGTGGCACCGGCCACCAGCCTGCCGCCTTTCTCCGTGTGGATGGTCCGCCGTACTGCCAGTGTTCCGGCTGCTTCATCGAAGTCCGCCCACATGAGTCCGCAGAGCTCACCCCGCCGCAGACCGGTGGTCAGCTCTGTGTAGAAGAAGTCGTGCCAGACGGCGTCATGTTTGATTGCCTCCATGAACTGTTCCAGCTGGTCATCATTCAGGATCTGCTTTGGTTTGGGATTCGCTTTTGGAACCGGGATATTCTCGGTGGGATTTTTGGCAATGATATGGGATTCCTTCGCCGCTTTCATGGCTTCGTGGAACATTGTGTGGATGCTGTGTACCATGCTGCCGGATAGCTGGTGACCGTATTGAGCGTGTTCCTTGACACGCCCCCGTGCTTTCAGAACTTCGTACATCTTCTGTACATCCGCCGGGGTGATTTTTGAAATCTGCTTGTCTCCGAGGTATGGCTTGATGTAGAGGTCTGCGTACCTGCGGTATCCGTTTAGTGTGCTGGGCCGGATGGTTCCGGCCATGATCGCATCCAGCCAGTAGTCCAGCCATTCGCTCAGGGTGATCTTGCTGTTCTCGGTCAGGTCTACGCCCTGGTAGGCGGTGATCTCCTGGCGGAGCTTTGCGGTCAACTCTTTTTGTGTGGGTGCGTAGATGTAGCGGAAGATGCTGTCGCCGTTTTCCTTATGGCCGATCACGATGCGGCCCTCCCAACGGCCATCGTCCTTTTTGCGCACCATGCCGTCGCCGGACGGCCTGCGTTTACTCATTTGAATCGCCTCCTCTGTAGGAACTCTTCTTTGTTTACACCATCGCAGTTTTTGACGGTATTGTTAGCTGCATTTTCCTTGTGAGATCTTTTCGCAGGCCTGCCACTCTTCTTCTGCCTCGAAGCTGTAGGGCGGCTGGTCTGCCAGCAGCTCCTGCTGGATGCCCTGTGCCAGACGGAAGCCGGATATGAAGCTGTTCAGGCAGGCTTCGTCCCGCAGTTCATCTTCCATGTCCGCTATCCGTAGGAGCAGCTTTTTCTCTGACTTACCCAGTAACCGAGCAAGCTGGCTGTGTGTTCTTTTGATTTTTCTGTCCATGTATTCCATCCTCCTGGATGGTGCCTCAAACCTGTGGTAAAGGGCTTTCATGTAGTCATGCATGGTGTGCCACCTCCTGTCAACGACACACAATACCGCAACCACTGCTGAATAACCATCCCAAATGACAACAATTATCAGAAAATTATCAAGTTCAGAGTGAACTGCAATGGGCCGCATCCAATTTTGGATGCGGCCCATCTGAGCTCCTCTTATGCATAGGGATTATGCGCTGTCGGATTGCCTACGAACATGTAGCAGAAGGCTCTGCCGTTATCGATAGTAACGCCGACGCCGACGGTATTACAGTTCGGGTCAATCATCGTTGCCAGATGGTCGGGGGAGTTCTCCCAGTTCGATGCAGCCTTTTCGGGAATTCTATCGGGGGCCGTGACGGTGAACACCGTCAGGTTGGAGCCGAAGCCGTGGGGATATATTCGCACCCAGCCGACAATTCGGAAGGGGTGCTTTCACGATTGTTTTTGCGCCGCAACGGTCGATTACCTTTTTGATTTGCAACTCTGTTTGTGGTATGCTACAATGATCTCCAAAGATAGGAACGCTGATTTCCAGTACGGTGCTATCGTATAGTGCATATACTGTATTTACAGATCGAGCGAGGAGGTCTTTCGTGTGAGCAATTATGAGTTTTCCCTCAGACAGGAAGTCCTGCTTGAAAAGGGGGCCGACATTCTCGGGTCACTTTTCCATTTTGCAAGGAATAACCATATTTCTCCCTCTGACAAAAAAGATCCAGTTAATGTTGTTTACGGTCTGGTATGGAACGCCAAGAGCAGCATTCTGTGTGCGGATACTGAGGCCGAATTGGATCAGATCGAAACGCAGTTTGATTTTGCTCGTAAGTTTTACGCTGGTATTGAGGCGTGAGCAAAATGGGCATTGAAAAAAATCTTGCTGATTTTCTGTCGAGTGATGTGGAGGCGGTTGTTGCCAGTGAGCGGAATTACGCTACAAGGTACAATCGGCAATCAGAGCCACGGGCAATACTTTTGGCTGGGCAGCCTGGTGCTGGAAAGACAGTACTTTCTTCCATGCTGAACAAACTTCTGTGCGGTAATGTGTATTTTATTAATGCAGATGAGTATCGGCGTTTCCACCCCAATTACAAAGAATTGTATGCCCGGTATGGATCGGATTCTGTACAGATGACCAGTGGGTTTTCTGGTGCGGTGACGGAGCGGCTGATCCATGAAACATCAGAGCGGGGCATCCATCTGATCATTGAAGGCACTGGACGCACCACAGATGTTCCGCATCGTACGGCTGAACTTCTTGTTAAAAAAGGTTATCGGGTCGAACTTGCAGTCATTGCTACCAGGCCAGAACACTCCCTTTGCAGCACACTCCTCCGCTTCTATGAAATGAACGAAAGGGGAACGATTCCGAGAGCGACAGCCATGGAAGCCCATGACTATGTCGTTCGTGTTCTGCCAGATAACCTCGACATTCTTCGTGATGATCCTGTGATTTCCGGAATTACCATTTGGGATAGAACACCGACAAAAATTTACGATAGCTGTGGGACTGCGGAGTGCCCATCCGAAGTATTACGTCAGTATTGGAACAGACCTTGGTCTGATGAGGAACTTCAGGATATGCAACGATCTATCCTTCGACTGCGCCATAAAGAGGAGGCTTGTCAGCTGAAGCAAAGCCCATCTATCGACGAGTTAGAACGAAGGGTGCAAGAGGCGGCTATGGGCCCTGGACTTACGTTCAACACGATGATGTGATGGACTGACTGTGCTCTTCGCTCAGCAAGAAAGCTCTTTTGAGAATGGCGTTTTTAATCAACTGAAATTGTAGATAGCTCTCCCAGCAGGAGAGCTATCTTTTTTGCCTTATCAGGCTTCCTTCTTTCATGATTGTTGAGTTGCTTTGATGATTTTTTGCAAACACAACATGTAAAGGACCCAGAAAGAAAGGCACTAAAGGATTCGACGTTTTCAGACTTTTGCGAAAGCACGCAGCTCTAATGCATCGTCATATTCCAACCGCCATACTGCTGCTCCTCATGATCGTCCTCTTTGTGTCCATGGACGAGACGTTTCTCCCGCAGCTCTTGACGGCGCTTGCGGTCGATGTGGATGAGCCCCGTGCCGCTTTGCGGCAGGGAGTTGTCCTGGAAGATATTTGCCATGTGATGGAGCAGTCTCGTCACTGCAAGGAATACCTCCGGCGCTGTCGAAGCACTCTGCCTTTCCAGAAGGCACTGTGCGTAACTGTGTCCTTGCTCCGCCGCCTGAGACAGCCATTGGATGCCCGCCTCTTTGTCACGCTCGACCGCCTTCCCTTGGAGCAGCAGCTTTCCCAACAGATACTGCGCATGGAGATTGCCGGCCTGAGCGGAGGTATAGATGTGATCCATAGCCTTGCGGGTATCTCTTCTTACTGATTCTCCCTTCAGATATTCCTTGCCAAGGCGGTAGGATGCATCGTGGTTTCCGTTGTAGGCAGCGTACTCCAGCCACTGGATGCCAAGCTCGGGATCATGGACGCTGGCATCATCAGAGAGATATAATTTTCCCAAAGCATACTGAGCCGCTGCATATCCCTGCTTCGCCGCTTTGTCAAACCAGTATCGGGCCATCACCCAGTCCGGCGGCAGCAGCGGGCCGTCCCGATACAGTTCTCCCATAAAATACTGCGCATGGATGTCACCGTTCTCCGCAAGTTCCCGCATACTTTCCACGGCATCATCACGTTCTGCCAGTGACGAGTAATCATCCTGAACGTCCATACGAAGCGTCCGGAAGTCCCAAGACATATCTTTGCCGTTGTCCACCTCATTGCCCTGACGCAGGTCCAAGGTTTCGTCCTCAAAGGTGATTTCCCCCAGCCGGATCGTCTCCGCCTCTTGGATGACCGCATTCTTGATTTGGCGAAACTCCTTCTGCCGGGACAGCGGCGGGCGGTGCCGCTCCTTCTCAGAATAGAAATCTTCCACCTGACCTTGCAGCTGCCACCACTGTTCGTAGCATTCGGCCACGGTCGGGAGCTGCTCCATCTGGTCCACAATCTCATCTACCAGCGCCTTTTGCTTCTTCGGAAGATAGCCATAGGACTTCTTCCCCTTGACCGTTTCCAATTGGAGTGCCAGCTCTTGCATGAGCCGCTCCGCCTCGGGGTGGTCGCAGATCCTGGTTTGCATCTGCTGGACCAACTCCCGCATGGCCTGCCGCGCTTCCCGCACCAGCTGATCACGGGAAACCGTTTTCTGCTCATAGAGGTGGAGCATTTCTTGTTGGAAGATATCGTTGGTGAGCTTGGATTTGATTTGGCGGATGCCATCTTGAGATAGATACGCCTGTCCCGGCTTTACGGACCATGCCATCATGTGCACATGGGGATGGTCGCCCTCATCATGGAAGGCAGCGTACCAGCGGAAGTCCTGGGGCGGGATATTCATAGCGGCGGCGATGTCGTTGCGGTGGGCGCGGAGGAGATTCCTCCACGCTCTGGCATTGTCGTAGCCCAACCGTTCTGCGTCCTCTCGCTTCAGGGAGATGATGTGCGTCCACACATTTCCTGTGTAGTTCTCCAGTTCCGCCATGGCCTTGTCCAGCTCCACGCCATCTTTGTCACCGAAGAGACCATGGGAGCCCAGCCGTTCTGCCCTTGGCCGTGTTGCGATGTACTTCATGTAGCCATCCGATTTCTGAACATCGCTCCAGTTTTCCTCCAACGCCTGAGAGATGAACGCCGAAGCGTTGGCCTTGGTGGGGTGTTCTTGGTAGTCACCGTACTCACCCATCTCCTTTGCGTCAGGAAAATCCTTCACCAGTTTTGCGATAAGCTGTTCCTGCTTTCTTGTTGGCGGACGGTCATTCTGGATCAACTCGACCCGCTCACGGGTAGCGATGTATCTCATGTATCCGCCTGCTGAGTTGCCGCCTCCACACTTGATGTACGGGCTTTTGACGATCAGTCTTGCCATCCGTCATCGTCCTCCCAGGATTCCCGCACCCGTTTTTCGAACGAGATGCGGCCATTGGTCTGTTTCACATTTCGGACACTCTCCGCACGGCGTCGGCGCAGGTCCTCCTCACTGAACTGAAAACTGTCCGCAATGATCCCGGACAGCATATCCAACTCCACCGCCTGCTTGTAAGCCAGCGATGCCATTTTGTTTTCCGTTTGCCCCACCCGACCGTCCAGATAGGACTGGATGGAGGTGGGGAGGAACAGCCCAGCGTTGTTGGCACTGAGATAGTCCAGGTAGAAATCGATGGCCCGCTCAATGAATCCGGTGATGCTGCGGCTGCCGTCCTCCTGATATCGTCGCTCCAAGCGTGCCTTTTTCTCAGGGGTGAGATAGAGGGCAAATTTTTCTTTCTTGCTCAAAATGAGCTCCTTTCCGGGGCATGACCCCTACTTTTTTCTTGTGGGTGTAGGCTTTCAGGGATAACGACCGCAGAAGTGATAGCTCCCCTTCGATTTTGACCCCACTTTGGAACTCCCTGAAAACCCCGTAACTGCCCGCACTGCGGGCAGAAGTAACCGAACAGAGCGTCGCACTTGACGCCTGGTGTTTATCCTGCTTCACGTCATCGCTGTCTCCATATCCCTCGCTTCCACCCCAAATGGGCGAAAACTCGTTCATTTCGCTGCTCCTCCTTTTCCCGCCGAACCCGCTTCGCTGGGTTTCGACGGGAGCCCTTATTTTGTCCTCCGTCAGCTCTCGAAAGGCGGTCCAAATCCGTTCGAATAGGCCTGACCGGTATCTGTTCTCGCTGCTCCCGGCAAAGCCGCACACAGCGGCTCACAGGGGCGAACACGGCCTTGTTTTTGCAGCTCCTCTGCTACCCGCTGACGCTCTGTGACTTCCTCCAGTTTCACCATCTGCCGCTCGTAGGAATGGTCGACGGCTTCCTGGATCGGCAGAATGGTGTAGCAGTTGTTGCCGTTCCACTTCATTCCCTGGCGGTCGAAATAGCTGGTGTGCTCTACTGTGATAAACTGCCTGTCCTCCAGTTTGGCGATGTGTTTCATCACCGTGTTTACGGCCAGCCCCACAGTGGCGGAGATGGTGTTGTAACTGGGATGGCATTGATGGCTGCTGCGGTCTTCGCAGTAGAGCAGGTAGGCATAGACGGTGATCGCGCCATGCCCCAGGTCCAGAGAAAAGATTTCGTTAGGGAGGGAGAAAAACTTTCCTGTGTGTTTGCGACTGAATACCGGAACCATCTGCGGCGAGATCAGATTTCGTTTGACCAGAGTATCCAACTGCTTTTCTGCCATGTCTGGACTCATGTGGAGTAGCGCTGCGATCTCATCCACACTTGGAACGGCATCACCCTTATGGTGGCTGTTGAGATAGCAGAGATAGGCGAGGATACTGAAGGCGGGAGGCGGAAGTTTCAGCCCCCAAATTTCGTTGGGCAGCGAGAACCGATACGCTCTCGCGTCTTTCTGGTAGGTGAGCGCAGTCATTCGCGGACACCCCCTTCCGTGTGCTTGGTGACCCACTGGATGAACGCTTCCTTGGGAATCACCATCCTGCTGCCGACATTCAGTACTGGGAAGTCCAGCTCATGCATCAGCTCATAGCTGGTGGAGGATGATACCCCCAGCACCTTCGCCACCATGTTGGCGTTGAGGAACAGAGGCAGGTCATCGTAAGAGTTGTACTGTGACTGTTTCATTTTCGATTTCTCCTTTGCAGAAAGTAAAGGCATCAGCGGCGACGCTGATGCCCTTCTGCTTGTATTGTGTCGGAGATTTTGATAAGATAATAAAAAGATGGGACAAATTATTTTCCAAGGGGGACAATTTATTTCGAGGGAGGCAAGCGCATGGATGGGGATATCGTTTTCTATATCCACGGGGATGCGATTGAGTACGGCGGGGAATTATTTTCCACAGGCGAACTGACAGCGGATATTTTGAACCTGTCACTGAAGGACTATCAGCGCATCCATAAAAACGTCCAGTGCATGAAGGACCTTGCGGAGCAGTACGAGCGAACCCAGGATCGGGAATTTTGGTGGAAGCTCAACCGCCAGTTCGTGGCTCTGCGTAAGCAGATGATGGAGTTCCGGGTGTTTCAGATCCTACTTCGGGATGATAGCAAATTTTTCGACGAGACCCAGCAGTACACCGAGTTCCGCTCCTTGCTGCCGGAAGAAGATCTGGACTATGAGGATTTTTCCATAGAGCAATGGGGAGACATGGCGGAGCAGGCGGAGACAACCGGCCAGATCCCAGTTCCGCTTCTGATTTTTCCCGGAGGGCGGAAAACGAAGTGGAGTTATTATCGGAAGCAGATGAAGCGCTATGAACGCTATCTGGGCGACGTCGCGTGCTTCAATCCTACCATCCATAACTTCATCCACTTCCTCCTCGCCAAGCTGGAGCATAACTCTCCGGAGAACTATGCCGCCTCCCTCTATCAGCTCTACAACGATGAGAGGCTGGTGGAGAAGCTGATCGTCAATCCCAGAAGCCTGGAGCAGCCGTTTTATCAGAAATATGACCACTGCGTCGTGAGCTATGTGCCGCGGGAGCTGCCGGACAAGCGCTTCGCCATTTGCCAGGAGCACACCACAGACAGCTTGCAAATGCTGCTGAAAGCGGATTACATGACGGCTCTGAATGCCGGATATAACATCCGCCAGTGCATTGTCTGCAAAAAATATTTTCTGGTGAAGGGCGGCGCTCATGCACTATATTGCGAGGGAGCATGTCCCCATGCGCCTCAGTATACCTGCCGACAGTTCGGAACCTACGAAGTGCAGAAGGAACTGGCTCGGGATGTACCGAAGCTCCAGGCGAAGTTCGCCGCTTTTGAACGGATACGGAAGGACCAGAAGCGCGACGTTATCACGGCGGAGGAAGCACGGCGGCTGAAGGATACGGTCCGGGACATGCTGTTCGATGCGCTCGATAAGGCAGATGTCTCCACTGAGGACTTTGAGCGGTCCATCTCCAGTGAGAGACTTTACCCATACTGCGGTGTTACCCGGAAGGCGAAACCCAGAGGGCGTCCCCGAAAGGGCGGTGGGGACGCATGAGCGACCAGGAATTGCTGGATCGAATCGCGCAGGGAGACCAGACCGCGCTGACGGAACTGTGTGATAGGTATGCTGAATTGATTCGGAAACAAGCGCAGTGGATCGCCCGACAATACAATTGCCTGCGCCCCGGCAGTCATGGAGGTTGGAGTGATTATACGAAAGAAACGCTCTCCGAATTGGAGAGCGTTGGGAGGCTGGCATTAATCGAGTGCGTCAGGAATGGCGGCTACGATAGCTCCAAGGGAGCGTTCGGAACCTATGTTGTACCATTTCTGGACGGTGCGATGCGGCGGCTCCTAGAAGCCAGCATGGGTACCCTTTCCCTGGACCGGGACAGCATGGGGCTGGTACGCAAGGCGCAGATGCTCTATCACCGGGATGGAAAAGAGATGAGCGAAATCGCAGGAGAGCTGGGTGTTTCTTTAGCGGAAGTAGCCAAGGCGGTAGCCTATCCCACGCATTTTTTCTCTGTCTATGACTTGCCAATCCCGGAGGAGGACGGAGATATATTTGAGTATCTCATGTCTGATCGGTTGTCTGCATCTGCGGAGGAGATCGTCCTTCGGGCGCTTACGATGAAGTCTCTGCGTGAGCAATTCCGAAGCCTGTCCAAGCGGGAGCAGGATATTCTGGGCAGGAGCTTCGGCGCTTTGGGTTACACAAAAACGGACCTGCGGGAGATCGCAATCCGAAACAGACTGCGGGAGGACGGCGTGGAGAAGGCGAAAAAGCAGGCGTTGAAAAAGTTGAGGGAGAAGTGCCTGAACAGTATGGCATGGAAGCTCCGCCGGGCCAGTCGCATGGTGGACCGTGCGATTTCGCTAGAGCAGTTGCCCTGAGCAGTGAGGAGAAAGAAAAAGTTTTCTTTGTTAACACTATCGCACTTTCCAAAATGGAGCCGTAAGTAATTTCTTGCTTATTCAAGCATAACTTTAATGACTTAAGCTGAAGGTACATTGTTGCAAAAGGACGGAGGCCAGGCATCCACCTTTCCTGATTTGGTATTCAGATGAACATCACTTTACGCAAATTTCCGTATTGCTGTTCAACATACAGTAGTAATTTTGACTGATTTCAGAAGAGAACTCTGAAAAATAAAGAATCGCAATTGTAAAAGAGCGGCGTTATTCGCCGCCTTTTCATTTTGTTGTCGCAGCTTAGTGCTTGGGCTGGAGTAACCGCCAAAGGGTGGTTCGGCTGATGCCTAGGCGCTTAGCGGCTACAGTCTGGTTACCGCCGGATTCTTCCACTACTCGCCGTGCCACATCCTGGCTGATCTCATCCAGCGTTCGGTTTAGATTTAGAGGGGCGGCGGCATTTTCCGCACAGGGAGAGAAAGCGCCTACATGGCGTTCCTTCCGTAGGGCCTGTCGGACATTTTCTGCCGTGATGAGGGACCCAGTCGCAGTGACAGCCAGTTCTCCGATGACCCGGCGAAATTGGGTGTAGTTATGCGGCCACTGGAAGTTCTGGAGTAATGTGATGGCTTCTGGGTCTGCTCCCACGATTTGCCGGGGCAGATCCACATTCAGGTGGCTGAGAGATAGATTGACCAAAGCGGGGATGCGCTCCGCCATTTGCCGCAGCGGCGGTAGATAGAGGGAGAGACAGCACAATTTGTCCATAAACAGAGAGCCCACGGCGGAAGTGTATTCTCCGGGCTGGCAGACACAGGAGAAGATGACCCGGTTCCGCCGGCATACATCCATTTCGGAGAGAACGGCCAAAAGCTGCTGCCGCCGTTCCTCGGACAGGGCGTCGATACTAGCAAAATATAACGTATTACCCTGGTCTGCCAGGGGAGAGTTGTGGTGCTCCAGTAAAAAGGCCCAGCTCTTGTCGTTTAGGAGGCTGCAGTTGATGGATACCAGAGGGGCGTTCCGCAAGGGACTTCGCATGTAGAGGACGCTGACGATGGACTCCTTCCCGGTGCCATCCTCGCCAGTGACCATGACCGGCGCGGTGCTTTGGCTGATGTGTTCAATATCTTGCTGATAGTCGCTGATACTACCGGCGAAGCTGAAAATGCTGCTGTAAAAGGCGTTTTCCGCTTCCGGACGGGTGGAAAAACGAATGCCTACCTGATTTGGGGAGAGAGGCGTTTTTCGGGCATCGAAAAAGAAAGCGGTGTAGGTAAGACTGCCTGTGGAGATGCGCCGGGCGCGGATGGCATAGAGCATCCCGCCCAAATTCCGGGTGATGCGGCGTTCCGCCCCCAGCTGGGATTCCGGAAGGTCCCGGCGCAGCAGCTCCAGTAGCTCCGGCTTTGGGTCGTCCAGCGTGGAGAGAAACAGGTTTCCGTCCTGATCAAAGACCATGGTCTGTCCGATCTGCCCCTGGATCAGCTGGCGGAAAAACTGATTCTCATCCCTCAGGCGCTGTTGGCTACGGCACAGCAATAGCGCCTGGTCAAAGGCCTTGCGGATGCTGTCGACGCCGGAGGTGATGAGGAAGGAATTCAGGCCCAGCCGTTTAGCGGTTGTGTTGGAGATCATGTCACAGAGGATGGACTGGTAGTCGTTTTTCTGAAGCTGCCGCAGAGTGGGTTCCACAGCCTCTGCCGAGTCGATGGTATAGATATCCATGTTATACTTCATCAGGTCGCACAGAAGATGAGCGCTGCTGGTGATGTTGGCAAAGGAGACCATGGCGGTTTTGCCGGTGAGTCCATCCGCCAGCTTTAAAGCGCAGAGGATATCATACATGGAAATATCAATCTCAATGACCGGAAGAGATAGGTTTTTTTGTAGCATTTTAGCGGTGCCGCCGCGGGAGATGACGACATCGTAATCACCGTGGAAATTACTCCGGGCGATTTCCAGGCCCTGCTCCATGTCGCCGACAAACAGTGTCAAATCGATTTGAGGATAATCCGCCACTACACTGGACATTAAAGTTTTCATGCCCTCATAAGGCGCAATGCCAAGTACACGGATACGATGATTCATAAGCTCCTCCTGTATGTTTAATATTTGAACATATTATACCAAACAAACAAAAATACAGCAAGTCTTTTTCTTTGCGTTTCAAAAATAAACTATAAAACATCGGAAAAAGATTGATAAAGTAGGAGAAAATTTATACAATAGGCACAAAGGAAGAAAAAACAAGGTAAAGATTTTGAAAAAATTTACAAACGGCAGGAAATTGTTTCATAAATGAACGGACGGGAGGTGAGTGGATGGTAAAGCTGCTAATCATTGCAGATGATTTTACAGGCGCACTGGATACGGGCGTACAGTTCGCGGCCAGAGGCGCGGCTACCCGCGTTGTGACGGATCTGGCTTATGACTTCACTCTGGCGGACGCAGAGGTCCTGGTGATGGTGGCGGAGACCCGGCACCTGCCGCCGGAAGAGGCTTACGACGTGGTGTATCGCACAGCCCGGAATGCCCGGGAGGCTGGTATCCCTTACATATACAAAAAAACGGACTCAGCACTGCGGGGCAACATCGGAAGCGAGCTGACGGCGGTCATGGATGCTGCCGGATCGGATACCATCGCCTTCCTACCGGCCTTCCCTAAGATGGGGCGGGTCACCCGGAATGGTGTCCACTATGTGGACGGTGTTCCCGTGGCGGAGAGTGTGTTCGGAAAAGCCCCTTTCGAGCCAGTGAAGGCCTCCGCGGTGGCGCAGATCGTCGGCGGGCAGACAGAGGTACCGGTAGTCCTCCACCGTCTGGATGAAGCGGCAGTCCCTGGAGCCCCCGGCATCCAGGTTTACGATGCCACAACCGATGAAGACCTGGCCCGCATCGGCGGAGAACTGGGAACTGAGCGGCTGCGCCTTTCCGCCGGTTGCGCGGGCTTTGCCACGGCGCTGGCCGCACGGAGTGCATCTGCAAAAGCAGACAAACTTTGTTTGTATCATGCGCCGTGGGTTGGTAGATAGCTTTTCAGGAACCGCAAAAAGCTCCTGCGCTGACTATTTTCCCATACTCTTCTGCTGCCAAAGTGATCTGTATCACCATGATCGGCA
>ENA-ORTB01003045-ORTB01003045.1-human-gut-metagenome-genome-assembly--contig:-NODE-3045-length-14027-cov-19.166547_pt1 | contig 14027 bp, 9 predicted proteins | sample MGYA00241905_ERZ509174 | MGnify/ENA primary metagenome ERZ509174 (study PRJEB26280, sample SAMEA2338851) | human gut metagenome | biome: human gut; feature: human-associated habitat; material: faeces...
TGGTTACTGTTCACTGGTAATATCCCGCGAGGTGTTTTTTGTGAGCGAAGGTCACCTACAGAACCTGCCACTGGCAGCTTCTTACGGATGCTTGGCAACAGAAAACCCGAGATATACCGCGCGAATTTATGCGATTAGCATAAATTAAGTTTGCGAAGCGTGTTACTGAGAACGGAGTGAACAGTAACAATTTTTGAGTAGTTCAAAAGGAGAAATAAAAACGAGTATTGACATAAAAAAACTAAAGCCATATAATAGTTAGGCAACTAATGGATAGCAACCTAACTATTATATGGCTTTGCAATAGTATGGGTACTGATTTTAGGAGGTGCGGCGAGATAGACGAGGAAATGAAACAGAAGCTGAATGAGATGCATGTAGGCAGGCTGATACATATTTTATCCCATACAATGAAACGGCATAATCCGGCAGAGGTGATGGAGAATGACGATCTGACGACCATGCAGAAGCATGTGCTGAAATTTATCCTTCTGGAAACCATGCACAGAGATCTCTATCAGAAAGATATTGAAGAGGAATTCCAGATCAGGAAACCTACAGTGACAGGGATCCTGAAGCTGATGGAGAAGAACGGTTACATTTACAGAGAGAGTGCGAAACAGGATGCACGCCTGAAACAGATTATTCCCACAGAGAAAGCAGAGAAGATCCGTCCTGCAATCTTAAAGAGTATTGAAGAAGGCGAAGCCAAAATGCTCCGGGGAATTCCGAAGGAGGATGTGGAACTGTGCAAACAGGTTCTCTGGCAGATGTATGAAAACCGGAAAAAATCCTGCGATAGCAGGAATGATTTTTAACAGAAATAACGAGACATAAGGAGGACATTGACAAAGATGAATAAGAAACTTTTACGTTCAGTCCGGGAATACAAGAAGCAGTCTGTACTGGCTCCGATCCTTGTAATCCTGGAAGTACTGATGGAAGTTCTGATTCCTCTGGAGATGGCGAAGATTATCGACGTAGGTATTGCAAACGGAGATATGAGCTATATCATCCAGCGTGGAGTCATCCTTGTTGCAATGGCAATGCTTTCCCTGTTCTTCGGCGTACAGGCCGGAAATATGGCGGCAGTTGCAGCAGCAGGATATGCGAAGAATTTACGACACGATATTTTTTATAAGGTGCAGGATTTTTCCTTTAAAAATATCGATCACTTTTCAACATCAGGTCTGGTCACACGACTGACCACTGATATCACAAATGTACAGCAGGCATACATGATGAGTATCCGCCTTCTTGCCAGGGCACCGTTTATGATCATCCTGTCATGGATTATGACACTGACGATCAACAAACCGATCGCAATGCTTTTCCTGATAGTTGTTCCTGTCCTTGGCGGTACACTGATCTTTATTGCGAAAAAGGCACATCCGCATTTCATCAAGGTATTTGATGAATATGACAACCTGAACAATTCCGTTCAGGAGAATGTAAATGCTTCACGTGTAGTTAAGGCTTTTGTAAGAGAGGACTATGAGATTGAGAAATTCCATGGAATTTCCAGATATGTTTATAATTTGTTTACTAAAGCAGAGAAAATCGTTGCATGGAACTCACCGGTTATGATGTTTGCCATGTATACTGTAATCATTATCATTGTTGTAATTGGCGGAAGAGGAATTGTTCTCGGTGGCATGGAAACCGGTGAGCTGACAAGTATCATTGTCTACGCACTTCAGATTCTCATGTCCCTGAACATGGTAACTTTCGTGTTTGTTATGATCATGATAGCAGAAGCATCCACAGACCGTATTGTAGAGGTTTTGGATGAAGTTCCTGAGATGCAGGATAAAGCTGATGCAGTAAAGAATGTGGCAGATGGTTCCATTGACTTTAATCATGTAGATTTCAGCTATGCAGGAGAGGGAGGAAATCTTTCCCTGAAGGATGTAAATCTTCATATTAAATCCGGTCAGACAGTAGGTATCATCGGCGGAACCGGAAGTGCAAAGTCTACCCTGGTGCAGCTGATCCCCAGACTCTATGATGTCACAAAGGGTAATGTCCAGGTGGGAGGCGTGGATGTACGCAACTACAATCTGGAAGTACTTCGTGACCAGGTTTCCATGGTACTTCAAAAAAATGTGCTGTTCTCAGGAAGCATCTATGACAATATTCGCTGGGGTGATGAACATGCCAGTGAGGAAGAAGTTCGGAGGGTCTGTAAGCTGGCCCAGGCAGATGGATTCGTCAGTGAGTTCCCGGATGGCTACGATACAATGATCGTTCAGGGCGGTAACAACGTATCCGGCGGTCAGAAGCAGCGTCTGTGTATTGCAAGGGCTCTTCTCAAGAAACCGAAGATCCTGATCCTGGATGACTCTACCAGTGCAGTAGATACAAGAACAGATGCCCTGATACGTAAGGCTTTCCGCGAGGAGATCCCGAACACAACAAAGATTATTATCGCACAGCGAGTTTCTTCTATTGAAGATGCAGATCAGATCATCGTACTGGATGACGGTAAGATCGCAGGTGTGGGTACTTCAGAAGAACTGCTGAAGACAAATGATATTTACAGAGAAGTATATGAATCACAGGTCAAAGGAGGCGGAGACGATGAATAAGAAGAAAAAATTAGATCAGAACACCATCCAAACTGCCAAAAGACTTCTGAAATATATGACAGGAACCCATAAGATACAGTTTATCATCGTATTTATCTGCATCTTTATCAGTTCCGCAGCAAGTATTGCAGTATCCCTGTCCCTGAAATTTCTGCTGGATGACTTTATCATTCCGCTGATCGGACAGACAGATCCGAACTTTGCAGAACTCTATAAGGCACTTGCAGTCCTTGGCTGTATTTTTGCACTTGGTGTGATTGCCACATTCATTTATACCCGAATGATGGTTTATATCGGTCAGGGTGTGCTTAAAAGTGTCCGTGATGATATGTTCGAGCATATGCAGACTCTTCCAATCCGCTATTTCGACCAGAATACAAACGGATCTGTCATGAGCCTCTATACTAACGATACAGATACCCTGCGACAGATGATCAGTCAGGCGATCCCACAGGCACTGATGGCACTGTTTACGATCGTGGTTACCTTTATTTCCATGTTACTGTTAAGTCCGTTGCTTACGATTCTGGCAGTTGTGATCATCTTTATCATGCTGAAGGTTACCAATAAGATTGGTTCCAACAGTGGTAAATATTTCATCCGTCAGCAGGTATCTCTGGCAGATGTGACCGGTTTCGTGGAAGAACGAATGAATGGTCAGCGTGTGGTAAAAGTTTTCAACCACGAAGATAAATCAAAAGAAGAATTCGACAAACTCAACGAAGCACTCTTCGAGAGTTCTGCAAACGCCAATAAATACGGAAACATGATGGGACCTGTGATCGGTAACATCGGTAACCTGCAGTTCGTACTGACAGCAGTACTTGGGGGACTTCTCTCTGTAACAGGTGTGGGCGGCATCACCCTCGGTGTTATAGCTTCCTATTTACAGTTCACCAAGAGCTTTACCCAGCCATTCATGCAGGTGGCACAGCAGTTTAATGCCATTGTTATGGCACTTGCAGGTGCAGAACGTATTTTTAGGCTCATTGACGAGAAACCGGAAGACGATGAAGGTTACGTAGAACTTGTTAATGCAAGAAAGGATGCCAGCGGCAATATCACAGAATGCAAAGAGAGAACAGGCATGTGGGCATGGAAACATCCACATTCTGCAGATGGTTCCGTTACTTATACAGAACTGACAGGAGATGTCCGATTCGAAGATGTTACATTCGGATATAACCCGGACAAAGTTATTCTGAAAGACATCAGCCTCTTCGCCAAACCGGGACAGAAACTTGCTTTCGTAGGTTCCACAGGTGCAGGAAAGACAACGATCACAAATCTGATCAACCGTTTCTACGATATTCAGGAAGGTAAGATCCGCTACGATGGAATCAACATTACCAAGATTAAGAAGGATGACCTGAGACGTTCTCTGGGAATCGTACTTCAGGATACTCACCTGTTTACAGGAACTATTAAAGAAAACATCCGCTACGGTAAACTGGATGCTACAGATGAGGAAGTATACGAGGCAGCAAGACTGGCTCATGCAGACCAGTTTATCAAAATGCTTCCAAAAGGTTACGATACCATGTTAAGCGGAGACGGTGAGGAACTGTCCCAAGGACAGCGCCAGCTTCTCTCCATTGCAAGAGCAGCAGTAGCCAATCCGCCTGTACTGATCCTGGATGAAGCAACTTCAAGTATTGATACCCGTACAGAGAGTATCGTACAGAAAGGTATGGATAACCTGATGAAAGGCCGTACTGTATTTGTGATCGCCCATCGACTTTCAACCATCAGAAACAGCGATGCCATCATTGTACTGGATCATGGAAAGATCATTGAAAGAGGCGACCATGAAGATCTCATTAAGTTAAAAGGAACTTATTATCAGCTTTATACCGGTAAGCTGGAATTGTCATAAGGAACTATCAGAAAGACTGCAATTATTTCAGAACATGAATAATTGTGGTCTTTCTTTGCGGGCGTTGCGTTTTCTGCGTTATAATGCTATGATCGTACAGGTATGTGGATCACAGATGATGAAGTTCCGGTTTACGGATAAAAAAGAAAAATTATGCAGCAGCAAGGGAGAGATATACGATGGTAAAGATAGATCTGATCACTGGTTTTCTTGGTTCAGGGAAGACGACGTTTATCAGGAAGTATGCGCAGTATCTGATGGATGCTGGTAATAATATTGGAATTCTGGAGAATGATTACGGGGCTGTGAATGTGGATATGATGTTGCTTCAGGATCTGATGGGAGAGAACTGTGAGCTGGAGATGATCTCAGGAGGGTGTGATAAGGACTGCCACAGGAGGAGATTTAAGACGAAACTGATTGCTATGGGTATGTGCGGTTATGACCGTGTGATCGTGGAGCCGTCTGGGATTTTTGATGTGGATGAGTTCTTTGATATTCTTCATGAGGAGCCGTTAAATCGTTGGTATCAGATTGGGAATGTGATTGCAATTGTGGATTCTAAGCTGGAGCGTGATCTGTCAGAGGAGGCGGATTTCATTCTGGCTTCTGAGGTGGCAGATGCCGGATGCATTGTGATGAGCAAGAGCCAGGACGCATCACCCGAGGAAATCCAGGGTACGATTGAGCATGTGAATCAGGCGTTGGAGAAGGTTCATTGCAGCAGGAGATTTCATTGTGAAATGAATGGTGTGGATACTGCTAATGTTATCCACAAGAATTGGGATGAGATGTCGAAAGAGGACTTTGACCGGATTGCATCCTGTGGATATGTGATGGCAAGCTACAGGAAACCGGAGTTTGAGGCAGAGGGTGCCTTTACTTCTCTGTACTTTATGAATGTGAAGATGACTGAGAAGGAGCTGCGGGAAGCAGCTGAGAAGATTCTGTCTGATCCTGAATGTGGGCGTGTGTTCCGAATGAAGGGATTTATGAGAGTAGACAGTGACAGCGAAGACGGTTCTGGACTATCTGCATGGGCAGAGTGCGATAGACGGCAGTGGATTGAATTAAATGCTACGAAGAATGAAATTACAATCCGACCGCTTTATGTAGGACAGGAGGTCCTGATCGTGATTGGGGAAGAACTGCAGGAGGAGAAAATTAAATCCTATTTGAAAATCTGAGATTTGAACGCAGGTCGCGAAGTGACTGCGTTCATGAGCAAGTAGCGAAGCGGATTGCGAATGTCGTTACTGTTCACTCCGTTCTCAGTAACGTAGCCAAAATTCATTCCAGATTGCCTGCGGCAATGGAATTTTGGCTTGTATGTCTCGGGATTTTGGCATATTCATGCCAAAACACCTCGCGGGATAGTGGTGTGTGAACAGTAACGAATGTCTGCTTTACTTTATAAAAAAGGGCACTTGAAAAATCAGGTGCCCCATTGTATAATCTACTTAGAAGATGACCGGAAGCGTGTTCCGGTTGCCCTCGGTATAATTAATGAGTAAAGAAATTAAGCATCCAACTTTGGGCGGTGGGATGCTTATTTCTTTTTATGTTGATCTATGTAAGTCAATGCCGTAAAAATTACTAACAATAAAGTAAGGACTTCCATTGTGTTCATCGGGCATCACCCTCCTTTCGTGAAACTGGAGGGCAGGGGTCGAAACTTCGCATCCGGGTCTGTTCAATTATACTTGTTCAGTATAACGTGAAAAATAGAAGATATCAAGTACTTTACGTTCTATATTATTAAAAACAAAACAGGGTATGAAGTTCATCGTAATCTGATGAAACTTCATACCCTGTTCATTTATTTTTATGGAGTTTTGTAACCGTAAGGATTATTTGGTAAACAGATCAACCAGATCCTGGCCGTCTTCGTAGCCCTGGCTCTTCAGCTCGTTTACGAACCATTCGTCTACACCGTCTACAGCTTTCTTGAAGGAATCGATATCCATATCAGCTTTCTCTGTGAAGGTTACGCCGTTTTTGGATTCCCAGCGTTCTTTAATCTCATTGTCACTGGAACGGTTGATGTAACGTTCGTATTCAACTGCCTTCTGACCGCATTCATCAACAACTGCCTGCTGTTGTGGTGTGAGGCCGTCGTAGATATCCTGATTGATGCAGAAGAACAGACAGTCATAAATTGCATCCCACATGGAACAGTAAGGCTGAACCTCCTGAACGCTTGCTGCGTCAATAGCAGGAAGTGGATTTTCCTCACCTTCAACCGTGTTCTGCTGAAGTGCTGTGTAAGTTTCTGACCAGTTCATGTTGGTGGCATCAGCGCCCCATCTCTTGTAGCATTCCATCAGAAGGTTGGAACCTGCTACACGAACCTTCAGGTTCTTCATATCATCTACAGATTTAATCTCGCGTTTGCTGTTAGTCAGTTCACGGAAACCGTTTTCTGCGATACCCATGCAGTGGAGTCCGTATTCGCCAAGGATTTCTTTCAGTTTTTCACCAGCTTCGCCATCGAATTTCGCATCTGCATCGTCGTAAGAATCATAGACGAATGGAAGAGAAACAACGTTGAAACGTGGATCAAATGCAGAGTAGATCAGGTTGGAGTGCATGGAGATCTGAACCGGGTCCCCATTCATCAGAGCCTGAATACCTTCGGACTGGTTGCCGTTTGTAAGCTGGTCAGCTGCATAAATATTGACTTTAACCTTTCCGCCTGTAGCTTTTTCCATCAGTTCACCGAACTTACGTCCGCCGTCAGCCCATGTACTTGTCTCAGTAGTGGAGCAAGCGAAGTTCCAGGTTGTTTCCGGCCAGTCCAGATCACTGTAATCTTCCACTGTATTGAAGGAATCCTTTGTGAAAAGATCAACCAGATCCTGGGCATCGTCATAGCCCTGGCTCTTCAGTTCGTTTACAAACCAGTCATCGATACCGTCAACTGCTTCTTTGAAGGAGTCGATGTCCATGTCTTCTTTTTCTGTGATTGTTACACCGTTCTGGCTTGCCCAGCGTTCTTTGATCTCGTCATCTCCGGAACGGTTGATGTAACGCTCATATTCAACTGCTTTCTGTCCTGCTTCGTCAACTACTTCCTGCTGTTGTGGTGTGAGACTGTTGTAGATGTCTTCGTTGATACAGAAGAACAGGCAGTCATAAATTGCATCCCACATAGAGCAGTAAGGCTGAACCTCCTGAACACTTGCAGCGTCGATAGCAGGAAGCGGATTCTCCTGACCTTCTACTGTGTTCTGCTGAAGTGCTGTGTAAGTTTCTGACCAGTTCATGTTTGTGGCATCAGCGCCCCATCTCTTGTAGCATTCCATCAGAAGGTTGGAGCCTGCTACACGAACCTTCAGGTTCTTCATATCGTCTACAGATTTAATCTCATGTTTGCTGTTTGTGATTTCGCGGAAACCGTTCTCTGCAATACCCATGCAGTGGAGTCCGTACTCACTGAGGATTTCTTTCAGCTTTGCACCTGCTTCGCCATCGAATTTCGCATCTGCATCGTCGTAAGAATCATAGACGAACGGAAGAGAAACAACGTTGAAACGTGGATCAAATGCAGAGTAGATCAGGTTGGAGTGCATGGAGATCTGAACCGGGTCCCCATTCATCAGAGCCTGAATACCTTCGGACTGGTTGCCGTTTGTAAGCTGGTCAGCAGCGTAAATGTTGACTTTGACTTTGCCGCCTGTGGCTTTTTCCATCAGTTCACCGAACTTACGTCCGCCATCAGCCCATGTACTTGTCTCAGTAGTGGAGCAAGCGAAGTTCCAGGTCATTTCCGGCCAGTCAAGGTCGCTGTAATCTGCGATTGTGTCAAAGGAGTTATTGCCGTCTCCTGCCTCCTTGGAAGCTGTGTCAGAGGAAGCGGAGGACTGATCACCTGTGTAGGAGCCTTCTTTTGCAAGAGCTTTCGGAAGGAAAGTGGAGGTGATCGGGATGTATGTAACGATCAGAAGAACTGCAACGCAGGCTGCGATCATTGGCACAACTGCCCTTGAGATTTCCTGCAGAGTAACTTCCAGACCTTTTTTGATCTTGATGCTGATTGCTACGAAAAGGTTTACACCTACAGGAGGAGTTACCTGTCCGATTGCAAGGTTTACAGTTGCCATAACACCGAATGCTACTATATCGTATCCAAGAGCCTTACATACAGGAAGCATGATCGGAATGAAGATGTACATAGCAGAGTTTGCATCGATGAAGCATCCTGCGATCAGGAAGATGATATTTACGATCAGCAGGAAGGTAAACTGATTGTGTGCGATGCTTCCAAGTAAATTGGAGGCTGCATCTGCAATACCGAATTTGGTACATACAAAGGAGAACAGAGAGGCACTTGCTACGATGAGCATGATACCGCCGGTTGTCTTTGCTGAGTCTACCAGAATGTCAAACATATCGCGGATGGAAACTTCGCGGTAGATGACCATACCTACGAAGAGTCCGTATACAACGGATACGGCTGCTGCTTCTGTTGGTGTGAAGATACCGCCGTAGATACCGCCCAGAATGATGACCGGCATCAGGAATCCCCAGAAAGCATCTTTAAAAGCGTCCCAGCGTTCTTTGCCTGAGGCTTTTTCTCTGGATGGTTTGATGTTGTGTTTCTTTGCTTCCAGCATTACTACGATTACCAGTGCCACGCCCATAAGAAGACCTGGTACGATACCTGCCATGAACATATCTGCGATGGATGTGCCTGTGATGGAGGCATATACAACGAAGGCGATACTTGGCGGGATGACAATGGCGATGGAGCTTGAGGTTGCCATCAGTGCTGTGGAGAATGGTGCGGAGAAACCACCCTGTTCTACCATTGCAGGGATCAGTACGGCGCCAAGAGCTGCAACAGTTGCAGGGCCGGAACCGGAGATGGCGCCGAAGAAGCAGGCTACGATAACACATACGATGGCGATACCGCCTTTTTTGTGTCCTACGCAGGTATCAACGAATTTGATCAGTCGTTTGGAGATACCGGCTTTTGCCATGATGTTTCCTGACAGTACGAAGAATGGGATTGCCAGGAGCAGGAATTTGCTGATTCCTGAGTACATGTTGGTTGCTACGATCGTCAGGGATGTACCGGAGTAGAGGATTGCGCATACGGAGGAAAGTCCGAGGCAGATTCCGATGGGTACACCCAGGATCAGGAATATGAAGAAGGAGATAAATAAGATTGCACTGATCATTTATTTGGCCTCCTTTTTGTCTGTTGTGATTGTGTTCATGTTACTTTTTGTGCTGTTGTCGGTATTTTTGGCGCTGTCGGTTTTGCAGCAGAAGTCCAGACAGAATTCAATGAAGTGAAGGATCATGCATCCTGCACCGATGGGTACGAAGGACCAGAAGATCCATTCAGGCCAGTTTAATACGAAGGTTCTTTTTCCATTCTGAAGCTGAGTGATTACCTTGTCCATTCCGTATTTGAAAAGGATGACGCTGAAGATGATGCTCAGGACTGTGATCAGAATTACGGATGGTTTCTTCAGTTTCTTTGGAAGGCGGTCTGTGACCAGTGTCAGGCTGACCAGTTCTCCTTCGCGGCAGGCCAGTGCGGCTGCCAGCAGGGTGATGAGTACGAATACCGCTACTACAAGTTCTTCTGTGAAGGACCAGGAACGGTGGATGACTTTACGGGAAAATACGTTTCCCACAGTCAGCACCAGGATCAGCAGTGTGGAGATCACAAGGACGATCTTTTCTACTGCAGCCAGTGCGTTCATGATTTTTTTGTAGATTTTCATGCTCTCTACTCCTCTCAAAAAATTTACTGCTGTTTTTCGGAATTTGGAGCAGATTCAAGGCAGATTCAAGGCAGATGGAATGTAATGGTTATAATATGTAATTAGTTACATTTTTCATCTGTGGTGAATTCTGTTGTCTGCGAAAAACAGAAGTAGTGTTTCGGTTTCAGATCGACAGCCTGGAAAAGAAAGTATGTCTCGTGTGTCAGGGCTTTTTTATGTTATAGGAATATTATGGAGTAATTTCCTATAACATAAAAAAAGTCCGCCCCATGCAGGGACGGACATATGATATTCCGTAACCACCCTGTTTCACCTTTGAAACAAGTACGATTCTGCAACGTACCGATATACGCGGCTCCTGTAACGGGGGGCGGCCGGGGAAGCTTACTGTGAATACGGCAATATCTGTGATGGCTGTATTCAAGGGTTCGGCTTTCCTTCTCGGGGATGATATTCGAAACAGGTCTGTCACTGCATTTCACCGGACTGCAGTTCTCTGAGGACAGGGGGACTGTTTTTACTGGTTCCCTTCGTTGAATTTATGCGTTATAGGTTTAGCTGTTTAAAAAGCTAAAGCAATTTTAACGCTGTTTGTTTTGAAAGTCAAGAGGTTTTTGTAAGTATTTGGGGGAAGTTTGTTGGTGTGGGGCGTACACAGCGCAAGAGGGGACGCGCGAAGCAGCATCTCTCTGCAGGTTCAGTTCCGGGGGCTAAGTAACTCTAAGGTGGGGGAAATCCGCTAAAAGCATGAAGAAAAATGCAAAACTCGCTCCGTCGCAGACTCCGCTCAGACAGGTTGCTATTTTTCTTCATAACGCGGATTTCCCCCACCTAAGAGTTACTAAGCCACCTCCAGATTCACCTGCAGAGAGATGCTGCTTCGCGCTGGCTATTGGCTGTGTAAGAGAAAATGGATGAGGTGGTGGGAGCGGAGGGGTCAAGTGAAAAGAATCAGTTGTTACTCTTGACAATCGAATGATTTTCTGCGTATATTGTAAAAAATAAAATATTAAATATTGGATAAGTAAAATTATGAAAATAAATGAATAAAAGCTACAAAGATGAGCAGAAAGAGGTAAAGATCATGGATTTAAAGAATTATTCAACAGGGGTACAGCATATCGGGATTCCGACAAATGACATTGATAAAACTGTGGAGTTTTATCATAAACTTGGTTTTGAGACTGCATTTGAGACTGTAAATGAGGAAGCGAATGAGAAGGTTGTGTTTCTGAAACTGGGAACTCTGGTAGTGGAGACTTATGAGAATCATGCGGCGAAGATGGAGCATGGGGCGATTGATCATGTTGCGCTTGATGTGAGAGACATTGAGGAGATTTTCCAGTATATTAATGAAGCTGGTTTAAACTCCACACAGGATACCATTCATTTCCTGCCATTCTGGGAAAATGGTGTGAAGTTTTTTACCATTGAGGGTCCGAACAAGGAGAAAGTGGAATTCAGTCAGTATCTGTAAAACAGAAAAAGTTACGGAATATACCTGTATAATAAAATGAAGCAGTAAAGCCGATACATTGACTGGAAGCAGTGTGTCGGCTTTTTGGCTGTCCGGAATAGACCGCAGCAGTGAAAAACGGGAAAAATAAAGGGGCATTAAAGGGAAAAGAGAGATGAAAAATTTAAAGAAGTGGTATATTAATCTGTCGATACAGAGAAAAATTCTGTATTGTACGTTAGGGGTAGCATTGGTTGTTCTGTTGGCTGCCAGTGTTTCGCAGTATATGTCTGCATCTTCAATTGTGACAGAACAGACAAGGAAGCAGTCTGCGGGAGTGGTGAACGAGTTGTCGGTGAATTTGGATCATTATTTTGATATGGTGAGGAATTCATTTGAGTATATTGCAAATAACAATACGGTTCAGGAGGAATTGGAGTCTGATGAACCATATAAATCGGATGGCACAGAGCTGTATTCCTATTATTCAAGATCGGGGCAGATCAGAAGGCTGCTTTTGCAGGGATATACAAGTATTTATATGAATGATATCCAGCTGTATGGTTATAACGGAGCAAATCATCTGCTGGCAAATAATCATGAGATTAATGAAAATACCGCTCAGACATCCTGTGAACTGGCGGAGCAGGCAAAAGGACGCTGTATTTATTATAATGCTTCTGAGGAAGGCCTGATGTATATGGCAAAGCAGATCAAAGATTCTCTGACTATGAAGCCAGTGGGAATATTGAGAGCATCTATTAAGCTGAGCTATCTGAAAAAAATGACGATCACAGCCAGAGATTCTTTGGCTGCACATATTTTTCTTCTGGACAATGACAAAAATGTTCTGATAGAGAGTGCAGAGAATGATGCGACAATCAGTGACAGAAGCTGGATAGAAAAAATATCAGGCAACACAGGAGAATTTCTGTTTACTGCAGATGGACAGGGTTATGACTGTGTATATCAGAGAAGTTCTGACACAGGACTTACAGTTGTAGGAATGATCCCTATGAGTTTCTTGCAGAAAACAGCCAGAGGATTACAGAAAACGACAATCATGCTTATTCTGGCAAGTTTGATGTTGTGTATTTTTCTTGCTAATATTCTGGCAAAGGGAATCGCTGGTCCGATCAAGCGTACAAGTAAAGCAATGCAGCAGTTTGCGGAGGGTGACTTTTCTGTCCGTCTTCCGGAAGGAAGAAGGGATGAGATTGGAGCCATGAATTCTGTTTTCAACCAGACGATAGAGAAAATAGAGCAGCTGATAAAACAGGTTGTGGAGATGGAAACAGTTAACAAAGATATTGAATTCCAGGCTTTACAGGCACAGATCAATCCGCATTTTCTTTATAATGTACTGGATACAATCAACTGGATGGCGCGAAAAAAAGGTGAGGATAATATTTGTCGTATGGTTACTTCTATCAGCAGTCTGATGCGTGCAAGTATCAGCAATAAAAGAAGTATGGTTTATATTCGTGAGGAAATAAAATATGTACAGGATTATCTTTACATACAGGAAACCAGATATGGAGATAAATTTACATCTTATATTGAAGTGGATGAGAGATTAAATGAATTAGAGATTCCGAAGATGACTATTCAGACACTGGTGGAAAATGCGGTAGTTCATGGTGTGGAAAATGCGACATGGGACTGTTTCCTTTATGTTTCAGGAGAAATTACAGATGGAATGGCAGTATTTACAGTAAAGGATGATGGAGTTGGAATGTCACAGGAGCAGTTGGAGAAACTGATGGGGACAGAGGAAGAGCCAGATCATGAAGCAGAGCGGACACATACTCATCTGGGAGTGTATGCGGTGAGAAAGAGACTGGATTATGTATATCAGAACAAGGCAAGGATGAGCATTACATCAGAACCGGGGAAGGGAACACAGGTAATACTGGAAATTCCGATGAACGGTAATGTGGGAGTTACTTACAGGAAATACGATGAAACTGTAAATGAAAATAACAAAAAAAGGGGAGACGAGAGATAATGGAATTGCAGGTAATGATATTAGATGATGAATATATTATTCTGGATGGTTTATGTTCGTTTCCATGGAGCGATTATGGATACCGTATATCTGCAACTGCAAGGAACGGATTGGAAGGGCTGGAGAAACTGGAGCAGGCGAAACCGGATCTGATCCTTACAGATGTGAAGATGCCGGGAATGGATGGACTGGATTTTGCAGAAAAAGCACATGAGATTTATCCCAATGCGGTTATAGTGATACTGACAGGATATGACAGTTTTGCCTACGCTCAGAAAGCAATCAGCATTGGTGTGGAAGAATATCTTCTCAAACCGGTGGACTATGATGAGTTAAAGGCAATGGCTGCCCGGATTGC
>ENA-ORTB01003065-ORTB01003065.1-human-gut-metagenome-genome-assembly--contig:-NODE-3065-length-13933-cov-2.949777_pt1 | contig 13933 bp, 24 predicted proteins | sample MGYA00241905_ERZ509174 | MGnify/ENA primary metagenome ERZ509174 (study PRJEB26280, sample SAMEA2338851) | human gut metagenome | biome: human gut; feature: human-associated habitat; material: faeces...
TATGCCTAATATTGCAGCGGAATGAAATACAACGGCGTTAAGGTCTGCCAATTCATCAATTACGGCGTTCATGCGTCCGGGGTCGTCGAATGTCGGCATTGCGTGTTTTACCGCCTCTTTGTACTCGTTAAATTCTTCCTCCATTTTCCGGCAACGGGACGCAATATTTGTTCCGAACAACTCATTAAACAGATTGGCAATTTGAGCAACAACCGGACGGGCGGGTTGCTCCGTGTAATTCTCGGCGGGGGGTCCTTTTGGTTCAAATTCCCGTTTAAAATCCTTTTCCGGGCGTGCGGTAAATCGTCCGTTCAATTCCCGGATAATATACCAACTTTCCGGCACGTCAACGAATATGCCGTTGCCATTGGGAAAAGAAAATATTGCTTTGCCGTCCGGTGTGCGGGGCGTTACAACGGTTCCCCCTCCGGTAAACCTCAACACGTCGTCCACATTGTCCCGGCGAAATTGGATTGCGTCAACCTCTAACGAGGTGCGACAATACCGGGTTCCCGCCGTGGCGTCCGGGTCAACTAAACGGGTGCGCATTTCCTCCGGGTATTCCTCCGGGTCGTATGAAATATGAAAAGAATAAACGCCGTGATTTTCGGACGTTCCTAACAATCGGTCGCCCAATCGTCCGGCAACCGCTTTTCCCAATGCTTCCATTGTTTCCCCCGGTATGGTTAATTCCGGTTGTACATCAACGATAAATTTATTGTCGTTTTCTGTAACCTTTGGTTCGACTTTTGTAATGTCGGCAATCATTGCCAACAAATCCCCATCAAAGGGGCTTAATTTACTTTCTTTCATCGCTCTAAAAATTATTTGTTATTACTATCCGGGGCGGCTTCAATCTTAACCCCGGCAATTGTTCCGTTATAATTAAATTCTAATGTTTCAACCCCTTTAAATCCCCCGGCAATTCGTAACAACCGCCAATAAATTGTTTTCCGGTCGCTCCTATGGAATTTATCGCATTGCCTACCTATTCCGGGGCAATCTTCCCTTTTGATTTTGCAGCGAACGCAACGTTGCGTAAATATTGCGGGGTTGTTGTTGGCTAATCGTGCATCCGCCGCCGTCCATATCTCGGCAATCAATACCATACCCCGGTAAACGCAACGTTCGCCGGGGCTGTATTCTCTATTTGGGTCGAACGGTTCGGGTTGCTTTACTCTCATTCTTTGCCCGCTTCGTTTACATAGTCAAACAATGCGTCCAAATCTTCCTTTGCGCCTTTTACGCAAATTCGTACCCTATTGCCGCCCGCTAATGCGGTTTCGACAATCTCACAATTATACCGGGGGGCGTTTATCTGTATCATTGCCGCCGTGGTATTCGTTACAAACTCGTTTCTTTCTTCCATGCTCTCGGATTTTTGTAGTAAATAAAATGTTTCCGTTGGTCGTTCTCGCTTTGACACGCCCCCAACAAAAGCGTTGCCAAAGATAACAATAAAATCTTTGCTTTCATCGTTTTACCTTTCTTTTAATCCATATAAACCGTATGCCGATACCGACAAATAATATTTTCGCCTCAATGTCAACGTAACGGTCGTAACCGTTGACCGCATCCACGGACACGCCGGGAACAACAAACCAACTCTTATATTTCCAATATTCCCGGACGTAAACAGATACGCCAACCCGTCCGATATGGAACCCAATTTGCGCCGTATGTACGTCGCCATTGTTGCGGATAATTCCAACTTGTTTTTTACTCATTTCCTTTTCTGTTTAATAATTCGTAACTCTGTTTATCAACTACCAACGCCCGTGGGTATTCGGTTATTACGCCTTTGGTATATACGAGATTATAGATACCCAATTGTCCCTTAATTGGAAACTCAACAACCCGGCGGGGGTTCCGCATCATCCAACCGAACCCCTTTGTAATGGATTTGCGTTTTTCGGGCGGTATGCGGGTATTCTCCCAATCTTCCGGGGTAAACTCGGCGACGGGCTTAACGTCGTACAATTCAACCAATCCCAAAGTAACGCCGCTTTCATATCCCGCAATTACGGGATTAGCAGACGAACAAACCATTAAATCGCCCCGGTACGGCGTGTTTTTGCTTCGTACCTCAATACATTTTTCGCCGTAAACAATCCCGTTGTCCTCATACGCCGCCGTTACCAACTGCGTTGCATACGGGTTTTTAACGGTTAATGCACGCCAACGGTCGTGCAATTTCGGTTTATAATCTTTGTTATTATACTGCATTTTCGTTTGATTTTTCGTTGAATAAATCGTAATTCGCCGGGACACAATAACCGGGCAATGTTTCCCGCTCAATCCCGGACGCTCTTATAAAACTATCTTTCCAATATATCCGGGGTGTTTTGTCCGGGTGCGCCTCCCAATAGTCGAACATATCGTTGTAAAACGTCAATGTTTCCCGTTTGGTATATCTGCAACCGCTTTGCAATCCAATCTTAAATAAGTCAACAAAGGGGTACGACAAAGCAATTACAGAAAATGCCCGGTCAAACATTCCCACGGGGATTGGTTCAACGCTTGCAAAGGTCGGGAACCCGTGGCGTTTTGCCCGTGCCAATGCGTTTATACGCATCCGGTTTGGGCTTGCTTTTGGCTCTAATTCGTCGCACCCGGTCAACGTGGAACCAATAGCAATGCGGGATTTATCCCAACCCTCGGACGCCTCGGCAAAGTCGATTAAAATATTGATACCCTCGGCGCATTTGCTCAACACTTTAACCGGGACGCCGTGGCGTTGACAAACGCCGATTGCTTGGCGGGTCAACCTTTGCGTTTCCGGCAATAACGGGTCGGTCGTAAACGAAAAGAATAACCCGGTTTTTTTGCAATTCGCCCTTATGCTTCAACAACTCATTCGTAAATATATCCAATGCGTATGGATATTCCCGTAATGCCTTTTTCAATTCCGGGGTATTGCCGCCCAACACTTTTGCGCCCCGCCCTTTGCGCAAATAACAATACGTGCATCTGTTGGAACAACCAACATAAAAGTTGGCGGCGTTCTCGGCATATTCCCCGGCTTTTCCCTTTGGGCTGTAAATAACCCGTCCGTTTATCGCTCCCATACTCATAGATTAAAACGGTAAATCGTCGGTTCCGTCGGGGGCGGGTGCATCCGGCACGGGCGGCGGCGGGGCTTGCGTTCCGGCTCCGGTTCCTTTTGGCGTCAACATTTCCATATCGGTTGCGACAATCTCGGTAATATACCGTTTCACGCCTTGCGCATCGTCATAACTCCGGGTTCTTAATTCCCCCTCAATATAAAGTTTATCGCCCTTTTTGACGTACTGATTGGCGACCTTTGCCAACCCGTTTTGCAATACAATGTTGTGCCACTCGGTACGCTCCGGGATTTGTCGCCCGTCCTTTGTCGTAAAACCTCGTTTCGTGGTTGCCAACGAGAAGGTCGCAACACAACCGCCGTTGTCGAACTCCTTAAAATCCGGGGCTTTTCCGGTATGCCCTAATAAAATAACTTTGTTTACACTCATAACTATTTGAATTTAATACCATCCAACAAATACAATTTCTTATTATCAGACCACCCCGCCGCTATGTTTAAGGCTTTACGGTCGTCGTCATGCACAAACTCGCAATACCACGAATTGCCGCCAACGTTCGCTTTTTCTTTCAGTCGTACCAATTTGCCGACAATGCACCGGGCAAACTTGGCGTATGCGCTCGTTTCCGATATATGGATAATACGACGTTCGGCGTTTATTTTTGGAAATTCTTCGATTTGCGGGCGTTTTTCCTCGGCGGGGTATCTTTGTACCCTCTGAAAGTCTTTTTTGATTGACGACCGGGAAATTGCCCCGTAATCGGGTTGCCTCTTTTTGGTTCTCATTTTTTATATCTCCATTTATAACCCTTATGCAAATTTCCTTTCCCTTTACATACCTTACAAATTGCCGTTGCCGAAAAATTGCCTTTTCGGGCGGCTTCCTGTATGCTAACAAACACATTTACAACAATACCGTTTTTTATTTGCTCAACCGCTTTTTCGTGGTGCGGGTTCGCTTTTTTTCCAATCCATTTAGATTTTGTTATTGGGTTATTCTGATTTTCTTTAACCGTAACCCAACGCAAATTATCTGCATGGTTATTGGCTCGGTTGCCGTCGATATGGTCGATACATGGTTTGTTTTCCGGGTTCGGAATGAAAGCCGCCGCAACTAATCTATGAACACGGAACATTTTCCCGGTTCCATTTTTCCATAAATTAATTATTTTATATCCTTTCAAATATCCGCCTTTCATTAGAAACGCATCCTTTTTTAAGGAACGAACATTGCCATAATTAGAAATTTGATAATGTCCTTTGTAACCCTCAATATCTTTCCAAATTTGCATACTCATTTTTCATTAATTCAATCATTATCATATTGCCGGAATATATACGCATTTTCGTTTTATCCCCATTCTCCCAACATGAATGATGTTCAAAACATAGTATATTTATATTTCTTGCATCATGCGCCATTTCGGGAAACGCTCCACGGGTCAATATATGCGAACAATAAACGGCGGAATAATTCCGTAACGGCTTTAAACATTCCTCGCATCGGTGTGGCTTATGCTCCCAAACCCAACGAAAAAAGCGTTCATTTGCCGCCATGATATTTGCGCCCCGTCCCGTAATACAATGCCCGAACAATTCCCGTTGTATCTCAACCCTCAAACGAATATCCATTGTAAAATGCTTTATATCAATCAGGGGATTATACCCCCGATTGATACAATATTGGTATTCGTCCCGGTCTGTTAGCAAATACGGTTCCATTGCCTTACATATCCCCGGTTTCGTCGTTTTCCTCGTTTTCGTCCGCCGGGTCGTCAACGTTCGGGAACAATCCGTTGTCCTCTACCTTTTCGGCACTCAAACCCGGTGCGGGTTCGCCATCAGCTCCGAACAACTCCAATTGCGCCTTTTTACCCTTGAAAAGAAAGGCGTAAACCTCGGTTTCAATGTCGGCGGCAATTTCTTCTAATTCTTCCTCAAACCCGAACGTTTCCGTATTGAATTTAAGTCGGGGGGAATTGATAGCGGTTTTTTGATTGTTTGACACGGTAAACAACCCGGTTAAAACAACCCCTACGTTATCGTCTTGACCGGAAAAGGACACGCCCCGAACCTCTATGTTTTTCAACATTTCGTCGGCAAAATCCCGTGATAACTCGCTTTGCTTTTTGGTTGCTTTGAAATCGGACGTTTCAACCATTGAAAGAAAGGACGTAATATTAAAAATCCGTCCCATGATTGGGCGCAAACGGTCGAAACAATCCCGCAAATCCGGGTGTATGTCCTTTGCACTTTCGACGTGGTATTTGTTCGTGTAACTCTCATTACCGATTGTTTCGGTAACTTCATAATGTACGTCTAACCCGCCGTCCTTTAATGTCTTGACTTTCGACAATGCAAACGCCTTTTCGCTTGGTATCAACATAACGTTTGCGGCTTTTTTTTCTTCGCTCATTTTTTAATTATTTGATTGTTACCGGGAATACGCCCGGAACGGTTTTATAACTTAAAATTCTGTTTCGTCCAATAATTCCCGTGTCTTACTATTCGACGGAACCGCCGGGCGTTCCGGTTCCGGGGTTGGTTCCGGGACGGGTTCCCCGGTTCCGATTGGTTCCGTTACCGGGTTGGGGTCGTGGAACTCAATATTGCGCCCGCCTTTGGGCTTTTCCGGCTCAAATTGGGCTTTGAGTTGTTCCGCCGGGTATTCCTTTTGCGCTAACTCAATAATCCCCAAATTAACCAATTCCGGGACGCAACGGCGCAACGCCCTTATGTCCTCTAATGCGTCATGCGCCGGGAATGTTTCGCCGGGGAATAACTTACTATATAATTCCTCTAATTTGGGATATTTTCCCGGTCGCCCGTTTGAATACAATGCGCCGACAAACTTAATTGTTTTCATCATTGTATCAATGCGTTTACCCTTATGTAATGCGTCCTCAACATGTGCGTCGTAATATTCCCGTCCACAATAGCGCAAAACGTTTGCTTTTAACATTGAACTATCAAAGTAAATGTTGTGCGCACATACAAGCGGGGCGGCGTTGGCATCCGCTAAAAATTCGTCCACAACCTCGGCAAACGGCACGCCCTCGGCAATTGCCCGTTCGGTTGTTATACCATGAATTGCGGTTGTTTCCGGGGGTATCTCGTAATTATCGGGTTTGATAATATAACTTTTTTCCTTATCGCCCAACGACCACGCCAATTGGACGACGTGCGGGAATTGCTCAAAATCCGCATCCCATTTCAAACCCTTTGCCGGAACCCCGGTTGTTTCACAATCAAAGAAACAAACATCTTTCAAATCAAATTTTTGCATAACCTTAAATATTAAATCGTTAATTACTGTTTTCGCTCTCATTGCGGTATTTATCCCGCTTTTTTTCCAATTCCAAAACGTCCCGGTTTTCGTCTATATACTTTTGGACGTCCCGGTTACAAAACGGTTTTCCGTCCAACCAAAGCAAATGCCAATACGGTACGTTTTCCATCGGTTGCCCCTTAAATTTACCTTGCGGCATCGGGGATTTGTCGTTTAATTCCATACTAAAAAAGTCTTTTTTGCCCGTCCTCGTTGGGGGTTTGTTCAACATATTTTGCCCGTGTAATCCAAACGCACCCGCACCGCAAACACTTTATCCGGCTGTAATGCTTTGGCGTGTATTCGTGGCGGATAATCCGCCAACCCGCCAACGGGTAATTTTTCCGTTTTCCGTTACACTTGCAAAACATACCTACAACGTTCGGGGGTCGTCAATAAATGTATTGTATTCCTCGGCGGCAATCTGTTTGAGCGTTTCGATATGTTCGATTAACTCGGCGTTCGACAAATCCGCCACGGTGCGCAAATCGTGGGAATATACCCCCGTTTCCTCGTTGACCCGTTCAACGTACATAATTGGGGAAAACTCCCGCAAACGTCGTTCGGTTTGTTCCTCTGTAAGACGTTCGCCCGCCTCCCAAATTGCGTGCTTAAACGTCGGTACAACATAGTTGAAATAATACCCTTTCAAAGCCTCGGACGAACCGGGGGACGCTACAATAAACCGGGCAATAATGCGGGAACCTTTCCAACCCTTGAAAAACTCGTTTAATTCCCCCATGTACATTGCCAACCCGCCGTTATTGTTTATTGTCCCCGTTGCTGTTATTTCTCGCTTTTTCATCGGCTATTAATTTTTTCATTGTCTTATTAAACGCTGTCATTCCGATTGTATGGATAACGTCCCGTTCCGCCCGTGATAACTTCGTTTCCCGCTTATCCAATACTTTTGCAAATGCAACAACAAATTCGCCCGGCTCCAACAATCCGGCATTGTGCAACCCGTCGATTGGGTGCGCTTTCAAACGCTCGGTTGCTTTCAATGCTTTGCGGGCTTTTTCCCGACTTTCCCATATTTCCCGAACCTCGGCGGCGGCGTTGTCATAAAACAACCGCATTTTCAGAACGTCGGCAATTGACAAATCAGCCACGGCGGTTGGTTGCTCTTTTTCCGGCTCCGGTTCCGTCGTAACGGGTGCAACCTTACCGTTATTCACTCCATAACCGAACAACGCAAAATCCCCCTTTGTTGGGTCGTCCGGGAATATCTCGGCGAAACGGTCGGTTATCTCAATGGCTGTTTGCAAATCCGGCGTCCGACGTTTTACAAGCCCCAACCGCAATGCCTGTTTATGTACGTGGGTATCTAATGGAATAATCAAATTACGGGGGTCGCATACGTCCCACAATCCAAAATCAACCGGGGAACCTTTGCGACACATCCAACGCAAAAACATACATAAGCGTTTGCAACCGCTTTTCGTTTCCATATCCGGCACGCCCTTAACATCGCCGAAAAGACGTTGCAATTGTTCCAACGGACGCCCGCCCGGTTGCGCTTGCAATGCCTTTTCCATGTTCTCAAACTTACTATATACGTCAAACAAGCGGGCGCAAAGGTCGTGAAAATCGGCGTATGTAAACGTTCTATAAAAATTCTCTTTACTGCCTTTGTATTGCTTCCATTCCGGGGCGGCTCCCTGCGTATCGGTTCCAACAATGTAATGATACGGCGCACCCTTGAAAATTTCCCGGTCGATAAAATCCGCCTTTTGGATTATCTGTTTGCGGGAACCCCACGCAATCCACGCCGTAACAAATGCACTAATTTCAATATTTACCCGACTATCGTAACGGTGCGGGATTTGCACCGGGTCGGATTGGATAAACTCGGCGGTTTCGTATTGTTCCGCCCAACGTTTCAAATTATCGTTCAATGTATATGCCATTGTTTTAGATTTTAAGGGGACGGAAAGCCCGCCCCCGGTTATTATTCGTTTTCTGTGTATTCCTCAACAACTAAATCGGTTTGTCCTCGCTTCACTTCCTCAATGAACCCTTGAAAACCGTTTTGTTTAGCAATGTCAATGATTGCTTGCAAACGCTTTTCGCCCAAACTTTCGCCCCTCGCAATGCGGAATACCTTAACCGTCGGATTGCTTGCAATAATCAGTTTGGCGGCGACCTCCATAATTTGACTATCTGAAACTTTCCCGGCGACGAACGGCACGCCGTTTAACTCTAAACCGTCGTCCGTGAACGAAAGCCCGGCAATCGGTAATTTGGACGTTGCAATAAGTGTTTCCCTTTCTTTTGCCAATGCGCCTAATTTGTCCTCAAACGTGCGGGCGGTTTTCTCGGCGGCTTCCTTTTGTTTCTTCTTTGCCATGTAATCCACAACCAACGCATTGATACGGTTGTGTTCCTCGGCTTTTTTCAGTTGTTCCGCCGTGTCTAATTGTTCCGGGTTGTTGGCTTCGTATTCCTCTAACCATTTGTCGGCATTCGCTTTGCGTTTCACAAACTCGGATTTGTCGTTTACAATAACTTGCAACGTTTCCTTATAATCGTTTTCAATGGCTTTTTTATTGGCTTTCGCATCTTCTTTGGCTTTTTCCAACCGGGCGTTTGCCTCTGCAATTATCCGGGCAACTTCTTTTTCCTCGGCGGCTAATTTGTCGTCGATTGCCTTAATATTACTTTTTCGGGTTTCTTCCGCCTCTTTAATTCGTCCGGGGATTGCCTCCAATTGTTCAATCCTTTGTTGCCGGGCTTGGCGTACCGTTTTCGCTTTCTCAATCAACCGGGCATTTTCGTTTTGCTCTTCCATCAACGCCGTAATATCCTTTTTCTCGGCATACGTTTTGACGTCGCCGGGTTTCAATTGCTTTTCAGCGTTGGCGCAAATGGTTGTGTACGTCTTGACCTCGGCGTTGGCGTCTTTTCTTTTGTCCTTAACGGTCGTAACCTCGGCGTCAATTTCTGCAATCCGGGTGCGCACCTTTTCCGGCAACAAAGCCTTTACAACCTCAATTTGTTTGCGGCGTCCCTCGGCGGTTTCACTCCAACGGGAAAACTCCACGGCGTCAAAATCTTGGTAGCCGAAAATCTTTTGCAGCATTGAAACGTTATCCGAACGCATCCCGGTTGTTTGGGATTTAATGGATAACGTCCCCCGTGGGTTGGCTTTGGTAAACTTTAATTCGACCTCGTAATTTTCGCCGTCGTTACCTACTACCATTTTTGCAAATCCTTTGTCCTCTCCATTTTTCAACACGGCGTCCCGGTTCCCGGTCAACATTGCGCCGATTGCTTTTAAAAGGGTTGATTTGCCTAACTCATTGTCCCCGGTAATGAAATATACATTACCCTCAAAATCTGCGTTGAACTCTTTGATAACTTGAAAATTCAACAATTCCAATTTCTTAATATACATCGCTCTAATTGTTTATGCCGGGGTTTCCCCCGGCGGTTATTACTATTTTGTTGTTAATCTCATTCGTTGGTGTATCATGGTTTGCACCTTGTTAAGCGCATCCCGGTTGGCGTCAACCTCTGACCGGGTACAATCAGCAATGAAATTTTCCAAACTCTTATATAAGTCGTTTAATTCCTTTGCCGTCATTGCGTGCCGAACGGCTCCCAATTCGTCTTTATCCATTTTTGCAAACTCTTTTAAGCGTTTCTAAATCCCGGCGTTTGGGTTCGTCGGCGTTCTTTGTCGCATCAATCAACGGCATATCATTTGTTTTTGCCGTCCATTGTTTCCCGGTAACGGGGGACGTGTAGGTTACTTTGTAATGTCCGTACCCGGCAAATTCAAACCGGAAATCGCTAATTGTTGTTTTCGCTCTCATATCTTTTAATTTTAGAGTTACCGGGAAAACGCCCGGTCGTGTTATTATCATGCCGCAAATATACGTATAGTTTTTATATACCAAAACTTTTATCTTTTATTTTCGGCTATTTTTTTATTTTCCGCAATAATCGCCCCAAAATAACGCATTTACCAACGCCGTCAAACTCAACTAACATATTACCGTTGCGCCCTCTTATACATTTACCATCGGAACGACGAACCGCCCGGCACGGCATACGTCGCAATTCCGGGCGGGTCAATCGGTCGCCTAAATAGATATAATCCATTTCGTCCATATCAAAACAATTTCATTTGTGTATCGGTCAATACAGCAACGACCGCATCAACTTTGCGTTCCCAACTTTCCAACGTTGCCAATTTCTCCGGGGTTGGGTTCCGTTGGCAACGTCGTTGGTTGTGCCGCATCTGTTTTACCATTTCCGCCAAATCTTTTGCCGTTATTTTTTCGGGATTTTCGATTTGCGGGGCTTTTGTTTCGTCTGCCATACAAGTAACCATTTGAATAATTAAACGCCCCTACGGGCTTAAAATAAACGGTTGTGCATTTGTTGGGGCAAATTTTCCAAAACCCAACGGGGGTTATTCTGTAAAATGAACCGTCCAAAGTGCATTATTAACGTTGCGTCCGCATTCCATAACGCCGGGATAATCTCCGGGTATAATTTCCCGGCAATATCCCGGAACCGTCGTTTGCGGTCTGCCTTTTCCTCCTTTTTCCCTTTTACCTTAATACGCAATTTAAGGTCGTTTTGCCACTTCATCGCATTAACCAAAACAAACGGTATTTCGGCGACGGTTATAATAGCTTTCAAATGCTCAAAGTTTTGCAACATCTTTTGTATGCGGTACAATTTACCCATGTTTGCCCCGGTATCGCCAACCGTTACGTCATCCGGGCGAACACTCAATTTTTCCAAAAAGATAATCGGTGTACAAATCTCTTTGTAATAGTTCAGAAAATCCCGTATCTCGTTAATGTCTTTAGGCATCTTTATTGCCGTTGCGTTGTGGTTGGGTCGCCAAACCACAATACCCCCGGCGGCTCCGGGGTCAATCCCAATAATACAATCTATTTTCATTAGAATAAATATTGTGTAATAGTTTTACTCTTAATTCTTTCAATTGCTTTATTATAATAATCTGTATCTAATTCACAACCAATAAATTGCAAATTCAATTTTTCTCTCTTATTAATTATATCTATAGCAATTGCAATACTTCCACTTCCTAAATGAGTATCTAAAATTTTATAACCTTTTTCGGCATTACGCATTATAAGCCATTCATATAATTCTATTGGTTTCTGTGTTGGATGTATCTTATTTTGTTCTTTCATAACACTCAACGACCATATTTTTGCAGGTTTTTGAATTGAAGACCATGCGTATTCACACATTGCCAAAGAAAAATTTTCCGGCTGTTTTTTATCCCATATATAAAAACCTTGCGACGGGGGCAAATCAAAATAATTTCCGCCCCATATTATTTGGTTTTTGCTCACTCTAAATAATTCATCAAAATATTGTTTGCTTGGTATTTCATTATCCCAATCTTTTTTCTTGTGCATTTGTCTAACCGGATTTTTACTAATCCCAATACCATACGGCGGGTCAACAATAGCCAAATCAAAATATTTATCCGAATATCTTTTCATTAAATCTAAATTATTCTCATTTGTTATCTCTATATTATCATTTATTTTCATAATCAAATTTTAAATAATTGTAAATGTAAACTTCGTCCTTAATCATCCGGTCGAACGTCCGTTTAATCTCTTTACGCCGGGCAACCTCAAAGGCTGTATAATCAATTTCCGGGCTTTGGGTTCCTTGTTTCCGAACGTGATAAACCGTAAATTCATTAACGAACCCACGGGCGGCACGTGCCAAAAATCGGTTATACGCTTCTTTCCGGTCGTCCTCGGTTTCTTTCACTTTATCCGCTAACCCAACGCCCAACAACCAATTATAAACAAACATTTCGTCGGTTAATCCAAACACTAAACGCCCGGTATATTTATAGCGCATAAAACACATTAAACAAGTCATAACCGATTGATTGCGATAATACCGGATTTGCTCCGGGCTTAACTCCTTTTTCGGTTCCGGCAACGCTGTATATGCTTTGCCGATAACTTGGTTTTGTTTCCGGCAATATGCGTTCAATACCTTTGCGAAATAATCGGCGTTGAATTGTTGGTAATGTTTCCGTTCGGCGTTGCCGTCCCTATCCTTTGGCAAATAGTCGTCTAATTCCCCGGTAATCAGCAATTCAAACGCTAATTTAACCTCGGACAATGTTAATTGCGAATAATAGCGTTTGAGCAAATCCAACAACCGGGTACAAATATACGTCCAATCGTCCCGGTTTTCCGTGGGAATGATAAACCCCACGTCCATTGCGATAAACCGGAACATTTGCCCGGTTTTGGCAATCAACGTTTCGTCGTCAATCTCGGCAATCTGTTTTTTTGTGGACGCCACGAAAATATACTTTTCAACCGGTGTTAATGCTTTGGCAACCTCCGGTAATTCAACCATTGCCCGGCGAACGTCAATTGCTTTTGCCGTTCCGCTATAAAGCAAAACGGCGGCGGATTGTCGTTTTTCGGGCAACGTTTGTGGCAATCTGTTTGTCTTTTCGGGTAATGCTTCCATGTTAATAATCATCTTTCAAATACTCAATAGCCCCGGCAACGTTCAATCTTTGCGTTGGGGCTTTGTATTCGGGTTTCAAATGCAATTTTTTCTTTTCGACGTCCCCCCGTATGAAATTGCGGACGGTCGCCAACCAACCGTTTTTAGTGCGCTTCATATTCTTTTGGTCGCTCCAATCGCTAACAGAATGAAAGTAATAAACCAAATCGACCTTTTCAAATTCCGGGGTCGCAAACTTACTTTCAAACTCTGAATAATCCACGCCAACGCCATTTTCAAATTTAACCATTTTGTAAACGTCGGAATTGCGGAACAATGTTTTTTTCTCTTTTGGCTCCTCAACTTTTTTTTCTTCATCGGGAAACAATACGGGGTTCTTTAACCCTGTATTATCATTATCAAAAGAGTTATTAATATCATCTATCTTTATTGTGTCGGATTTTCCAACCACGGGGGTTGGATTTTCCAACCGGGGGGTAGTTGGATTTTCCAACCGGGGGGTAGTTGGATTTTCCAACCACTCCAAAGCAACCCAATAATTAGACGTATATTCACAATAACGCACCTTATTTTTTTCGTACTCAAACTTATTGATATATTCTTTATCAACTAATTGTTTGAGTAACTTAATAACCGTGCTTTTATCTAATCCCGTCCATTCGATAAGATACCGCAATGAACCCTTAAAACGGCTTTCGCCGTCTTGACTAAAACCATGTATCAAAGCAAAAACCAATAATTCGTTACCTTTCAATTTAAGTTTCGTAATCATTGGGGCTAATATGGTTATAAAATTGCTATCCCTTATTGTCATTTTCAACAAATTTAATGTTATTACCGTCTTTTCGTTCGTGTGCATTACACGGGAACCGTTTACATGAACCGGGGAATTTATGAAAATAACAACTTTCACAACCTTGCCAACCCGTCCTTTTAATGGCTTTTATCTCTGTATGATTAACAATAATTGTATCGTTAATCTCTATTTCAAATTTTCGTCCCATTATTTGCCGCCCTCCAATTCTTTAACGGGTTCCCACGCC
>ENA-ORTB01003069-ORTB01003069.1-human-gut-metagenome-genome-assembly--contig:-NODE-3069-length-13919-cov-3.571336_pt1 | contig 13919 bp, 10 predicted proteins | sample MGYA00241905_ERZ509174 | MGnify/ENA primary metagenome ERZ509174 (study PRJEB26280, sample SAMEA2338851) | human gut metagenome | biome: human gut; feature: human-associated habitat; material: faeces...
TAACAAGAAGGGAAAAGCAAATAAATAAAATATCAAATTTGAAAGGAGAATAAAAATGGGACATTTTATTACAGGAGTACTTACAGAAATTTTAACACCTTTTAGAGAGGACGGTTCAATCGACTACAAACAGGTGGAAGAGTTGATTGAATGGCAGATGGCGCAAGGTATTGAGAACTTCTTTATCAATGGTTTAGCAGCAGAATGTCAGGCACTTAGAGTAGAAGAAAAAATGAACAAAGAAATTGCTGCTTACATCAAAAACAGAGAAGATGAAGCAGAAGAACAAGCTGATGGAAAAGCTAAAGATATTATGTCTCTTGCAATGTCCAAATACGCTCAAGAAGTTACAAACGAAAGAACAGTTTCAATCGTTTCCTTACCATCCGATGAAATGAAGGGAAGAATCATTGGTCGTGAAGGACGAAACATTCGTACTTTAGAGACTATGACAGGTGTTGATTTAATTATTGATGATACACCGGAAGCAGTTATTTTGTCTGGATTTGATCCAATCAGAAGAGAAGTTGCCCGCATTGCTTTGGAAAAATTGATTGTAGATGGACGTATTCATCCGGCTAGAATCGAAGAAATGGTAGAAAAGGCACAAAAAGAAGTTGAAACAATGATCCGTGAGGAAGGTGAAGCAGCAACATTAGAAGTTGGTGTTCACGGAATTCATCCGGAACTCGTTCGCTTACTCGGCAGAATGAAGTTCAGGACAAGTTACGGACAGAATGCATTAAAGCATTCTATTGAAGTAGCACAGCTTTCCGGATTATTGGCAGCGGAAATTGGTGTAGACGTAAGAACTGCGAAACGTGCAGGTCTTTTACATGATATTGGTAAATCTGTGGATCATGATATGGAAGGATCTCATATTCAGATTGGTGTTGATTTATGTAGAAAATACAAAGAATCACCAATTATCATCAATGCAGTTGAGGCTCATCATGGTGATGTAGAACCTGAGTCCCTGATTGCTTGTATCGTACAGGCTGCTGATACGATCAGTGCGGCAAGACCTGGTGCAAGAAGAGAGACACTTGATACTTATACCAACAGATTAAAACAATTAGAAGATATTTCAAACGGATTTAAGGGAGTAGAAAAATCATTTGCTATTCAGGCAGGTAGAGAGATTCGAATTATGGTAGTTCCAGAACAGATCAGCGATGCTGACATGGTATTATTGGCACGCAATATTGCAAAACAGATTGAGTCTGAATTGGAATACCCTGGACAGATTAAAGTAAATGTGATTCGCGAGTCACGTGTAACGGATTTTGCGAAATAGCTTGACAAAGAGAGCATAAAAGAAGATTTGAAGAGGATGGATCCTGTTTCGAATCTTCTTTTTTATATGAAAAAGCGTTCGATTGTTATAGAATAATCCTAGAACCAGAAGAGGCAGGAGGAAAGAAAGATGAGTGAACATGCAAAAAGAATTAAACGGGAATTGGTGATGAAAGGCACTATTCTTGATGTGTACAAAGATACAATGGAACTTCCAAATGGCAAAACAGAAGAATGGGATTTTGTCTCACATAGAAAGGGAGCTGCGGCAGTTGTTGCAGTGCGTGAGGATGGAAAACTGCTAATGGTGAGACAGTACCGGAATGCTTTAGAGCGTATGACGTTAGAGATTCCTGCCGGAGCGAGAGACAGTGTGACAGAAGATACCAAAGTGTGTGCTGCAAGGGAACTCGAAGAGGAGACCGGATACCGGAGTGAGAATCTGTCATTTTTGCTTTCACTTCGAACGACGGTTGCATTTTGTGATGAATTTATCGATGTGTACCTTGCAAGAGATTTAGTGAAGAGTACACAGCATCTGGACGAGGGAGAAGCGATAGACGTGGAAGCACATGATGTAGACGAATTGTGTGAAATGATCTATGCAGGTAAAATACAGGATTCCAAGACGGTTTCTGCAATCCTCGCCTATAAGAATTTGCTGAATAAGGATTCCGGAAAAGCATAGATTATTAGTAAGATTGATTTTTGGTAGAAAATTGTGATTCAAAAAAATAAGATCATCTATGCATTATGTTTCCTTGCCGGAATATTGCTTGTCAATCTTATGGGAAGCGGTTTGTTGAACACCTATGGTGTGACTTCCTTCTGGGATCAGTCAGCTGTCACTTTCTGGAGCATGTCCTATGACCAGTATTTCTGGTATATTTTTTTCATGCGGATGAAAGGACTGATTGTGATTCTGCTGCTTGGCACAGTATTTGGCAGGAGGATCGTGACAAGGGTTTTTCTGGCACTGTTTCTGTTCCTGACAGGAATATTTATCACAATGTCAGTGATAGAACGGGGACTGTCTGGAATCGCAGCAGTTTTACTGGCAATGCTTCCGCAGTGGATTTTCTATTTACTGGCGTTCACCGTGTATGAGAGAGGAAGAGAAAGAAAAGTAATATTTGTCTGTGCTTTGCTCGTTGTGCTGGGGTGTCTTGCAGAGGGGTATATTTCACCGTTTTTCCTGAAAAAAGTACTATGACAGCGAAAATGGGGCAGATTATGTAATATGTATGTAAAAAAATTGTAATGAATAATTACAACATATGGTAAGACAGAAATTACAAAAAACGACATGTTGTATATGGACAAAAAGAAACAAAAAAACAGGCAAAAATACTGATTGCATTTTGATTTCTGAATCATTATAATAGGGAATATACCTCGAAATGAGGTATTTTTTCGGCTTGAAAGAGTTTACATTGAGAGAAAAGAATCGGGGCAGGTAATGAGCATGAATCAGGATATACATAATTTTATCCAATATCTTCATCAGGAAAAACAAACTTCAGAGAATACAGAAGTATCTTATGAGCGAGACTTAAAGAAGATGATTTTGTATTTAACAGCACATGGAGTGGATAGAATTGATGCTGTTACCCCAGAAGTTCTGAATTCTTATGTGATAGAGTTAGAACAGTCAGGATTAAAGCCTGCAACAGTATCCAGAAGTGTTGCGTCCATGAAAGCATTCTTTCACTATGAAGAGTTAGAACAAAGGACAAGCGCAGATCCAGCTTTTGAACTGAAAGCTCCAAAGGTGGAGAAGAAAGCCCCAACTATTCTGACAACAGAGCAAACAAACCGCCTGTTAGCCCAGCCGAAGGATAATTCGGCGAAAGGTCTGCGTGATAAAGCAATGTTTGAATTGTTGTATGCAACAGGAATCCGTGTTTCTGAATTGATCTCTTTGAAATTAACAGATGTGAATTTTGATACCGGGTATATTACATGTGTAGATTCACACAAGGAGCGTATGATTCCAATGACTCCGGTGGCAAAGGACGCACTTGTCAGATATATCAAGGATGGACGTCCACAGTTGGTGAAGGATGAGAATTCCATCTGGTTGTTTACCAATTGTTCCGGGGATGCGATGAGCCGTCAGGGATTCTGGAAGCTGATCAAGTCCTATGGAAAGCGGGCAGGAATAGAGTCCGAGATCACTCCGCATATGCTGCGACATTCTTTTGCTGCACATCTTGTGTGCAGCGGGGCAGACTTAAAGAGCGTGCAGGAGATATTAGGACATTCCGATATTTCAACAACACAGATGTATGCACATATGAATCAGACTGCAAATGTATAAATAGGTACCGTGTAGTCTGCAGATATACACATAACATAATAATAAATAGAGTGTTCAGGATAAAATCCTATTGGGATTTATTTGCATATCAGTCGAGCAGATTTCGTACATCTTTCAGGGAACAGCCCTGTTTGAAAGCAATTGCTTTTAAATCTTCAAATTCCGGTTTTTCATGGTTTACATGATAACCGGAACTTTTTTTTATGCGGATTTTTCCGTAAGGAGTTTCTTTTGTCTCAAACGTGGAGACGAGTTTCACACGTTCGTAAACAGCATAACGGATGCCGCGGGTGGTTGTGTGCTGAAAGAAAAGGTTTGTGAAATTTTTTTTTTCAGACAGCGGACAGAGGCAGGTCAGGATAATCCCTGGTCTGCCTTTTTTCATCTGGATCGGGATCGTATATACATCGAGTGCGCCGGCGTTTAAAAGGGTTTCCGCAGCAAAGCTTATATCTTCGCCTGTCATATCATCCAGATTGCAGGAGATACTTAAAATTTTATCATCATAACCGTTCGCCTGAACATCACCGAGAAATGTCCGGACACAGTTGGCGGTTTCAAAGTCTTTTTGTCCCATGCCGTAGCCGATATGTTCTAAAGTCATAACAGGCATTTCTTCAAAACCTTCCACATAATGGCGAAGGATAGCGGCACCGGTTGGCGTCAGAAGTTCGCCCTTGATGGAACCGGTATAAAAAGGGATTCCTTTTAAAAGCTCCGCGGTCGCAGGAGCTGGAACAGGGAGGATACCGTGGGCGCATTTTACAAAACCACTTCCGACATGAAGCGGGGAAGCGAATACTTTTTCCGGTGTAATCAGATACATGAGAAGAGCACAGCCACAGACATCAGCCAGCGCATCCAAAGTTCCAACCTCATGAAAATGAATCTGTTCTAATGTGGTGTTGTGTACGGCAGATTCTGCTTCTCCGATCAGGCGATAGATAGCAGCGGCATCTGCTTTTACCTGGGCAGGAAGCTGTAAGTGTTCGATCTGTGCGAGGACAGACTGGTAACTGTGATGCGTGTGCGCATGGGAAGATTCATCATGATGATGTTCCGCTGCCTCATGCTCGTTCGTGTGTACATGTTCTGCTTCTGTGTGATCATGGGTATGTGTATGTACATGTTCATGTACATGCACGCCTTCCTCTTCTCCGTTTATCATAACATGCATATGTGTGCCGGAAATGCCGCACTTTTTTGATTCCTCCGCAGAAATCTGAATCCCATATTCCGAGAAAGCCTGATTCATCGTCTGCAAAAATAATTCTTTCTGGTCGCATATTTCATAAAGGGCAGCCATGAGCATGTCTCCGGCAGCACCCATCTTACATTCAAAATATAATGTTTTCATAGAAAAATTCCTTTCTGATAGTAAAAACAAAGGTCAGAATCCGGTTACCTGTTATGTAAAAAGAGGTAACGGAATATGCCTGACTTATTTTATTTTAATCGACATTTTCATAGTATGCAAGCAGGGATTCCTGTTGGTACATTTCTACAAAAAATGGAAACTATTTTTGTGAAAGTAGTTTCTTGTGAGAAAAACTGGAACATGTTACAATAATGGAAACGGAAATGTGAAAAATAGTTTCCAAATAAAAAGCAGAGAAGGGGAGCGGATATGGAGTTACGGGAGACCATTTTAGAGGGAACGATTCAGGCATTTAATAAAAAGGGATTGAAGTTTACGATGGATGATATCGCCGCCCTGCTTGGAATCAGTAAGAAAACGATTTATACCGTATTTCAGGATAAGAATACACTGGTGTCAGAGATGGTGGATTACTGTTTTGATTCCATCAAAGAGAGCGAGCAGAAAGTACTCTCGGATACTTCGCTTGATACGGTTGGGAAGATTCGGGCAATTTTAGGAGTGCTCCCGGAGGGTTATAAAGACATTGATTTCCGCCAGCTATATTTATTGAAAGATAAATATCCAAAAATTTATAAAAAAGTGGAGCAGCGGTTAGAGACAGGCTGGGAGACAACGATCGCGTTGATCCAGCAGGGAATTCATGAGGGCACGGTCCGGCCGATTCAGATTCCAATTTTGAAAACCATGATGGAGGCAACGCTTGAGCAGTTTTTCCAGAGAGATATTCTGATCACAAATCAGATTTCCTACAACGAGGCGTTAGAGGAAGTAGTCAATATACTGGTGGATGGAATTACAAGGTAAAAGATAGCATGGAGTTCGTTACACAGGAGAACAGAGAGGGTGAGGATGATGTCAGAACGTATTTATTTGAATAATGACTGGAAGTTTGCAGAACAGTTTGAAGCTTCTATGACAGAGGCAGCTTATGATGACAGTGTAATGCAGAATGTCAGGCTTCCACATACCTGTAAGGAAACGCCGCTTCACTATTTTGATGAACACTGCTATCAGATGGTCAGCGGTTATCGAAGAGTGATTGAGGCAGAGGAAGCTTGGAAAGGGAAAAAGATATTATTGACGATTGATGGTGCAGCCCATGACAGCGAAGTATTTTTAAATGGAGATAAAGTGGGAGAACATCACTGTGGATATACAGCTTTTACGATGGATATCAGCGGAGTACTCCGCTATGGAGAAAAAAATATCCTTGTCGTGAAAGTAGACAGCAGGGAGGATTTGAATATTCCACCGTTTGGTTATGTGATCGACTATATGACATACGGCGGCATTTACCGGGATGTCTATCTGGATATTAAAAATAAAGACTACATCGAAGATATTTTTATCAGGACAAACATTGGACAAATGGATGACCAGAATGCGGAACTCATCTCTGAGGTGACGGTGCAAAGAACGCAGGAGGGATTGTTTTTAAAACAGAGTCTTAAAAATAAAAAGACAGGAGAGTATCAGCCATTAGGGGAGAGTGAAATCTCCGGCACTTCCATGCAGCTTTCCTATCCGGTAGAAAATGTGATTCTGTGGGAGCTGGAACATCCGGAACTTTATGAAGTTAAGACAGAATTAATCTGTGATGGAACCTTAATGGATGAGAGGATAGACCGAATCGGATTCCGAAGGGCAGAATTCAAAAAAGACGGATTTTATCTGAACGGCAAAAAAATAAAACTGAGAGGTTTAAATCGTCACCAGAGTTACCCGTATGTTGGATATGCAATGCCAAAATCCATGCAGCGGTTGGATGCGGATATTTTAAAGAGGGAGCTTGGGGCGAATGCGGTGCGGACTTCCCATTATCCACAGTCCCATTATTTTATAGAGCGGTGTGATGAAATAGGGCTGCTTGTTTTTACCGAAATTCCGGGATGGCAGCATATCGGTGATGCTGCATGGAAAGATCAGGCAGTGGAAAATGTCAGGGATATGGTGAAACAGTACCGGAATCACACTTCGATCATTCTCTGGGGCGTGCGTATTAATGAATCGCAGGATGATGATGCATTTTACAGAAGAACAAATGAGGCGGCGCATGAATTCGATGATTCGAGACCGACAGGCGGTGTGCGTGCGAACAGGAAAAGCAGTCTACTGGAAGATGTGTATACCTACAATGATTTTGTGCATGATGGAAAGGCAAAGGGATGTGAGCCGAAAAAGAATGTGACATCAGATATGGAAAAACCATACCTCATCAGTGAATACAATGGGCATATGTATCCGACGAAGGCATTTGACTGGGAAGAACACCGGACAGAGCATGCGCTCCGCCATGCAAATGTTTTGGATGCGGTGGCAGCCGAGGAGGACATTGCAGGATGCTTTGGCTGGTGCATGTTTGATTACAACACCCACAAGGATTTCGGAAGTGGTGACCGCATCTGTTATCACGGAGTCATGGATATGTTCCGCAATCCGAAACTTGCGGCAGTAATCTATGCGTGCCAGCAGGAGAAAGAGCCGGTGCTGGAATTGAGTTCTTCCATGGATATTGGGGAGCATCCGGGGTGTAACCGCGGCGAAATCTATATTTTTACGAATGCGGATAAAGTGCGGATGTATAAAAATGACCGGTTCATTAAGGAGTACAGTGCCGCAGATTCTCCGTACACACATCTGAAACACGGTCCGATTCTTATCGATGATTTTATCGGAGATGCCCTGCAGGAAGAACATATGAAACCGGGACAGGAAGCCGGTGTGAAAAAAGCTTTGAATGCGTTTACCAGATTTGGGTTCGCAAAGCTTCCAAAGTCCATTTATGCGACGGGAATATGGCTGATTCTTCGCTATCATATGAATATGGAAGAGGCAGTCCGGTTGTATAACAAATACATTGGCGACTGGGGTGGCACCTCCACAACGTATCGTTTTGAGGCGGTGATGGTGGATGTATCTACAAGGCAGGAGCGGGTGGTGAAAACAATCATCAAAGAACCGATGACAGAGCGGAAGATTTCAGCAGTGGCGGATCATGAGAATCTGATCGACGCAGAGAGTTATGATGTGGCTGAGGTTCGGATTCAGGCACAGGACGAACACGGCAATATCCTTCCATTTTACAATGAACCACTTACCTTTGAGACAGAGGGACCGATTGAAATCATCGGACCAAAGACGGTGGCTTTGCAGGGAGGAATGGGCGGCGCTTATGTGAAGAGCAAAAGGCTTCAGCCAGGAGAAAAGCAGAATGCGGCACTTATCATACGGGATTGTGACACGGAGATAAAAATCGGTTTTACGGTTCAAAGTGAGAGAAATTTTTAAAGTTTGGAGAGAATGAAAACATGACAGACAGATCAAGCGTGATTTTTGGAAATAAAATGCCGGACAAGGTTTACAAAAAGGCAGTGAAGTCCAAAAAGAAATATATGAAAAAATTTGGAGATGATTCCCGGAAAAATTATGAGGTGGCGGTCGAGAAGAACCGTTATATCGGAGATTCCCTGGGGGTTTATAATATTCTGGTGGGAAATCTGGCAGAGAATGCACATTATGATGTCAATGCGCATGCGGAAAAAGGTACATTTGACACAGAAAAAGGGATTATTGTCGGAAATATCCGTATGGGATTTGGACACTACCGCATTTCCATGGCGATGGCGTCTGCGGCGAAGGCGATGGGCTATACGCCTTACTGGATGGACTTAAATTCCTATGGTGAGACGACCTGCACAAAAGTGATCGGTGCACAGAATGATCTGTATTCACTCGGCTCAAGACTTTCGAAAAATCCGATTTTTAACAAACTTGTCTGGGAGCCAATGAATTATGAGGGATTCCGGGCATTGTCCTACAATGCGGCAGACCAGAAAAATGCGGAGCTGATGGCTCCGGTGTACCGCAATGTGCCGAAGGATATTCCGGTGATCGGAACACATGTCTGGCCGGCGCAGGCAGCCGTACATGCCGGAATGAAATACGTGGTGAACGCGATCCCGGATAACTGGCCGATGGCACTACATTTGTCAGAGGGAAGTGTGCATACGATCCAGTGTCATAATTCCTATATGGGATACCGCATTTTAAACGGCATGAATAAAGATAAAGTAAATAAACCAATGCCATCCGACAGCCTTGTATACACAGGACATTACATTGACCATGAACTTGTGCAGGGCATCGAAGCGGACTGTGCGGCGCGTATCAGGAGAAAAGAGAATGGCGAGCCGATGCGTTTCCTTTTAACGATCGGCGGGGCTGGTGCGCAGAAGGAGATTTTTGCAGCGATCATCAAATTCCTGCTTCCGTATATTGAGAAGAAGCAGGCGGCGCTATACGTCAACGTGGGCGATTACAAAAATGTCTGGGAAGCGCTGCTGGCAGAAATTCCTGAGATGAAAAACTATGCAACGGAGCATTTTGATCGTTGGGCAGATACAGAAGCATTTGCACAAAAAGCATTGGATGGAAAGGAGAAAATCGAAGGGATTCACGGATTCTGGCACAAAAATATTTTCGAGGCGATATACTGCACGAATCTTCTCATGAGAAGCTGTGATGTCTTAGTGACAAAACCGAGTGAACTCGCATTTTATCCGGTGCCGAAACTGTTCATCCGCCGCGTGGGAAAACATGAGATGTGGGGTGCGATCCATTCTGCGGAGGTGGGAGACGGAACGTTAGAGTGCCGGGATATTCCGCACACGATCCAGATGCTGGAATTATTTTTACAGGACGATACTTTTCTTTCAGATATGTGTCGGAACATTGTAACGAATAAAAAGGCAGGTCTTTATGACGGTGCTTACAAAGTTGTGGAACTTGCAATGGGATTAAAAAATAAACAGAAATGATGAATTTTTAATGGAGAAAAAGGAGATTTTTACGATGGAAGCAAAGAGAAGTTTGAGCGGCAGAGAGAAATTTGCCTATGGAATCGGGGCAGTGGGAAAGGATATGGTCTACATGCTTTCCGCCAGCTACATTTCCATTTATTTTCTGGATGTTATGGGAATCAGCGCAGCAGCGATCGCAGTTCTTTTGATGGCAGCCCGCGTGTTTGATGCATTTAACGATCCGATCATGGGTGTGCTGGTCGCAAAGACAAAAACGAGATGGGGAAAATTTCGTCCGTGGCTGCTTGTCGGTACGGTCACAAATGCAGTTGTACTTTACCTGATGTTCACAATCCCACCGGAATTAAACGGTGCAGGGTTAGTGGCATATGCGTCTGTTACCTACATTTTGTGGGGCATGACTTACACGATGATGGATATTCCATTCTGGAGTATGATTCCGGCATTTACCGAGGCTGGAAAAGAGAGAGAGGGATTGTCTGCATTTGCACGTTCCTGCGCAGGTGTCGGTTCCGCACTGGTATCGATCGTCACGGTTATGAGTGTTGCCGCACTTGGAAAAGCATTCGGTGGAACGACAGACAATGAGATCAACCGTATCGGATACAGTAAATTTGCACTGATCATTGCGGTGTTATTTGTGATCTTCATTCTGATCACCTGTCTGTGCATCAAAGAGAAATCAACGGTCGATATGAAGAACGCTTCCATCGGTGAGATGTTTCGGGCGCTGATCCAGAATGATCAGGCAATGACAGTTGTAGTTGCAATCGTAATGATCAATACGGCCTTATATATCACCCAGCAGCTGGTTTACTTTTTTTTAAAATATGATTTCAGCCCAAGTACTTATCAGGGAGATTTTACGCTGTTTAATATGGTCGGCGGCGGATGTCAGATTTTGGCGATGATGATCCTGTTTCCGGTGCTCCGCAGATTCATGGACACGATTAAAATTTTCTATACCTGTTTTGGAATGGCAGTGACCGGATATATTTTGATCATTATTATTTCCGCAACCGGAACAAGTTCTGTCGTATGGCTGTTTATTCCGGCGGCACTGATCATGGCGGCAGTCGGTGTGTTGAATGTAATTATTACCATCTTTTTAGCAAATACGGTAGATTATGGTGAATTTAAAAATAGCCGGAGAGACGAATCCGTCATTTTTTCCATGCAGACGTTTGTTGTAAAGCTCGCCTCAGGAATCGCAGGATTTATATCTTCGATGGTTTTATTTGTGTTCCATATCAGTTCAAACAAAGAAGCGGTAGTAACGGAACCGATCGCAGCATCCTCCCGCATGGGACTGCGTTTATCCATGACGATCATTCCGATCGTTGTGCTGGTGATCGGATTTATCGTATTTAAGAAACGTTATATTCTGACAGACCGGAAGTTAGCGGAGATTTCCAAAGAATTAGAGAAAAAACATCAGAATTAAAAGAGGAGAAAATCATGATTCAGACAGCTAATGATATTTTTGTGTTACATACAGAACATACAACCTATGCGTTCCGCAAATTGCCGACAGGGCAGTTGGAGCATTTATATTATGGAAGAAAAATCCATGTGTGTGAGCCTCTGGATGAAAATGCAGTCGCACCTTTGATCGAAAAACATACCTTTCAGCCGGGCAACAGCTGTGTCTACGACAGGGAACATGACGCCTACACGTTAGAGGATCTGTGTCTGGAAATGTCCTCTTATGGAAAGGGAGATATCAGGGAGCCGTTTGTGGAACTTATCTATGAAGATGGAAGTTTTTCCTCGGATTTTGTGTATGAATCGTCTGTCCGGTTTGAGGGAAGAGAGGCGAGAGATGCAGAGGATGCATTGCCAGCTTCCTATGATGAAAAAAATCAGGTGGAACATCTGTGTGTGACGTTAAAAGACAACAATTCTGCTTTGAAATTAGAACTTCATTATTATATTTATGAGGATTGTGATGTGATCACAAGAAGTGCAAAACTCATCAATGACGGTGAAAATGCAGTGCAGATCCGGCGGCTGATGAGCTGTCAGGTCGATTTTCCGACATCGGATCATGTGTTTACCTCCTTTCATGGCGCGTGGGCGAGGGAGATGCGAAGATGGGATGTCCCGGTGGCAGCAGGGAAATACGTAAATGCTTCTTATACCGGAACTTCCTCAAGCAGAGCGAATCCGTTTGTGATGTTAAGTGGGAGAGAGACCACGGAGGATACCGGGGACTGCTATGGATTCAATCTTGTATACAGCGGAAACCATTATGAGGCGGTCGAAGTGAACAGCTATGGAAAAACAAGGTTTGTCTCTGGAATCAATCCGCAGAATTTTTGCTGGCAGCTTCCGGCAGGGGAAAGCTTTGAGGCACCGGAGGCAGTGATGGCTTATTCCAAAGCCGGCTACAATGGGATGAGCCAGTGTATGCACCGCTTTGTACGGGAACATATTGTGCGTGGTGCGTGGAAGAAAAAAGTGCGCCCGGTATTGCTGAACAGCTGGGAAGCCGCGTATTTTGATATCAATGAGAAAAAACTGCTCCAGCTCGCAAAAGCCGGAAAGGAAGCAGGGATTGAACTGTTTGTGATGGACGATGGATGGTTTGGCCACAGGGACAATGACCGGTCATCGCTAGGAGACTGGAAGGTGAATACGAAAAAGCTTCCGAACGGGTTGGCTGGTCTCTGCAAAAAAATCAACGATCTTGGTATGGATTTTGGTATCTGGGTAGAGCCGGAGATGGTGAACGTGGACAGTGAACTTTATAAGGCGCACCCGGACTGGGCGATGGATATTCCGGGCAAAAATCATTCCGAGGGAAGAAACCAGCGGCTGCTCGACCTGAGCCGGGCAGAGGTGCAGGACTATATCATTGGGCAGATGAGTGACCTGTTCTCATCTGCCAATATCGCCTATGTGAAATGGGATATGAACCGGATCGTGACCGATTATTATTCAAAGATACTTCCACCGGAGCGGCAGGGGGAGGTGGCACACCGTTATGTGCTTGGACTCTACCGGTGTATGAAGGAGTTGACAGAGCGATTCCCGGAAATTTTATTTGAGGGATGTGCAGCAGGTGGCAACCGGTTTGATCTTGGAATCTTATCGTATTTCCCACAGATCTGGGCGAGTGATGACACAGACGCACTGTGCCGTGCGGAGATTCAGACCGGATACAGTTATGGTTATCCGATGTCCGTGGTGAGCGCACATGTCTCATCCTGCCCGAATCACCAGACGCTCCGAATGACACCGCTTGAGACAAGATTTCAGGTGGCAACGTTTGGAATCTGCGGATATGAATGTAATTTCTGCGACATGAAAAAGGAGGATTTCGATGCGGTAAAAGCGCAGATCGCACTTTATAAAGAGTGGCGCAAAGTGCTGCAGACCGGTTCTTTTTACCGGGGAAGAAATTTTTCGGATCAGGGCAGCGTGTTAGGTTCATCGGCTGGAAATATCCAGGAGTGGACGTGTGTATCAGAAGACCGGGAAAAAGCGGTTGGCTTTCTGATGCAGAAACTTGTGTCGCCGAACACGCAGTTTGAATATTATCGTCCGAATGGGTTAAACCCGGAAGCCAGATATCATTTTTATAATCGTAGTTTAAAATATAATGTAAAAGAGTTCGGCGATCTTGTAAACACCGTGGCTCCGGTGCATATCAGGCAGGATTCTGTCGCACATAATCTGATCGCAAAGTTTGTGAAAATGGATGGTGAGGCAGAAGATTTCTGTGCATATGGCGATGCACTCATGTATGCCGGAGTAAAATTAAAGCAGGCATTTGGAGGCACCGGCTACAATGAACAGATAAGGCATTTCCCAGACTTTGCATCCAGGATGTACTTTATGGAGCAGATGAACGATTGACGGAGTGAAAAATTTGGAGGTGCGTTTCTTCCATGGCTTTTAACGTACAATAAAAAATGAAATGGCAAGAGGTGCTCTGTGAAAATAGCTCGGATTGTTTATTTATCCATGGTTCGTTTTAGACTTCTTCGATTGTTTATGTTCATTCAAAAAATGGACGTCCGGCTCTCTGTGTCCGTCTACGAAAAACTCTCTTTGTAACTTTATTGTGCGCAAGTTACATGTCAGAAAATCAGCAGAG
>ENA-ORTB01003075-ORTB01003075.1-human-gut-metagenome-genome-assembly--contig:-NODE-3075-length-13900-cov-5.114048_pt1 | contig 13900 bp, 6 predicted proteins | sample MGYA00241905_ERZ509174 | MGnify/ENA primary metagenome ERZ509174 (study PRJEB26280, sample SAMEA2338851) | human gut metagenome | biome: human gut; feature: human-associated habitat; material: faeces...
AGAGATCTTTCTCTTCTGTGCGATGTAGCATCTGACGAGCATATTTACTCCAGGAGAAAGCTCGTCGCAGTTCTCTCTTGTGAATATCTTAACATCAATGATAGTACCGGCCTCGCCGTGAGGTACCTTAAGAGAATTATCTCTAACTTCTCTAGCCTTCTCACCGAAGATAGCTCTCAAAAGTCTTTCTTCTGCTGTCAGCTCAGTTTCACCCTTAGGTGTTACCTTACCAACAAGTATATCTCCTGAGCGAACCTCTGCGCCTATTCTGATGATACCGTTCTCGTCCAGATCCTTAAGAGCGTCCTCGCCAACGTTAGGTATATCTCTTGTGATCTCCTCAGGTCCGAGCTTTGTATCTCTGGCCTCTGTCTCATACTCTTCAATATGGATAGAAGTGTACTTATCCTGCTTTACAAGGTTTTCGTTCAGAAGAACGGCGTCCTCGTAGTTGTAACCTTCCCAGGTCATGAAGCCGATCAGGGCGTTCTTGCCCAGAGAGATCTCGCCGTTGCGCATGGCAGGGCCGTCAGCCAGCACCTGACCGGCCTTGACGCTCTCGCCCACTTCCACGATGGGGCGCTGGTTGATGCAGGTGCCTGCGTTGGAGCGGGCAAACTTGACCAGAGCGTAATCCTCCAGCTCACCCTTGGTGTTGCGGACCACCACATGGTCGGCATCCATCTTCTCCACGATACCGTCGTTCTTGGCCAGAACTGCGGTGCCGGAGTCGGTAGCTGCCTTGTACTCCATACCGGTAGCAACGATGGGCTGCTGGGTGACCATCAGAGGCACTGCCTGACGCTGCATGTTGGAACCCATCAGAGCACGGTTACAGTCATCGTTCTCCAGGAAGGGGATGCAGGCGGTTGCGACAGAAACCATCATTCGGGGCGAGACGTCCATGTAATCGACCTTCTCGGCGTCGATTTCCAGGATCTCATCGCGGCGGCGGGCAGAAACGCGGGGACGCACGAAGTGTTTGCCCTCGTCCAGCGGCTCGTTGGCCTGTGCCACAACGTACTCGTCCTCGACGTCAGCGGTCATATACTCGACCTCGTCGGTGACGACCTGTTCCTTCAGGTTGCCGTTCTCGTCATAGATCTTCTTGACCTTGCGGTACGGAGCTTCCACAAAGCCGTACTCGTTGATCTTAGCGTAGGATGCCAGATAGGAGATCAGACCGATGTTGGGGCCTTCAGGGGTCTCGATGGGGCACATACGGCCGTAGTGGCTGTAGTGAACGTCGCGGACCTCGAAACCTGCACGGTCACGGCTCAGACCGCCGGGGCCCAGAGCGGACAGACGGCGCTTGTGGGTCAGTTCAGCCAGCGGGTTGTTCTGATCCATGAACTGGGACAGCGGAGAAGAACCGAAGAACTCCTTGATGGCTGCCACCACCGGGCGGATGTTGATCAGAGCCTGCGGGGTGATGACGCTCTGATCCTGGCTCTGCAGGGTCATGCGTTCACGGATGACGCGCTCCATACGGGAGAAGCCGATGCGGAACTGGTTCTGCAGCAGCTCACCCACGCTGCGGATGCGGCGGTTGCCCAGGTGGTCGATATCATCGGTGGTGCCGATGCCGTGGCCCAGGCCGTTCAGATAGTTGATGGAAGCCAGAATGTCGGCCACGGTAACGGTGCGGCCGATCAGCTGGTCGTGGTTGCGGCGCAGCATTTCCTTCTGCTCTTCCACATCAGAAGTGGTATCGAGGATCTTCTTGATCTCGTCGAAGGAGCAGCGCTCGTTGATGCCGCACTCCTTCACGTCGAAGGAGAAGAAGCCCTGTGCATCCACGCAGCCGTTGGTGATGACCTTGACCTTCTTGGCCTCTTCCTTCAGGGCGTCCTCCATCTTCAGCACGACCAGGTTCACACCGGCGTTGTCGGCCTTTTCAGCCATCTCGCGGGTGATCTTGGTATTGGCCTCGATCAGCACCTCGCCGGTCAGCGGGTCCACCACGTTCTCAGCGGCCACAAAGCCGATGATGCGGCGGGCCAGAGACAGCTTCTTGTTCATCTTATAGCGGCCAAACCGGGACAGATCGTAACGGCGCGGGTCGAAGAACAGCATGTTGATCTGGCTGGTAGCGGACTCCACCGTGGGAGGCTCGCCGGGGCGCAGCTTGCGGTAAACTTCCAGCAGGCCCTCGTCCTGGTTCTTGGTGGTATCCTTTTCCAGGGTGGCCAGGATGCGCTCGTCGTCGCCGAAGAAGTTCAGGATATCCTCGTTGGTGGACAGGCCCAGTGCACGGCACAGCACGGTGACGGGCAGCTTGCGGTTCTTGTCGATGCGGACATAGAACACGTTGGAGGCATCGGTCTCATACTCCAGCCATGCGCCGCGGTTGGGGTTCATGGTGGCGCTGTACAGGTCGTTGCCCACCTTATCCTTGGCATCGCCGTAGAACACGCCGGGAGAACGGACCAGCTGGCTGACGATCGCACGCTCTGCACCGTTGATCACAAAGGTGCCGGCGTCGGTCATCAGGGGGAAGTCACCCATGAAGATCTCCTGGTCCTTCACCTCGCCGGTCTCCTTGTTCAGCAGACGGGCGGTGACGCGCAGGGGTGCTGCATAGGTCACGTCGCGCTCCTTGCACTCCTTGATGCTGTACTTCGGCTCCTTGTCGAGGCGGAAGTCCACAAAGCTCAGTGCCAGATTGCCGGTGTAGTCCTCAATGGTGCCGATGTCGTGGAAGACCTCCTTCAGGCCTTCGTCCAGGAACCACTGATACGAGTTCTTCTGGACCTCGATCAGGTTCGGCATACTGATGACTTCGTCGATGTGGGAGAAGCTCATGCGCTCGGTTTTGCCGAGCTTGACGGGCTTGACTTTCATCATAAAATCAACCACTCCTTACTTTTATACTCTACGGGATGTCGTATACACGGGTCAAATTTGAGCAGACACACATAATTCGACCCGCGTCGGAAGGAACGTTTCGGCGTTTTTCACAAACTTTGCGGTTTGACCCACTCAGCCGACCCCGGCGCATTCCTCTTTTAGGCGCATTAGTCCATTATGTGATACTAATGCAGTATACACCCTAAAAGTCCAGTTGTCAAGCCATTTTTCACGATTTCTGTGCATTTTTTTGATTTTTGCCGGTTTATTCCGCACACCCGGCAGCGTGTCAATTTTCTTCGTTTTAGGGGTTGATATTTTTATTTTGCACGTTCCATACCAAAACAGCCTTGTGCAATTTGTCTATCTTGTCTCTTGTATTCTGAAGTAGGACTTTATCATAAAGATTTCTCTGCCCTGTTACGCGGCGACCGTAAAGCCGATCGCAACAGATGCCCCTTACCGTAACGCCCCCTCTCGTGAAAATGACATTTCCGCTATTCATGGCGCAGCGCACGCGGAGCCATTTCCAATCGTTCCGTTCCACTTCTGCACAAAAAAGCCTCCGAAAAATCCGCAGATTTTTCAGAGGCTCCCTCTTATAATGTTATCAGCGCTTCACTCATCCAGATAATCCCGCAGGCGCTTGGCGCGGCTGGGATGCCGCAGCTTACGCAGGGCTTTGGCTTCGATCTGCCGCACCCGCTCCCGGGTCACGTTGAACTCCCGGCCCAGCTCTTCCAGCGTACGGGAACGCCCGTCCTCCAGCCCGAAGCGCAGGGCGATCACCCGCTCTTCCCGGGGCGTCAAGCTCTTGAGTACGTTCATCAGTTCCCGGCGCAGCAGCTGCCGCCCGGCTTCGTCCACCGGAACACCCGCTTCCTCATCCTGGATGAAATCCTCCAGATGGGCATCCTCTTCCTCGCCCACCGGCGTTTCCAGACTGATGGGATCCTGTGCCAGCTGTAGCAGTTCCCGCACCCGGTCCGGTTCGAGATCCAGCTGCACGGCGATTTCCTCCACCGTGGGCTCCCGGCCATTTTTGCGCAGCAGCTCCCCTGCTGTCTTTTTGACCCGGTTGATGTTCTCCACCAGATGCACCGGAATGCGGATGGTACGGCCCTGGTCTGCAATCGCACGGGTAATGGACTGCCGGATCCACCAGGTGGCGTAGGTGGAAAACTTGAAGCCGCGCTCCGGCTCAAACTTTTCGGCCGCCTTCATCAGGCCGAGGTTTCCTTCCTGAATCAGGTCCAGAAACGGCAGCCCCCGCCCGACATAGCGCTTGGCCACCGACACCACCAGCCGCAGGTTGGCTTCGCTCAGAGCACGGCGAGCGTCGGCGTCCCCGGCCTGTGCGGCGCGGGCAAGGTCTGCTTCCTGCTGTGCCGTAAGCAGCGGCACCCGGCCGATCTCCTTTAAATAGGTGTGCACTGGGTCATCCAGCGCCACGCCCTCGGCGGAGAGTTCATGTTCCAGCTGACCAAGCTGCGTTTCGTCCAGCGGCGGAAGCTCCGCTTCCTCGTCCTCGGCAATGTGCACCCCCCGGGCCTCCAGCGCTTCGTACAGTTCATCCAGCCGGGCCACATCATAGTCCGCCTCGTCCATGGCGCGGCTGATCTGGTCCGGGGTCAGGGTCTTGCGCCGGGCGTGTGCCGCCAGCGTCCGGGCCAGTTCCTCGGTCTGCGACAATTTCTGCATGATTCCTGCTCCTTTCCTCTCCTGCTCCAGCCGGAGGGGAAAGCGGGCCTCATTCTTCTTCGCACATGAGCCCCTGCTTTTTTTCGCGCATCGACTGGAAGTAGCTGCTCAGTTCCTCGTTTGTCATGCTGGCCGCCTTGCTTGCCACGGGCATGCCCCGGGCAATGCGGTCCAGATACAGCCGGATGTCATCCGGTGTACAGTTCACATCGCTGTATTGTGCCGCAAGACGGCTCAATTCATTCAGAGCTTCCTCGCTGACAAAGGCCCGCAGGGTGGCGAGGCTCACCTCCACCCCCTGCTCCCTGCAGCGGAGCATGGCTTCGTACAGCTCCTTCTGCTGGGGCTGCAAGAACTGTTCCGGCCTGAGCTGGGCGCTCACCTTATCGATATAGCCCGGCTCCCGCAGCATGGCGGCCAGAAGCCGCTGCTCTGCGCTGGCCATGCCCAGTGCGCCCCGGCCTGCGCCGTAGGGGACTTTGATCTGGTCCATTTCGCCCTCTTTCAGGCGGGCGCGGTTCTGCTCCCGGCGGCGCCAGCTGCCCGCTTTCTTCACGGCGTCGGCCAGCTGGGCCATGATGGCGGTCTTGGAGATGTTCGTCTCCTCGGCCAGACGGCCTGCGTAGACCTCCTGCTCGGTGGGGTTAGAGCGCTGGGCCAGCATCTCCACGGCCTCCTTGACGTACTCGAGGCGCTGGGCGTCCTGCTTGAGGTCGTACTGATCCCGCAGCCGCTTCATCCGGAAGTCCAGCGCGTTGCCCACGCCGTCCAGCAGGGCCTTGAAGCGGTCGGCACCGTATTTCTTGATGTACTCGTCCGGGTCTTTCGCGCCCGGGATCTGCAGCACGCCCACCCGCACCGGGCTGTTACGGAACAGTTCCAGCGAGCGGAGGGTGGCTTTCTGGCCCGCCTCGTCGGAGTCGTAGCTGAGGATGACCTCATCGGCATACTGGCTGATGAGCTTGACCTGGTCGGGCGTCAGGGCCGTGCCGCAGGCGCAGACAGCGGTGTCGATGCCCGCCTGATGCATGGAGATGACATCCATGTAGCCCTCGCAGAGGACGTACCGATGGGAAGCGCTCCGCTTTGCGATTTGGAGCGCGAACACCGTGTCCGACTTGTGGTAGACCAGCGTTTCCGGGCTGTTGACGTATTTGGGCTTGGAATCGTCCAGCACCCGGCCGCCGAAGGCGATGATGTTGCCCCGCAGGTCGAAGATGGGGGTCATGACCCGCCGCCAGAACAGGCAGTAGATGCGGCCCGACTGGCTCCGCTTGAACAGGCCGCTGGCGTCCAGCTCCTGCTGGTTGTAGCCCTTGTCCCGGAGATGCTGGTAGAGCGCCTGCCCGTCGTCGGGGGCGTAGCCCAGCCCGAAGCGGTTGATGGTCTTGTCGTCGAGGCCCCGCCGACGCCAGTAGGCACGGGCCTGCCGGGCCTCCTCCACGGTGGAGTTGAGGCAGGCGTGGAAGAAGCGGGCCGCGTCCTTGTTCATGGTGAGGATGCGGCTGCGCAGACGGCCCGTCTTGTCGTCCTCGGTGGGCTCGGGCATACCGGCCCGCTGGGCCAGCAGCTTGACGGCCTCCACGTAGTCGATGCTGTTTATCTTTTTGGTAAAGGTCACTGCATCGCCGCCTGCACCGCAGCCAAAGCAATAGAAGCTCTGGGTGTCCGGATAGACGTAGAACGAGGGGGTCTTCTCGCTGTGGAAGGGACACAGACCGCCGTAGAGCCGGCCCTTCCGCTTGAGCTGGACATAGCCGCCCACCAGCTCCACGATGTCGGTGCGGCGGGTCAGCTCTTCAATATATTCGTGTGGGATCATTTTGTCTTTTCCCTGCTCCTTTTATAATACGTGCCACTTGCGGGGCACGAACACATCCTCAAAGGTCCGGATGGCGAACTCGTCGCTCATGCCGCTGATGTAGTCGGTCACGGCCCGGTCCCTGCCCTCCTGATAGGCCAGCTGCAAGTAGAAGTTGGACATCTGGTCGACGTGGGTCAGGTAATACTCGTACAGCTCCGTGAGGACCTTTTCCACTTTTTGCTCTTCCCGCTTGGCGGTGCGGTCGGTGTAGACGTTGGCGTACATGAAATCCTTCAGGGCGAGGAAGGCTTCTTCCTCCTCGCTGCCCACGGCCACATCGCCGTCGCTGTGGAGCAGGATGCTGTTGATCATGGTCGTGATGCGCTGGGATTTCGTCTCGCCCAGCACCGCCGTGCACCCCTTGGGGAGGGTGGCCGGATCCAGCACCCCGGCGCGGACTGCATCCTCGATATCGTGGTTGACGAAGGCGATCTGGTCCGCCATCCGAACGATGCGCCCTTCCGGCGTGGCCGCCCACGTGCCCTTGGTGTGGGTGATGATGCCGTTGCGCACCTCCCACGTCAGGTTCAGGCCCTTGCCGTCCTTTTCCAGCTTATCCACGACCCGCAGACTCTGGCGGTAGTGTCTGAAGCCGTCCGGGCAGAGCTTGTCCAGCGCGCTTTCGCCCGCGTGGCCGAAGGGAGTGTGCCCAAGGTCGTGGGCCAGACTGATGGCTTCGGTCAGGTCCTCGTTCAACCGCAGGGCGCGGGCAATGGTGCGGGCGATCTGCGAAACTTCCAGCGTATGCGTCAGCCGGGTGCGGTAGAGGTCGCCTTCCGGCGAGAGGAAGACCTGCGTCTTCTGCTTGAGCCGCCGGAAAGCCTTGCAGTGGAGCACGCGGTCCCGGTCCCGCTGGAACACGGGGCGGATGGGTTCCTGCGGCTCCGGCCTTGCCCGGCCCCGGCTGGCATCGCTGAAGGTCGCCCATGGGGCAAAGGTCAGCCGCTCGATCTCTTCGGTACGCTGGCGTACATCCATCCGAAATCCCTCGCTTTCGTTTCTGCGCCCCCTTCCCCGCCGCTATTTTAGCAAATCGGCCCTGTCGAAGGGGGAAAATCGCTGTCATTCCAAAAAATAAACCTCTCCGTCACGCTTCGCGTGCCAGCTCCCCTAATAGGGGAGCCCTTGGCATTGCGGTCAAGCTGCTGGCTTCCACCTCTTAAAAGGGTGCGTAAAACGGCTTCGAAACGCGCACCTGCGCTGCGCCCCGCGTCAGCTCCCGAAGCTGTTCCAGCAAAGGCGGCTCCGTGCCTTCGGGCATCTGCCAGCGCAGGGTCACGCGGTCGGTGAACTGGGGGTCTGCAAGCTTCGCCCCCGCCCCGTTGATGAGCAGAGCCGCCCGCTCATAAAGCGAGTAGTCCACCGTAACTTCCAGCTCCACCACGCTGCGCACCGTGACGACCTCGGCGGCTTCCAGCGCACGGGCCGTGGCGGTGGTGTAGGCACGGACAAGGCCGCCCGTGCCCAGCAGCACGCCGCCGAAGTACCGGGTGACCACCACGATCAGATCAGTCAGGCCGCTGTGCTGCAGCACCTCCAGCGCAGGGGTGCCGGCCGTCTTGGCTGGCTCGCCGTCGTCGGAATAGCGCTCCCGGTTGCCCTCCCGCAGACGGTAAGCGTACACGTTGTGCCGCGCCGTGCGGTTGGCCGCCCGCACCTGCTCCAGAAAGGCCACGGCCTTTTCCTCACTGTCTGCAAACGAGAGCTGCGCAATGAAGCGGCTCTTCTTCTCCTCGTATTCGCCGATGGCTGTGCCCCGGACGGTGCGGTAATCCTCCACGCTGGTTCCTCCTGTTTTCTGCAATTGGTCAAGTTTAGTATAGCATAAATCCGCACAAAGAAAAAGCCCGGCACGAGCGGATGCTCGTGCCGGACCTTCCCCCGGATTTATTTGAAGCACGGAGATATCGTTTTGAAGAAGCTCTTATCAGACGAAGAGCTGCACCCACTGGTGGCCCCAAGCGGAAGTGGCATCGAAGTAGTAGCCAACGCCCATCTCGGTAGCGGAGGGGTTCAGAATGTTTGCGCGGTGGCTGTCGGAAGCCATCCAAGAGTCGAACACTTCCTGAGCAGAAGCTTCGCCCCAGCCGATGTTCTCGCCTTCGCCCTCGCCGGTCTGCTTGACGCCATACTCACCCAGAACGGTGAAGCAGTTGGTGCCATCGGGGCGGGTGTGGGAAGCGGTCTTTGCAACTTCCTGTGCGCGCTTCTCAGCGGCCGCGTTCAGGTTTGCATCGCCCAGAGTCAGAGCGGAGAGGCCGTTCTTGGTGCGCTCGTTGTTCACCAGAGTCAGGAGCTCCTGTGCGAACTGGTTGTTGCTGGTGTTGGGAGCGTAGGTGAAGATCATGACCCAGTAGTTGCCGTACTCGCCGCCTTCGTAGTAGCCGATGCCAACGTGGGTGGCGTCCTTGCTCATCATGCGGGCACGGAAGAAATCATAACGGTTCCAAGTTGCGAAGACATCTTCAGCGGAATCGGAAGCTGCCCAGTAGTTCTCGCCAACTTCGATCTCGTTGACGCCGTACTCAGCGAGGACGGTGAACTCGCGGCTGCCATTGGGGCGGTTGTAGGAGTAGTTGGTTGCCAGCTCTTCGGCGCGGGCCTGAGCGGCTGCGTTCAGCTCGGTGCTGCCGATGGTCAGAGGAGCGATGCCATTGGCTGCGCGCTCGTTGTTGATGAGGCTCAGCAGCTCGGCGCCATTGGAAGTTGCAGCGTGTGCGGGCATTGCCATGACCATCATCAGGCAGAACATTGCAGCGCACAGGAGCAGGTTCTTCAGGACGTTTTTCGTAGTGTTACGCATCGTATTACCCTCTTTTGAGTGACCCTACGAAAAAAGGTGTCGATCTACCAAAACACACTCGGCAAATCGACACCTAGTATTCCTAGATGGAGGTCGCTCAAAGGGCGGGCACCGCGTGTCCGTTTTGAGAAGCAACTGGCTGCCATTTTACAGGCCCTATAGCTTTGCGTCACAGCCTTTCGACTGTTTTGCCGAGAATATTCAGTTTTGACGTCCTTCTTCCGTAAGAGAAGAATTATAATGAAAAAAGGTGTTGATCTGCTGATACACTCGGCAAATCAACACCTGAAATTCAGATGAAGGTCACTCGACATCCCACATGGTTGTGTTCTGTCCGAGAAGCAACTGGCTGCCATTTTACAGGCCCTATAGCTTTGCGTCACAGTCTTTCGACTGCTTTGCCGAGGATATTCAATTCAGAAAACCTTTCCTGCAGTCCGTAGGCTTTCTTTCGTCCGCCTCCGTTCTGCGGCCTCATATTACCACATCCCACCTCCCCTGTCAACACTCTGCGACAGCTTTTTTCAAAATTTTTTCGTTTTCTGTTTTCGGCAACCGTTTTTTTCCGGTTCTTTATACCTATTATAATGGACGAATCCCTTGCCAAGGCCCTGCCGCAGTGGTAAAATGAAAATGAAATATCAAGCGTATGATTTTCGACATTTTTCGAAGGAGATTTACATATGGAGTGTACCACTCTGCAGGAGGATGTCCTCTACTCCCAGAACACCTCCAAGCTGACCCCCGAAAGCATCGCCGCCATCCAGAACACCGTCCAGCGCAGCCAGCCGGTCGGCGTAGTGGCAGGCCTGTATGATGAAGCGCTCACCATCACGGATGTGAGCGGTTTCTTTTTAAAAGACCTCGGTTACGAATACGAAGATTTCTGCCGTGTCACCGGCTGTTCGCTCCGGGCGCTGTTCTACGGCGAGAACCAGAGCTTTCTGGCGCCGGAGCGCTGGCCCCTCATCACCGCAGACGGCGACGGCCAGCTGCTGACGAAGGACGGCGTGCCCATTTTTGCACGGCTGTACAAAACGGACTCCACCAACAGCGACGGCGCCCCCATCTGGATCCTTTCCGCCCAGATGGACTGGGTCCGCCAGAACCTCCACCTCGTCAACAGCGTCATGCGGTCCGGCATATGGTACATCGACTGTGACCACGCCGGTTCCCCCACCGGCGTGGTCTACAGCCATGAGTTCCGCCGGATGCTGGGCTACCACGACATTCTGGATTTTCCCAACACGCTGGACGCTTGGTCTGCCCTCATCCACCCGGACGACCGGGGCCCGGTGCTGGCCGCGCTGGATCGCTCCCTCTCTGACCGGACCGGTGCCAGCCCCTACGATGTCGAGTACCGGATGCGTCTGCCCGACGGCCATTATGAGTGGTTCCGGGACAGCGCCGAGGCCAGCCGCCGCCTGAACGGCACCATCCGCCGCTTCGTGGGCGTTTTCGTCAATGTGGACAAGGAGAAAAAGGCGGAACTTCTCGTCAAAAAGAGCGAGGCCTTCCACCGCGCTTACACGGAATCCAACCTCTGCGAATATTACGTCGATCTCCAGACCGATCGTTTCGACCCCCTCAAGGAGGTTCCCTCCTTTCTGAGCGCCTTCGAGCAGCCCTCGTGGGATGCGCTGGTCTGCTCCTACCGTGACCGCTTCATTGCGCCCGAAGACCGGGACGCCGTGGCCATGATCTTTGACCGCAGCTACATCACCGAGCGCTTCCGGCAGAAACGCCCGGAGTTGAGCTTTGAGTGCCGCCTCCAGCTGAACGGCGAGGAACGCTGGGTGCGGAACGTGGTCATGCCCGGCGAGACCGCCGGAGACCCCCGCTATGCCATCGTCTTCATCCGCGACATCACCGACTCCAAAAAGGAGGCCGCCCAGATCGCCGCGCTGACCCAGCAGAACAAGGCCATGGACATGCTGCTGCAAAGCACGGTCAAGCTCGTGGATCGGTACTTCCTGTGCAACCTTTCCACGGATGAATACACTTTCTACAACATGCTCTCCGCCGCCAGCCGCCCTTCCAGCGGCTGCTACCACGACCTTGTGGCCTACTTCCTCGCGCAGTTCCAGCCCATCGGCGGCGAACGGACGCTGGAAGAGAGCCTTTCCCCCGCTCACCTGCGCCAGCAGCTCCGCACCCCGGACGACATCTACCGCTTCGAGTACAGCACCAAAGATGAGACCCAGTTCAAGACCATGGCCATTCTGCCCGTCTCGTGGAAGGACGGCGTGGTGGAGCAGGCCCTCTTCGTCGCACAGGATGTCACGCAGGAAAAGAAGACGGAGATCGCCTCCCGCAAGGCCCTCAAGGATGCTTACGACGCGGCCAACCGCGCCAATCGCGCCAAGACCGAGTTTCTTTCCAACATGAGCCACGACATCCGCACCCCCATGAACGCCATCGTCGGCATGACGGCCATTGCCGGGGCCAACATCAACAACCCGGAGCGGGTGGCCGATTGTCTGGGGAAGATCACCCAGTCCAGCCACCATCTGCTCGGCCTGATCAACGAAGTGCTGGATATGTCCCGCATTGAGAGCGGCAAGGTCGTGCTCAACGAGGAAGCATTCAATCTGGCCGAACTGGTGGACGACCTCATCGGCATCAACAAGGGCAACATCGCCGCCCACGGCCACAGCCTCGATGTCCACCTGCACAAGCTGGAACATGAGGACGTCTACGGCGACAGTCTGCGCATCCAGCAAGTCATCACCAACATCCTCAGCAACGCCATCAAGTACACCCCGGACGGCGGCCACATCGTCTTTTCCATCGCCGAGCAGCCGACCCACTCCCCCGGCGTAGGCTGCTACCAGTTCACCGTGAAAGACAACGGCATCGGCATGACGCCGGAGTTCCAGAAGATCCTGTTCGAGCCTTTTACCCGCGCGGACGACAAGCGCACCACCAAAATTCAGGGCACTGGCCTCGGCATGGCCATCGCCCAGAACGCCGTGAACATGATGAACGGCACCATCGACGTAGAAAGCGAGCTGGGCAAGGGCAGCAAGTTCACCGTGACCATCTTCCTGAAACTGCAAGACCGTTCCACCGAGCAGATCGACGAGCTGGCCCATCTGCCGGTCCTCGTGGTGGATGACGATGTGCTGTGCTGCGAGAGCACGGTCGAGATGCTGCAGGAAGTGGGCATCGACGGCGAGTGGACCACCTCCGGCGAGGAAGCCGTCGCCCGCGCCGCGGCCCGCCACGAGGCACACAACGATTACTTCGCCGTCCTCGTGGACTGGAAGATGCCGGGCATGAACGGCGTCGAGTTTACCCGGTGCATCCGGCAGAAACTCGGCAAAGCACTGCCCATCGTCGTGCTGACGGCCTATGACTACACGGATATCGAGGACGAGGCCCGCACCGCCGGGGTCAACGACTTCATTACAAAGCCGCTCTTCCGCTCCCGCCTGACCGCCGCGCTGAAAAATCTTGTGGCGGGCAAACCGAACGCCGCCGACCGGAACGAACTGGACGAGCTGGCCCGCTGCGATTACACCGGCAAGCGCATCCTTCTGGTGGAGGACAACGAGCTGAACCGCGAGATCGCCAAGGAGATCATCGGGATGACCGGCGTCTCCATCGAGTGTGCCGAAAACGGCCGGGAGGCCGTAGAAAAGTTCACAGCAGCCCCCGTCGGCTATTACGATCTGATCTTCATGGACATCCAGATGCCGCTGATGAACGGCTACGAGACCACCGCCGCCATCCGGGCCCAGACGCTCCACGGCGGGCAGACCATCCCCATCGTTGCCATGACGGCCAACGCCTTTGCCGAGGATGTCGTCCTCTCCCGCAATGCGGGCATGAACGATCACATCGCAAAACCCCTCGACCTGAACAAGCTGAACGACGTGTTGCAGCAATGGCTGTGATCGCTTGCGTTTTTCTCGTGTGTGTGCTATACTTTCTAGCGAACTGAATAGAAAACAGTCGGTGCGTTTCGTCATTTTGCTGATAAGCAGAGGGCAGAAACGTTAAAAGGGAAGCGGGTGCACAATCCCGCACGATCTCGTCACTGTGATAAGGGAGTCCCCCGTCCGGGTGCTTTGGGCACCGGTCACTGGAGCATCTGCTCCGGGAAGGCGGCGGAGGGCGGTGATCTTTCAGTCAGGAAACCTGCCGGTTGTTGGTACGGGAGCGTATGCTCCAAATCACGAGGAATTGGTTGTACCCAAAAAGCCTGAATCACTGAAAAAGGTCCTTTTTGTTTTGCCATCCCGCAAACAAAAGGGACCTTTTTGTTTGGTCAGGTTCTCTTTCCTGTACCCTTCTGTCCGGTTCGAACGAATGTATCCAAAACAGGAAAGGAACACAGAACATGAGAAAACGCACGATCCACAAGGCGGCGGCCGCTCTGACCGCCCTCACCCTCTGCGCCGGTGTGCTCACCGGTTGCGGCGGGTCTGCATCCAGCACCGCTGCTTCCAGCGTGGCAAGCTCTGCCGCCGCATCCAGCGAAGTTTCCAGTGAGGAGGCCGATGAATTGGCTGCAAAGAACGTTGCCGATCTGATCGACGCCATCTATGTGCAGGAGCGCAACGACAACACCGACGAGCAGTGCGCTGCCGCCAAGGCCGCTTGGGACGCTCTGACCGACGCACAGAAGGAGCTGGTCGAGGGCGAAGAGGCTGACCCCGATTACTTTGGCCGCGACA
>ENA-ORTB01003079-ORTB01003079.1-human-gut-metagenome-genome-assembly--contig:-NODE-3079-length-13891-cov-8.253180_pt1 | contig 13891 bp, 10 predicted proteins | sample MGYA00241905_ERZ509174 | MGnify/ENA primary metagenome ERZ509174 (study PRJEB26280, sample SAMEA2338851) | human gut metagenome | biome: human gut; feature: human-associated habitat; material: faeces...
TTATCAGTGCTCCGGTACATTCCAGCGTAAGCGGAACCGTAGTTGCTGTTGAACCGCGTATGCATGGCACACGCGGAAGCGAAGTGATGGCTGTTGTCATTGAATCGGATGGAAAAAATACTCTGCACGAATCCGTACAGCCACATGGTGATCTTGACAATCTTACTCCGGATGAGATCATTGATATCATCCGTGAAGCCGGAATCGTTGGTATGGGCGGTGCAGGTTTCCCGACCTGTGTCAAACTTAAACCTGCCAAACCGGTAGATACCATCCTTCTCAACGGATGTGAATGTGAGCCTCTGTTAACAGCAGACCACAGAGTACTCCTTGAGTATGCAGATGACATTATTTTTGGCCTGAAAGCAGTCCTTAAGACAACAGGTGCCGAGAAGGGTATCATCGTTATCGAGGACAATAAGCCGGATGCCATTGAATTAATGCAGAAAAAAGTTGCTGACATCGGAAACATGGAAGTATTTGTTGCAAGAACCAAATACCCGCAGGGCGCTGAGAAAACTCTCATTAAGCGCGTTATGGGAAGAATTGTTCCAAGCGGCGGTCTTCCGGCAGATGTCGGCGTTGTAGTAGATAATATCAGTACAGTAAAAGCAATCTCCGATGCGATCCAGACAGGAATGCCTCTGATTGAGCGTGTTGCTACAGTAACAGGCGAGAAGATCAAGAATCCTGGAAACTTCGTTATCAAGATCGGTACAAGCGTAAGAGAGCTGATTGATTACTGCGGCGGATTTACAGATGACGATGTTCTGGTTAAGATGGGCGGACCAATGATGGGATTCCCTCTGAACACACTGGATGTACCGATGATGAAAGGCTCCAATGGTATCATTGCCGTTGAACCGGATGAGACAAAAGAACAGCCGTGTATCAAGTGCGGACGCTGTGTAGATGTCTGTCCGATGGAACTTTCACCTCTGTATTTCGTGAAATATGCGAAAGACGAGAACTGGCAGGGCATGAAAGACATGAACGTTATGGATTGTGTTGAGTGCAGATGCTGTCAGTATATCTGTTCTTCCAAGATTCCGATCATTAACAGTATCAAAGCCGGAAAAAATGCAGTAAGGGGGATGAAGTAATATGTTGATTACCCAGTTAAAAGCAAAAGAAGCAATTACATCACTGACAGCCGGAAAGAAAGTTTTCATTATCAACTGTCATGGATGTAAAGAAGTTCGTTTTCCGGAAAAAGAAGCTGCCCAACTTCAGAAGGAACTTGCTGCTGAAGGAAATGTGACAGGAATCATGACAACTGATTACATCTGTAATCCGGAAAATATGGAATTACGTCTTAAGAAACATATGAGCAAGATCCAGGAAGCAGATCTGGTTCTGGTATTCTCCTGCGGTGTTGGTGTACAGACCGTTTCAGAATATCTGGAAGATAAGATGGTCTGTGCAGCCTGCGATACATACCCGGTACCTGGTTTCCAGGGTGTAACACCGTTAGAATATAAATGTGACCAGTGTGGTGAGTGTTATCTGAACCTTACCGGCGGGATCTGCCCGATCACAGCATGCTCCAAGAGTCTTGTCAACGGCCAGTGCGGCGGTTCCAAGAATGGTAAATGCGAAGTGGACAGTGATATGGAGTGTGGATGGGAGCGCATCTACAGACGTCTGAAAGAGATCGGACGCCTTGACGCACTGAAATGCCCGACACAGATCCATAATTTCGCTACAGATGATGAAGTGAAATAATAAGCAAAGATTTATTAAGAAGCCAAATTAAATTATGATACGGTTCACCGGAAATATTCCGCAATGTATGCAGCAGAGCAGGTGGACCGTACCCCAAATTTTAAATGATTGGAGCAAATATAATATGAAAATGAAAGAATTATTCGACCGTGGTGAATTTGTAGTTTCTGCAGAAGTAGGACCGCCAAAAGGAATCCACGTAGATGAGCTGGTAGAAGAAGCAAAAACATACCTTAAGGATGTTCATGCAGTTAACGTAACTGATAACCAGTCTTCTGTTATGCGTCTTGGATCTCTTGCAATGTGTAAGGTTCTCAAGGATGCAGGCATGAATCCGATCTTCCAGCTTGCATGCCGTGACAGAAACCGTATCGCTCTGGAGTCTGATCTTCTCAGCGCTGCAATGCTGGGCATTGACAACATCCTCTGCCTCACAGGTGACCATACAAAGATGGGTGACCACCCACAGGCAAAACCTGTATTCGACCTTGACTCCGTATCCCTTCTTCACACAGTGAAGCTTCTGGAATCCGGTGTGGATCTTGGTGGAAACGAACTGGTTGGCGAGCCTCCGAAATTCTCCAAGGGTGCTGTTGTATCTCCGTGCAGCGATTCCGTTGACGCACAGCTTGCAAAAATGGAAAGAAAAGTAGCTGCAGGTGCAGAATACTTCCAGACACAGGCAGTATTTGAGCCGGAGAAATTCATCAAATTCATGGAAAAAGCAAAACAGTTCGGAAAACCTGTACAGGTTGGTATCATTATTCCTAAGTCTGCTGGAATGGCTAAATTCATGAACAATAATGTTGCCGGTATTCATGTTCCGGACGAAATGCTCGAGGAACTGAAAGCAGACAAAGAAAAGACAAAAGCAGGTATCACAGGTGTTGAGATCGCTGCACGTATCATCAAAGAGTGCAAGCCATACTGTCAGGGTGTACATATCATGGCACTTGGCTGGGAATCCAAGATCCCGGATCTGCTGAAACTGGCTGAGATCTAAGAAAATAAAACTCTGAGCTGTAAATAGTAACATCATTACAGAACAGTACTGCAAATAATTAAAAAAGCTGTCTGGATTCCGGATGTATTTGCATCCGGAACAGACAGCTTTTGTTGTATCAGCATCTAACCCTTAACCGCACCTGCGGAAACACCTTCTACAATGAATCTGGAAAGAAGAATGTAAACAATGATGACCGGGAAGATGGAAAAGGCGATCATTACATACACCTGTCCCATGTCGAATTTCAGAAAGTCTGCGCTTCGAAGCTGTGCGATCAGTACAGGAAGTGTTTTCTTTTTATCTGAGTGAAGGACCAGCGCCGGAATGAAGTAATTATTCCAGCTCTGTACAAAGGTAAAAATTGCCTGCACAGCGATAGCCGGTTTCATAAGCGGGAATACGATTTTGTTAAAGGTATTAAATTCACCGGAACCGTCAATACGTGCTGCTTCCACAAGCTCCAGAGGAAGGTTGCTTTCCATGTACTGTTTCATATAGAAGAAAGTAACAGGAGCAGCAATACTTGGAACGATCAGTGGGACAAAGGAGTCGTCCAGACCTATTTTTCCCAACAGCTGAAGGAATCCAAGAGCAGTTACCTGAGTTGGGATCATCATGACTGCAAGGATAAATGTAAACATAAATTTTTTTGCTTTAAAATTGTATGCATGGATAGCGTAAGCAGTCATTGTTGAAAAATAGGTACATAAAACAGCGGAGCAGGTAGCAATGAAAATACTGTTGAACATACCATTCCATACAGGGAGTGTTCCTGCGAGAAGATTTTTCCAGTTCTCAATGAGATGTCCTCCGGGAATGGCTGTGAATCCCTTTTTCAGTGCGCCATTAGATCTGGTGGCATTGATAAACAGTACATAAAACCAGAACAGGCAGAAGAAGGAAATGATGATCAGTACGATATAGGCAAGAGTACGCTGACCTTTCATGCTCATTCCTTTTTTATTTTTGGAGTTTTTTTCATTCATTCTTCTCACCTCCATCAGTCTTTTATCTTGTTAAAGCGGAATACGATCAGGCTGAGCACTCCGGTGATAATGAACAGGAATACGGATAATGCACCACCCATTCCGTAGTTCTTGCTGAACAGATGCTTGTTCAGGAACATGATCAGTGTCATAGTGGAACGCATGGGGTCGCCGGTTCCGTTTGTCAGGATCTGAGGTACATCGAACATCTGCATGCCGCCGATCAGGGATGTGATCATAACATAGATCAGGATTGGACGAAGGAGTGGAAGAGTGATCTTTCTGAAAATCTGTGAGGAAGTTGCACCGTCTACTTCAGCTGCCTCGTAAAGCGAGGAGTCAATTCCCATCATACCTGCCATAAGAAGAATAGTTGTATTTCCGAACCACATCAGGAAGTTCAGGACTGCAACAAGGGTTCTGGCACTCCAGGCATGGCTGAAAAAGGAATATGCCTGTTTCAGTATTCCTGACTGCATCAGCATTGCATTGATGGGACCGCCGTCTGCAAATAAGGTAAAGAATAACATTGCAAAGGCGGATGCCATGATCAGGTTTGGCAGATAAATAACTGTTTTGAAGAAGCGCTGTCCCTTAAGCCGGAGGCTTGGATTGGAGAACCAGGCAGCCAGGAGCAGGGAAACCAGGATCTGTGGGATAAATCCCATTACCCACATGATCATTGTGTTTTTAAAATAAATCCAGATATCGCCACCCTGAAAGAGCTTTGCATAATTGGCAAGTCCCACAAAATTCGGTCCTATCTGCGTTAATCCAGATCTGTAATTTTCAAAGAAACTGTTATAAATTGTACTGATAAGCGGAACGAGCTGGAATATGAGATATACTACTACAAATGGTATCAGGAAGATATATCCCCATTTGTTATAGCTGACCGCTTTATGGTTATTATTCTTTGCCATTATCTTCCTCCATAGTCTGCTGTAATCCAAAGTGTGCCTGCCTGATGGTCAGGCAGGCACACAGGTTTCAATGTTTGATTAATAGGAAAGTTCCGGATATTTTTCTACAACTGCCTTATAGAACAGGTCGAGAGCTTCATCATAAGATGCGTTGCCTTCGAAGTAGTTCTTCATGGCATTCTGGAATTCTTCGTTGCAGCCCTGATCATAGATGCTCATGTTGCTCAGGTCGATCTTATCAGCGCCTGCACAGAACATAGCCAGAGGATTCTGTCCACCAAGAACTGCATCGCCGTAGCTTTCATCTTTAGCCATTTCTTCCATGGCAGGTTTATTGTTTACGAAGTCATTATCAGCAGTAACGATTTCTTTCATAACGTCAACGTTAGTTGTCATAGTTCTCATGATATCAGCAACCAGTGTAGGATTGTCTGTGCCTGTAGCTGCTGTGATCCATGTTCCGCCCCAGTAGAAGCCCTGTGGCCCTTCTGTTGCAGCCCAGCCGCCATCTTTACCAACTGAACCATCCTGGTCAGCGCTCATGGAGAAGTCGATGAACCATGCAGGTCCGAAATATGAGAATACATTGCTGTCTTTGAAGAAGCCCTTGCTCCAGTCATCACTCCACAATTCATAGGTAGCTGTTTCTCCGGCATCAACCATTTCCTTGGACATATCTACCCAGTTTTTGATATTGTCATCAACAGTGATCTTTCCGTCAACAACCCATGGGGAAGTTACATTATTAGAGAATACACGGTAGGCATCATTTACAGTGGAAGTCATCTGATAGCCTTTTTCCTTCAGCTCTTCAGCTGTTGCCTTAAATGTATCCCAGTCTGCAACTTTCTTCTGAACCTCTGCCGGATCATCGCTTCCGAATACTTCTTTTGCAATATCTCTTCTGTAGATCATAGCACCCGGGCAGCCCTGCCAGGAAAGACCTTTTAAGTTGCCATCCGAATCTGTCATAACATCTTTGGTGTACTGATACTGGTCTGCAACTTCCTCATCTGTGATTCCCAGATCTGCCACAGACATTGTATAATCTGTATTTACATATTTCAGTGCATAATCGGCTTCAACAAGGAAGAGATCGATTTTGTCATCTGCTGCTGCATCAGCCTGTTTCAGAAGAGTCTCATCCAGATTATTCTGATATGCATTGTCATCAGAAGGAGTAATGTTCCATACAACATCAACATCTCCGATCTTGCCATGAGTTCCGTCAACTTCTTCATATCCGGGGTAGTGGTCAGTCAGACGGGATTTGAATTCTTCATTCCAGCAATAAATGTTTAAAACTTTACCTTCGTCAGCGGCTGCATCTTCAGCCCATGTTGGAACTGCTGTAAGACCGGCAAGCATAGCTGCTGTTAATGTAATTGCCATAGCTTTTCTCTTCATCATGTTATTACCTCCTTGTGATAATTGTTTTGGGTTGATTGTAACTTTTCAGCAGTCCACCAACTGTGAAGATACTGAAGATTTTCTTATTTTGCCAGATTTCTGACTGATGCACCGGGGAAAAGTCTTCCATCAACGGTGAATTTATCGATGATCGTTGTTTTAGGATTTTCGATAAGATCAATCAGCTTCTGTGCGGCAAGCCGTCCAATCGTTTCTGTGTCCTGACACAGAGTTGTCAGCCGTGGCTCCAGGATGCGTGCAAAAGTAAGTCCGTCATAGCCTGCAATGGAAATATCATCTGGTATTCGAAGTCCACGTTCGTGGATTTCATTGATGCCACCCAGTGCGGAGAAGTCATCCGGATAGAGGATACAGGTAGGAGGATCTTTCAGATCCAGAAGCTCTGAAGTTGCTATTGCTGCAGCTTCTGCATCTCGATAAGGAATGACTGGCATATATTCATCAGGTATATCGATTCGTTTTTTCTGGAGAGTTCTGTAAAAACTTCCAAGTCTGTTTCGTGTGACAGAGGAATCTTCTCCGTGAATATAGGCAATCTTTCTGTGTCCCCGTGCAAGAATATAAGAGACAAGTTCTTCCATTCCCTGAATGTTGTTGGAAACAACAGCAATTCTTCCATCAAATACATGATCGATAGTGACTACCGGTATCTCGGATTGTACCAGGCGCTGTACCTCTTCTGTAAAAAAATTGATACAGGCGATCACCACTCCATCGACTCCACGGTAACGGCAGTGCTCATAATAACTGAGATGCTGACCGGAGAGGTTTCCGCTGGTAAAAGTGATGTCATATCCTCTGGATTCGGCAGTGCGTTTAAAGCTTTCCAGTACATGATTGAAATAATCATGGGTGAGGCCACTCATGGCTTCGTCTACAAAAAGTACGCCAAGATTATAACTGCGTCTGGTCTTTAGTGCTCTTGCTGAGGAATTTGGAAGATATCCCATTTCTGATGCAGTCTTCAAAATAAGCTGTCGGGTTTCTTCGCTGATATCCGAATAACCATTAAGTGCTTTGCTGACGCTTGCAACAGATACGTTACATTGTTTTGCGATGTCTTTCATGGATACCATATTATAGTCCAGCCTTTTCTGTTTTTGTTTCTAAAACGTTTTCGCAAGCTAATCGTACTTTATTTTCAGATAAAATTCAAGTATTTTTGTTATATTTGTATAATTTATCCCTGTTGCACAAAAAAGAATTTATAATAATTTATTAATTTCACAAAAAACAGGCTTTAATATAACGAAAAGTTTCGCGATGATCTTACGGAAGTTAAAATAACAGTTGTGAAATATTTTGACTGCTAAAAATGTAGTTGATTTTTTTGAAAAACTGAATTATACTGTGATAAATCCAATCTAAACTATATAATAAACATATAAATTCTGAACGTATTCGTTTTCGCAAGTCTGTTTTCGGCCTTTTCTTCACAAGTGTTTATTTATTCTTTTTAAGGAGGCTTTTCAATGAAATTCGGATATTTTGACGACAAGGCGAAAGAATATGTTATCACTACACCACATACACCATTACCCTGGATCAATTATCTGGGAAGTAATGATTTCTTTTCACTGATCTCCAACACCTGCGGAGGATATAGCTTTTATAAAGATGCAAAATTGTTGCGAATTACCAGGTACCGTTATAATAATATTCCTGCAGATTCCAACGGAAAGTATTATTATATTAATGATGACGGAGTAATCTGGAATCCGGGAACTATGCCGTCTGCAACAGAAACAGATACTTATGAATGCAGACATGGTCTTGGATACAGTCGCTTCTGTTCTTCGAAAAATAATCTAAAAGCAGAGCTTCTGGTTTTTGTGCCCTCTGATGCTTCATGTGAGATCAATTGTCTGAAACTGAAAAATAACTCTGAAACTGAAAAAAATATTTCTCTGTTCTCATACGTGGAATTCTGCCTCTGGAATGCAGTGGATGACGCATCGAACTTCCAGAGAAATTTAAGTATCGGAGAAGTGGAAGTACAGGGGAGTACGATTTATCATAAGACAGAATACAGAGAAAGAAGGAAACATTACAGTTTCTTTACAGTAAATACACAGGTGGACAATTATGATACCAACAGAGATGCTTTTCTGGGAGCAGGAAACGGGAATGCTTTTCCAGAAGCTGTATGTAAGAAAAAATGCAGTAACTCTATTGCAAGCGGATGGTATCCCATTGCTGCACATCAGATAGATCTGACTCTGCTGCCGGGAGAGGAAAAAGAATTTGTTTTTATGCTGGGATATTGTGAAAATCCGGCAGATGATAAATGGGAAGCTCCCGGAATTATCAATAAAACCTCTGCAAAAGCATTGATTGAAAGATTTAATACAATGGAAAAAGCGATGCAGGCCTTTGCAGAACTGAAAAATTACTGGGAAACATTGCTGGCACGCTTTGCAGTCGTCAGCGAGAACGAACATATTGACCGCATGGCAAATATCTGGAATCAATATCAGTGTATGGTAACCTTCAATATGTCCAGATCAGCATCTTATTACGAATCAGGAACAGGACGGGGGATGGGGTTTCGCGATTCTTGTCAGGATCTTCTGGGATTTGTGCATCTTATCCCGGAGCGGGCAAGGGAAAGGATTATTGATATAGCATCTACACAGTTTCCGGATGGAAGTGCATATCATCAGTACCAGCCGCTGACAAAACAGGGGAATCTGGATGTTGGAAGCGGATTTAATGACGACCCGTTATGGCTGATCGCAGCAGTAACAGCATATATCAAAGAGACTGGTGATTATGGGATACTTGATGTGCAGGTACCCTTTGATTGTAAGAAGGGAACAGAGGTACCGCTTTTTGAACATCTGGAGAAATCTTTTCATTACACAGTAACCCATCTTGGTCCTCACAAACTTCCTCTGATCGGAAGGGCAGACTGGAATGACTGCCTGAATCTGAACTGTTTTTCCAGTGAACCTGGAGAATCCTTTCAGACAACAGGGCCGTCGGAAGGCCCTGTGGCAGAATCTGTATTTATTGCAGGTATGTTTGTGAAATATGGAAAAGAATTTGAGGAGCTCTGTGAGCGGACCGGGCACACAGAACTTGCAAAAGAAGCAGGGAAAGCAGTGGATAAGATGTATCAGGCAGTGCTGGATAATGGATGGGACGGAGAATGGTTCCTGCGTGCCTATGATGCACAGTCTGAAAAGGTTGGTTCAAAAGAATGCGAAGAAGGAAAGATTTTTATTGAACCACAGGGATTCTGTGTTATGGCAGGAATCGGCAAGGAAGAAGGAATAGCAGAAAAAGCTCTGGACTCTGTGAATGAATTGCTGGAAACAAAGTATGGAATAATGATCCTTCAGCCGGCTTATACAAGATACCATCTGGAACTTGGGGAAATTACTTCTTATCCGCCTGGATATAAAGAAAATGCAGGAATTTTCTGCCACAACAATCCGTGGATTTCCATTGCGGAGACTGTGCTTGGAAGAGGAAACAGGGCATTTGAGGTTTATCGTAAAATATGTCCATCTTATATTGAGGAAATCAGTGATATTCACCGGACAGAACCATATGTATATTCGCAGATGATCGCGGGAGCTGATGCACCAGGATTTGGAGAGGCAAAAAACAGTTGGCTGACAGGAACTGCAGCGTGGACATTTGTAAACCTGTCACAGGCGCTTCTTGGTATTTTGCCAGGATATGATGGTTTGATCGTAGACCCCTGCCTTCCGGAAACGTTTGGCGATTTTAAAGTGAACCGTCATTTTAGAGGGGCGGATTATCATATTGAGATCCATAAACCGAAAGGTGTGCAGAAAGGAGTCAGATGGATTGAGGTAGATGGTGAGAGGATAAATGGAAACCAGATTCCTATGGTCAATGGCAGAAACGAATACCATGTAATTGTACAGATGGGATAACTGATAAATAAAAGTCCCCACCCATTGCTTATTGCCTGATGCAATTAAAGCAGAGGGTGGGGACTTATTTGAACAGGTTAAAGTAAAATACCTGTTTTATTTATTTTCTTCCTGAACTTCGATTTTACGAATTGTCTTGTTTTTGATTTCTTCTTTGATGGATGTAAGGAATTCACCAAGATCTTTCATTCCTTCATCACCAAGGTAACGGCTTCTTACGGAAACCTTGCCTTCTTCTTCCTCTTTGGCACCAACGATGAGCATGTATGGAACTCTTGCAAGGCGTGCTTCGCGGATCTTGTAGCCCATCTTTTCAGAACGCTGGTCAACAGAGCAGCGGATTCCGTTTTCTTTTAACTGAGCTTCAACTTTGGCAGCATAGTCGTGGAATTTCTCGGAAATTGGAATCACACGAACCTGTTCCGGGCAGAGCCATGTCGGGAACATACCTGCATATTTCTCAATGAGCCATGCCAGTGTTCTCTCGTAGCATCCCATGGATGTACGATGGATGATGTATGGACGCTGTTTTTCACCGTTTTCATCGATATAATACATGTCGAACTGTTCAGCCAGAAGAGCATCCCACTGAATCGTGATCATAGTATCTTCTTTTCCGTATACGTTCTTGGCATTGATATCAACCTTAGGTCCGTAGAATGCAGCTTCGCCAACATCCTCTGTAAACGGAATGTTCAGTTCTTCAAGCATCTGACGGATATGAGCTTCTGTCTGATCCCACACTTCTGCATCACCGATGTATTTCTCTCTGTTGTTAGGATCCCATTTGGAAAGGTGATAGGTTACGTCCTCCTCTACACCAAGAACCTGCAGACAGTACTGTGCAAGTGCGATACAGTCTTTAAATTCTTTTACCATCTGGTCAGGTCTTACGATCAGATGACCTTCGGAGATCGTGAACTGACGTACACGTGTCAGACCATGCATTTCCCCGGAATCCTCATTACGGAACAGAGTGGATGTTTCGCCGTAACGAAGAGGCAGATCACGATAGCTGTGCTGTTCTGCTTTGTATACATAGTACTGGAATGGGCATGTCATAGGACGAAGCGCAAATACTTCTTTGTCTGTTTCTTCGTCACCGAGAACGAACATACCGTCTTTGTAGTGATCCCAGTGACCGGAAATCTTGTAGAGGTCGCTCTTTGCCATTAACGGAGTTTTTGTTCTGATATATCCGCGTTTTGTTTCTTCGTCTTCAATCCAGCGCTGAAGCTCCTGCATCATGATCACACCGTTTGGCATGATAAGTGGAAGTCCCTGACCGATCACGTCTACAGTTGTGAAGATCTTCATCTCACGGCCAAGTTTGTTGTGGTCACGTCTTTTTGCTTCTTCCATCTGTTCCAGATGTTCTTTCAGTTCGTCCTTGGAAGCATAGGCTGTTCCGTAGATACGTGTGAGCATTGCGTTCTTTTCGCTGCCTCTCCAGTAAGCGCTGGAGGAGGAGAGAAGCTTGAATGCTTTTACACCCTTTACACTCATAAGGTGAGGACCTGCGCAGAGGTCTGTCCAGTCTCCCTGGGAATAGAAAGAGATTTCGGAGCCTTCAGGAAGATCTTCGATAAGTTCTACCTTGTATGGTTCATTTTTCTCCTGGAAGTATGCGATGGCATCTTCTCTTGATTTTGTGAAGCGTTCAATCTTAGCGCCTTTTTTGATGATCTTTTTCATTTCTTTTTCGATTGCATCCAGGTCATCACGGGAGAATGGAGGGCAGTCGAAATCATAGTAGAATCCTGTATCAATAGAAGGTCCGATAGCAACCTTTGCATCCGGGAATAAGGTCTGTACTGCCTGGGCAAGTACGTGGGATGCTGTATGGCGGAGAACTGCAAGTCCTTTTTCATCTTTTGCTGTCAGGATGTTTAATTCGCAGTCACTGTCAATAACTGTTCTCAGGTCTACAACTTCTCCGTTTACTTCTCCTGCACAGGCAGCACGTGCAAGTCCCTCGCTGATGTCGTAAGCAATGTCGATTACGGATTTTGCTTCAGCGTATTCTTTTTTTGAGCCGTCTTTTAATGTTATGATCATGATGATTATCTCCTTTACGTTAGTATGGATTTGTTATAGTTGCTGTTCACTGTTGATATCCCGCGGAGCGTGTTGCTGAGAACGGAGTGAACAGTAACAGTTTTTTGTACTGCGAAGGGGTAAAAGAAAGAATAAAAAAATCCCCTACAGTACGGTTAAATACTGTAGGGGACGAGATAACATTACTCGCGGTTCCACCCCGGTTGTTCTGATACATTACTGATGGATAAATCATCTGATCAGAACCGCTTCATTCGATGGTAACGGAATCACCGGACTGTATTAAAGTCACTCAGAGGTGGTCTTCGGCTGGTTCGCGATGAAATGCTTGCACCGATATACATTTCTCTCTGTAACGTTCCTCAGCGTACTCTTCTCTTCAACGTTTTGATCCTTCTTATCTTTTCTGCCGCCTATTATAAACTTGCAAAGTGGGTTTGTCAATCAGTAAAATGCAAAAAGTTGATTTACGAAAATAGAGATTAATGTTATACTGACGAAAGTGAAAAACAATAAAAAACATGAAAGGAATCAGATAAATGAGCAGATGGGAAGAAAATATACGTAAAGTAATACCATATACACCAGGCGAGCAGCCCAATCAGCCGGATATGATCAAGCTGAATACCAACGAGAATCCGTATCCGCCGGCACCTGGAGTGGAGAAGGCGTTGAGGGAGATGGATACAGATACTATGAGACTTTATCCGGATCCTACAGCAGGAGAACTGGTACATGCCATTGCAAAGAATTACGGGCTGAAGGATGAACAGGTTTTTGTGGGAGTAGGTTCCGATGATGTGCTTGCCATGTCACTGGAATCTTTTTGTATCGCCTGCAATAACTGTGCATACATATCCGGCTCAATATAATCATCACCGTCTACGAAGCCAATATATGCCCCATTGGCAGCATCTAGGCCGGCATTACGCGCAGAAGAAACTCCGCCATTCTTTTTATGTACAACTTGAACACGATCGTCTTTCTCCGCCCACGCATCGCACATTGCCGGGCTGTTATCCGGTGATCCGTCATCTACTAAGATGATTTCCAAGTTTTTGTAGGTTTGATCCACAATGCTCTGTACGCACCGGTTCAAATATTGTTCCACTTTGTAAATGGGAACAATTACACTAATCAGCGGCTGCTTTTCACTCATCATTCTATCAATCCCTAAAGAACAAGTCTCTGGTGTACACCTTATCTTGTACATCTGCTAATTCGGAGTTGTAACGATTTGCCACAATCACATCACTTTGCGACTTAAAAGACTCTAGATTCACAATCACTTTGCATTGCTGAAATTCCGTATCCGTTAGTGTTGGTTCATAAACAACGACCTGAACACCTTGCGCCTGAATTCGACGCATAACGCCCTGAATCGATGACTGTCGAAAGTTATCACTGTTTGCTTTCATCGTTAATCTGTAGATACCCACAACTTGCGGGTGTCTGTCCAAAATCTGACGAGCAATAAAGTCCTTGCGCGTTGCATTGGCATCTACAATAGCACCGATCAAATTGTTCGGCACATTCGCAAAATTCGCGCGCAATTGTTTGGTATCTTTGGGCAGACAATATCCGCCGTAGCCAAAGGAAGGATTATTGTAATGAGTTCCGATCCGGGGATCCAGACAGACTCCATTGATAATATCGCGGGTGTTCAGCCCCTTCATTTCCGCGTAAGTATCCAGCTCATTAAAATAGGAAACACGAAGTGCCAGATAGGTGTTGGCAAAAAGTTTTACAGCTTCTGCTTCCGTAAGTCCCATAAATAATGTATCGATGTTTTCCTTGATTGCTCCCTCCTGCAATAGTGCGGCAAATGTATGTGCCGCTTCTACTAAATGTGGA
>ENA-ORTB01003086-ORTB01003086.1-human-gut-metagenome-genome-assembly--contig:-NODE-3086-length-13855-cov-74.120217_pt1 | contig 13855 bp, 15 predicted proteins | sample MGYA00241905_ERZ509174 | MGnify/ENA primary metagenome ERZ509174 (study PRJEB26280, sample SAMEA2338851) | human gut metagenome | biome: human gut; feature: human-associated habitat; material: faeces...
AGAACTCTATTTTGAATCCTGTATTTTACATTTACACAAAATATTTTATAGTGCCTTCTTGATGAATTTTCAAATCAATTGAGGAAAACAATATTATTCAAATGTCATACTCCACAATACTATTCTGCTTTTAAAGGAATATTGCCCATTAATCATTATTCTGGTATTACTACTTCTGATCCTAGTAGTAATAGACTTTCAAATCCAAAAATATATACACGATGGTATAATGCTACCCATTAATTTGTAAGTAACTAATCAAAATTAAGCGACATGTTTAGAGAAGTTTATACGCAACCCCTTTCCGATATCCGCCAAAGCTCTGTTGGTGGTATAGAAAAGTATGTCAGAAGTTATATAATCTTGTGGTCTTATCCACTTGCCTTTAAGAATACGCCAAAGTGTTTCCGCAATATTCAATTGTGGCGAATATGGAGGCAAGAAAAAGAGGAAAAGTCCTCTTTGCTCCCATAATGGGCGAAGTTCTTTGATCTTCTTGTTTCTATGTACGGAAGCATTGTCAAGGAGAACAAAAGTGTCCATCTCCAAGTTGAACGAAAATTCATCAAGGAAACTGAGGACTTTATCTGCCGTCATCTTTTCGAATGTTGTGAATCCATTGTAACGGTTATCACGGTCAATCATTCCAAAGATATTGAGTCGTGCCACCCTTTGGGAGGGGACATAAACATCCTCCCCTTGCAGTTGCCAACCGTAAGGGACATATCCTTCAGTACAAGTGTGGTTCTCATCTGCATAATAGAGCCTAATACGTCCTTCAGACGCTTTACTTTCAAGTTCTTGCAACTTCTCGACTTTGTATTCATAGAGTTGCGGCGAGGGTACTCCCCTTGGGCGTTTTCTTATTCGCTTATATCTTGCGCCAATGCTGATAAAAAACGTTTGAATGTTGAGTCGCTTGCCTCTTTGCCCGAGGCTTGCTCCCATGCCGCTCTTGCCTTGCTCACGCTCTGTCTGTCTTGCTCTATTGCCCGACGCACAGCTTCCTCGTCCGAACAGTCCATGATAGGTTTTCGACCTCTGTCGGAACGGGTATTCAATCCGTCGATTCCTTCGGACTTGAAACGTTTTACCCAAGCGTTTACGCTCACGTGGCTCATTTCCGTTTGCCCGCCCGCTGCTGCAGAAGACAGTCCGTCTGCTTTCAGTAACACAGCACGACAACGCATGCGGAAGCAGTGCTTTTCGCCTAAGCGAAATCCCTTTTCGAGTGCGAGGCGTTCTGCCTCTGTCAACTCCAATACTTTTGGCTTTCCCATTACATATAAAACGGGAAAAGACAATAAATATTTTATGTAAACTAATTTTGATTACCTACTTACTATATTTTGTTTTACGATGGACAGAAAGTTTATGTTGTGATTTTATCCAAATCATCTGTTATATACAGTTCCACCCAATTACAAATTAGTGCTATATATTTATAGAAACTGTAATTGGGTGGATAAATAGCCGGTGTAAGAGCAACTGAAATCTCTTCAATCATGTTCGCCACCGGTGTCTGCTTCCGACATGTCCGTATCCAGGGCTTGACACAATGCCATTCGCTGTTCACGACCGACATCTTTTCCGTTTACGAAGTTTCTCACTTCATCGGCAATTACGTTGTAATGGAAAAAATCATCGCTCTTGGTCGCATAAAGAACCGGATCTAATTCTATGCCTTGTGCGGATAGCTGTTCAACCACGCCTGTCATTTCGGCTGAAAGTGGTCCGTCAACAGGTCGTACGCTCAACATCCCGTTCATCATTTCCTCCTTTTCATACCGATAATTGATGCCCGGAAACAGTTTTCCCCAGTGGGAGTTGAGCAACATAGTACTCTTCCAGCTTGTCTTGAAACCTCTGCCGAGAGTTTCGCATAACCTTTCCCACTCACCACTTGATATGCGCTCGTTGCCCAGACAGTCGGACAGGTAGTTAATGATATGATAGGAAGCAACGCAGAACTCACTGACGTTGGACCGCCCGTAAAAATAGGTATATTTGTCTTTAGAGGACACCATCATCTTTAATTCGAAAGAAATGTTGCTGTCATCGGGAGCATGGTTTGCCTCGGTATGCCCAATGGCTGGGAATCGGTGATATATACTCGGACTGTATTTGGAGGTTATGTCCTGCCCGTTTTCATCACGACAACCGGTCAGTTCGCAGTAGTTTTCCCAATCCCAAAAACCGGAAAAGTTTTGATGGGCATAGGTGTCAGCGAAGATGTGCAACAGTATTCCGATACGCATCAAATTTTCAGTGGCTTGCGGTGCATGGATGAACTTGTCCTTTGCATCGGTCAGAAGCCCGCATATCAAGTGTCCCAAATCCATTTTTGCCGGAACGACACGCCATGCGGTACGCTCGTCACCAGTTTTAACCTCGTTAAGTTTGGTGTGTGGCGGAATGAAATGGAATGGTATTGTTATATTCCTTTGGTTTTGCTCTAATGCAAGACGCGCCATTTCAAACCAACTGTCGAATCCGGTGGTTACGGGCGTGAACAGCCATTTCCCTTTATACGGTTTTGCCAGATGCCGGGCGAAAGTGGGAACATTATCCAGCACCATCGTTTTATAGATGGTAAAATCATCCACGAACTGTGAATATCTTGCGATAATTTGTGCGCATTCTTCATCAAAGCCGGCATGAATTGCCAGTGTTTTTACTGCGTAATAATGAAAGTTTATATCCATAATCCTTATCCTTTCTTTTTCCATGAAGCCAGTGTGATGTACAAATCGTTGTAGTCGTTGTCCGTGCCGTCTTCCACACAGACACTCATCGTACGCCCCACGATATGGGCATTTCCGTCAATAACACCATTCATCGACTTGCTGCCATACTGGGGATTGGAAGTGTCATAGATGGTGACTTCAAAACGCAGGTTTCCACCTCCTCCGTAGAAGCAGCCTTTAGTTCCATTGGTAAGATCCTGCAATTCGGTGCTGTGACTCGTTTTCTTGATTGTGGCGTAAACTGTCTTGTCATCTCTCAGTACTACCAAGGCATTGCGTTCTGCCTGCGAACAAACGCTCCACACCATGTAGTCGCCTTTTTGAACATCTTCTACCGGATAAACTTTTTTCTGATCCATGTCGATAAGTTTTTAATTTTTTCCTACTCTGCCGGCTTTTCGGATTCCGCCACCCGGTTTTGCGAGACGGGTGCTCGTTTTTTTTACAGACAGATTATCCGAGTGGATTTTCATCCTGTCCATCGTCACCGCCTCCCTGCGCCGGGTCATCGTCCTTGGTGTCGGGGCTAAGCTCTATCCACTCCAGGTCGTCGCTGTCCACGAGGGCGCGGGTGTAAGTACCGCTGGCAGTCTTCTCACGTTCGGGGATGAACTCCACGCGGACGGCTTTTACCTGCTTTTCGAAGTCGAAGTCATCGAGGTTTGCCACGCCCACGGTGTCAAGCACATAGCGGAAGTAGCCGAGGCCTTTGATGTGGACGCTCTTGCCCTGGCTCATGCGGGTGTGCATCACGTCGGCGATGTCGCCCAGCACGGCTTGCACGTCACTGTTGCCTTATGGAACAGTCCAAGGAGATGAACGTTCACTCTTGCCCCATACCAGCCCATCCTGACATGGCTTTTCAGATTGGCATATTCCCAACTATCCATGCCTAAGACACCTGCGTTGTAAAGCATACCGTCGCTACCCAACCAATAGTTACGTTCTACGCAGCAGTCTTGTGCCGACAAGTTCATTTCTCCACCTATCATCGTGGCATATAGACCCTTGTCGTTTTCCCGTGAAGTGCGGGTGAATATATGTTGCTGAGCAACTTATACTCCTTGCCCAGCTTAGGAGTTAAACAATCTACTTTATTATTCAAATTTATATCTACACGTTATGGACTTAAATTCATACCCAAGGAATTTTTTGCTGACATGTTCAACACTATGATCATAATCTGTAATAATATCAGCAGTCCAACAATACCTACCTTCGGCTTCGCCATCATTCATAACTTTCTGGTCTTTTGACAAAACCAAATCGATGAACCGGGTTTCACAATAATCAAAGATACCATTATTTCTGACATTACCATATACTTTTGTAAGATTGCCTAAAACTACTTTTTGAAGCCCTGGACAATCTGAAAAAGCATTTTCCCCGATTTCTGTAACATCTGGGAGGACTATGGATTTCAGCATGCCAAAATGCATAAATCCTCTTGAAGGAATCTTCTTACATCCTATCAAAGTAAGGTTTATACTACAATCCCTTGCATCTTTAAGTCCGATATTTATTGCTTCCAATGTTTCTTCATCCACATCGGGAGCAAGAATGAGATTGATGTAAGTCTTGCCCGCATACAATTCCTTCTTGACGTCTTCCACAATTTGATCGTAAGTGAGACCTTCGTCAGCCAGCGAAACAACAGTAGCATCCAGTGCATAACTCTTAGCATTTACTGTTGCTTGCAAGAATGTATGAGATGCCAAAGGAGCTTCTTCATATTTCACAGTGAATTGGGAATTTGTTACAAAATTACCATATAAATAGGCATTGCCCTTTTCATCAGAAGTAAGGGCATAATTTTGATCCCATTTCATATTGCGGCTGCCCGCAGGAGTGTATTTATTGATGGTAACTGTTATTGGCTTATTTGGCATAGTTGCAATGCGGAGGCGGGAATAGTTGCGTGTTGCTCCGGAAAAATTTACGGTTATAGCCTGACCATTAGGGGTTATTTGTGCTGTTCCCTCAATATATTCATCGGTTCCGGCAACCTTACCTTCTTTCAATACTAATGTGCCAGCTTCCCATTTGTAATTAGGGGCATAATATACATGAGGAAAGATTGGCACTTCGTCTATTTTATAAGACAACTCGCCACTTGTCAATTCCCAGCTACTGCCATTATATGTAAAAGCAGCATACTTAGTTCCTAAAGTCTTACTTGTCATCTCCAGAAGCAACTCATCTCCTTCAGCCCATGAAGTCTTGCCCGGATCAGGTGTACCTATAGCACGAGTCTGTGAATCTCCGAATGCAGGAAATTCACCAACAACCAACTGTACGTTGTTTTTGGCTGTTGTTGCGGTTGTTTCTTCTATATCACTTGTGCATGACGCCATTACTATTGTAACGACAGCCAGCATGATGTATTGAAATATCTTTTTCATATTCTTTCCTCCAATTATTTGAGATCATCTTCATTTGTCCAACCTTTCAAATCATCTACACTGATTCTGGTCAGTTTCACTATATCTTTTCCGACATCGAGTTTGTAGGTGTAGCGTTTACCCTCTTCAAAGTCGGTAGGCATCTTCATTTTAGCATTAAAAATATTGTCGCCTATCTTGAATCTCAAGAAGACTTCATCTTTAATGTATGAACCAGGGATAACGATTGCAGAAAACATACCATCGTCATGCTTATAGGCTTTTACCCAAGCAGGATTAGCAGTAGGTGTAATCATGACAAATTGCCCTCGGGCTCGGTCGTCTCTGTTAAAATAAACGCTGGTGTGTTTAGAATACACTTGTGGTTCACTAATATCCATATTAGGATAATCTGCAGTTCCAACATGATATACTATTGTAACCAGCGACATACGATGCTGCATAGGAATTCTTAAATCGTACCGAGGAACATCGTACCAATATCCAGTTATGAGATCAGCGTTTTTCAATTTATCTTCGCTGCTTTGGTCTGTTTGTAAATCATACTGTAGATTATTTTTCCCAAAATCCGTGTCAGATGGATATACAGCCAAAATAGTATGTTGTTCGTATCCATTTAACCAACGAAAACTTCCTGTACGAGACCAGGTTTCGCCATTAAAAGAAAGAAAAGCCGCATTACCAGGATCAGAATCCGTAAATATACTTACTTTCAGTTTATCTTTATCCTCCCAATTTTCACCGTCTCCCAATGTATTGACACGAGTCTGCATACCTCCAACAGAGAAAGTGGCATTGATTTCCTGCCCTTTCAGCGTTGGAGCCATATCTTCATTTTGCGTACATGCTGTAAAGCCCATAGCCATAAGGCCCATTACCACATAGGAAATTCTTTGTTTTATCGTCTTCATAATCTTCAGTTTTTTATTGTTAGTGAGTTAGTGAGCGGCCAAGCTCACTAACCCTGTATTTCCTATTTTCAGTACCTTATTATTCTATTTCTGCATCGAGAGATTCATTGTCTGTGCCAATACCCCAACCCGTTATGTTTGCATTTCCTATTACTATACTATTATTTCTAACAGTGATAGTATAAGTATATTTTTTACCACCTTCGAATCCATTTGGTAGGGGTATCTTTGTTGTATAATTGTTAATAGTATTTTCGTTATACAACACACTACAACTAATGGTCAATTCTTTGTTTTCGAACTGTTGCGGGAAGAGTATGAACTTGCAGACCCTGAGATCGGTCAAAAGACCTGTTACTGGTAAGGTTTTTAGGGAAGAAGTCCCTGTGACTTCTGTCGCACCTGTTTTTACATTTATCTTACCCTGTGTCTTTATCTTGTCCAATGTTATACTTTGAAGATTACTCTTGCTGCTCTCAATACCTTCTCCTGCACAGACCGTAAATTCTATCATACTCATCTTGTGCTTAAAGCGATGGTCTTTCTCTGGCAAGGATTCACCCACATTATTCAAGTCAGTGAAATTAACCATTGGAGATGCTTTGCTGGCTGTTGCTCCCGAGGCAAAGAGAAAATCGTTTGCTAATAAGGTATTACTTGGATTGTTGTAATCAATAGTCCAATCATTTTTTAACCAACCATCTTCATCGAATTTGTCATTATTGGGGTCATCAATGTATGGATAATACGCACTGAATGTCTGTTCCGCGTTATCTCTAAAATAAATAGGATTTGCCGAAACGAATTCACCATATCTGTCATATTCATACTTAACATTTGTTCCTTTTGTGTTTCCTGCGGAAGTGACATACACACCGATAGCGTCGCCAGTTGTCCATCTGTCGTTGTCTGCAGTTCCACGGGTTTTGATATTGTTGGAAATATCCGCCTTTACTGTGGCTGCAACAGGACCATTGTTGCCGATACCGTCTTCTTCGTTAGCGCAAGCTGCAAACAGCAATGCTGCGGCAGCAATGTATAAGAATCTAAATTTCTTCATATATCTTGTTATTTAAGAGTTGTTATTGTGCTATATGTTCATTATTGTCTCCTGCCTCTGTCCAAGGCTTAATGCTTCCAGAAATATCTACGGCAGAACGACTCAATTTTACTACTGTATAGTGGTATCTTTTGCCACCCTCAAGTTTTACAGGCATTGTCCATACGAAAGGAGCGTCGTAACCATTCTTGAGGTCAAACTCTATCACTCGGGTTGCTTCTTCTGTAGGGAGCAGGATTGCCTCATACAGCTTGCCAGCTTCGGTAGTTTTCATCGTGATGTCCGCAGGAGTTTCTTCACCAGAGATAGTTCCATCCACAAGATTGAAAGTGGCTTTGGTATTCTGACCTTTCACTGTCACAGTCATTTTCTTAAGGTCTTCTTGCGTGAGACCGTTACCTGGTTGAACCTCCAAAATAAGATTGCTTAACTTATGGAAGAACTTCAAGTCTACCTGTGGCGTAGCTTTGTTGCATCCAGTAGTCTTGGCATACATAAAGTCGATAGCTTCCTGACTTTTTTGGTCTGCGACATTAAGAGCCACCTTGTAGTCATTGACAGTGGTCTGTGGATAGTAAGAATAGAAGTCCACATCTCCATCTATCGGGAAGAAAACAGTCTTACCACCAGAAACAGGTGAAAAGGCTATACTTCCATTTGACTGATAGCAAACATTGTCAACACCCTCTTTGATTACATCCGCAGAGAGTGTCTTGCCTGCTTCTGTCATGAAGATACCGATCCTGTCACCATCAGCCCAAGCTACACCAGCAGCACGGGTGTTTACGTTGATACCACCAGTAAATTGCACGGCTACCTTATCGTTCTGGGTAGAAGGTGCGGTGTCTTCTGTACTGCATGAAACCATTGCACCAGCCAAGAGTGCAAGGGCAAAAAACTTCGTCATCTTTTTCATTTTATCAATATTTTAAAAGTTATTATTATTATTTTATTTCTACTTCATTGTTGAGGTTCGTCCAACCATTGATGGTAGCTTCCAGATTCATCTTTGGCTGCATTTGGTTGTAGTTGAGTCGCAACTCATACTTTCCTCCAACCTTCATCACCGGAGTGGTGATGTCATACTCTTGCAAGGTCCCGTTAGGCAACAAGAGGCGGAGATAGATATGAGAGGATGAGCTTCCCTGTATGGTCGGCATCAGTCGGATGACTTCCGATTTCAGGTTTGATTCCGTAGCCAAGAGGGTAGGGAGTTCCACTTCCGTAGGCTCTATGCTCGGCAATCCATATTCTCCATCACTGTTCTTCAGTGTAGGGAACAGGCACCAGGCACAATCCAACGCCTTTCCACTCATCTCTGTGCCTTTCGGTATGTTCTCGATGATGATGGTCAGTTCGGCAAGCACGCTCCTGATAGGATTCTGCACCACATAGTTGCCTTCCTTGTTGTCTATCTTCACGTCGGTCACTCCGAAATAGGCATTGTTCCTTACATCCTTGGGATTGGTCAAACCTATCTGGATATTGTTCCAGTTAGTCAAAGACCGGGTCTGTTCGCTGATAAAGAACGGTTCTGTTAGGTTGGTGGTAGTCAGGATGCGATAGGTTCCTTCCGGGAGTTGGAAGCGTTGGCTTGCCACCTCCTTAGTACTACCATAATGTTTTTCCTCAACTAAGGAACCGTCATCGGCATTGAATATCCAGAGTTTCACGTCCTTCACATCCGTACCTTGGTCGGCTTCATCTGCCCAAGTGAGCGATACCGACAAGCCACCTTCATCCTCACCATCATGAACATTATGGTCGCAGCTTGCCAAGAGGCATGGGACGCATAACAGCACCCATAACCAAATATTAAATCTTCTTTTTGCTTTCATTTTTCTATCTTGTTTTATGGGTTACTGATGATTATCTGTTGTCTCTACTCGGCGAGCCTTATCCGCATCTTGGGTGTCATCGCTACCATTTCCTATGGCAGTAATGCGACTTGCCTCTATGCCATTCTTCGCAAGCCAGATTTTTACGGCTTCTGCACGCTGGCGAGATATACGTTTATTGACAGCCACGCTGCCTTTTGTGTCACACCAACCTGTTACCGTCACCTTCATGTTCGGATTCTCTTTCAATGTTTTGAGAATAGCATTCAATTTAGTCTCTTCATTTTGTTGGATGTCGATACTATTGAAGGTGAAATATATAACAGGGAAAGTCACCTTTGCAGATTCTTTTATGTCCTGTTCAGCAACTCTTGTTTCTGCCTTATCCACTGTTTCTTTCTGATTGACATTCTCCGAAGAAGTTGGTTCCTGTTGTAGAACCTCCGTTTGTGGAACTGATGGAGTTTCAACTATCTTGTTCTTCTTTTTAGAGAGGTTTATCCCCAATCTTACTCCACTTTCCCAAACAAAGTTGTTCTTATGCAGATGTTCTGGCATTCCGTCCATACGTTCGCCAGTAAGACGAGTCAAACCGGAATAGATGCCCAATTTCAGGCATGAAGTCAGTTGGTAGCCCACCTGCAAGTCTGCACCATAACCCAAATGCCAGTTGGTAGAACCTTTCATCACCTTGGCATCATCGGTTATAGTCTGGATATCAGCCTTGGTCGTTACTGCATATATATGAGGTGAAACAGCCAAATCCCATCGGCTGTTAGCTGTCTTGTGGAACAGTCCAAGGAGATTAACGTTCACTCTTGCCCCATACCAACCCATCCTGACATGGCTTTTCAGATTGGCATATTCCCAACTGTCCATGCCTAAGACACCTGCGTTGTAAAGCATACCGTCGCTACCCAACCAATAGTTACGTTCTACGCAACAGTCTTGTGCAGACAAGTTCATTTCTCCATACTTGGCAGATAACTCTGCCGAGAAGATGGAGTTGAAACGATAGCCACCATATAAGCCAGCAGCCCAACCGAGGTGCGTCTTGTCATGTCCGAAACTTGAGAAAGTAGAGAAACCGAAAGGCATTCCACCCTCAATACCGACGTACCAGCCATGCGAAGTTGCCTTTCCATCTTCTTTTACTTCTGCTCTCGCAAAAGAAAATGGAAGAATAAATGCAAGTATTGCAACCAGCAACCGATTTTTTGTTGTCAAATAATTTATCATATCATTCATTTTTTTACCGTAAAAATAAAGATCTATCTCCAATTACAGGACAAGTATCCACCATAAAGCTAATTCATCCATTCTATCCGAAACTCACTCCAGATAATAAAGAGGTTTGTTAGGAAGATAAATATGGATGCAAAGAACAAATATATATAAAAGCGTTCCCTCTTGATGAAGTCACGAAAGCTATAGCGAGCCTTATAGTGATCATCAAGATATATCCTGTACTCATGTATCATGGCATATCCCAAGATAATACCTAATATGAGTACAAACACCCCGATGATGATCAGGGCTAATTCTATCCTTGGTATAGATTCTAACATTTCTTTCATGGCACAAAGATAGTTTTTTTCATGTAAAAAAGGAGGCGCATTCCCCTGTCAATGTGTCTACTTCCTATGTTTTAGGTGTCTACTTCGTAGGAAGTAGACACCCTTTTTAACGTATTTTTTCATTTCGCAATGCGTTTTTCTGGTATTTATTGAAAAATGGTTAATCCTGTTTTTCATCATCTGGGGCTGCATTTGCAACTTGTTCTTCTCGCCATTCGGTAGGCGTACAACCTTCCTTTGACTTGAATATCCTGTACAGATAGGTACGGGCAGAGAAGCCACACTCGGCAGAAATAATGTCATTACTATAGTCTGGAAATTCAAACATCATCTTCTTTGCCGCATTGAAACGTATATCACCAAGCCATATTCTGAATGTAGTTTTCAGATACTGGTCGAAGAATACAGATAACTCATCCTTGGAGATACAAAGTGTGCGAGAAAGCGTCAACATGTTTACATTACAATCCTTATAGCCCAAATCCATACACCATTGGTCAAGACTGTTTTGGATAAAGTTTCTGCGCTCCTCAGACAATTGATGTAAAGGTTTTTTTTCTCCGCTTCGTTGATTTTCCTCTTCTTTATCCAATAGCTCTTCTGTTGGAATATAACTGCTGCCGAGAGCGATAAACGTAAGGTTGAAGAACAGCAAGGCAAGCAATACGGCTGGACCTACTATATATAATAAGGTAGTAGAAAAGATGGCAACTGGCATAGCGAGAACTGCGAGCCATAGAATGATTACACTTGCACGCGAATATTTCACGTAAGGCAACAAATCCGTTGCAGCCATTGTCTCCAACATATTTTTACGCCTAATCATCTCCTGAATAATCATGTATATGCAATAGAAAACACTTACGCAAAACAGAGTCAGCATCAGATAAAGCCCTCCTCTGATATACAGGCTATGATGGAGATTGATACCCACGCAAAAGACCACAATGATGGCAGCATAAATACCACTGCACATCAGTATCATCTTTCTGAGGTTAGCACGGGTGGTTTCTATGTTGTAGATTCCTATGGAGATAAGCGAGAAGCAGGGGGGTATAGAGGAGGATGTTGATGACCGCCCCCAGATTATCGTGCATAGCACGGAACCCGAAGGTCATCTGCAGCACATATTGTATCGCCAGTCCTATCAGGGCAGCAACGATCATCCATCGAGAACGCTCATACCGCTTGTTCTCCCATCTTACATGCAGATGAGAGAGTGCTACGATGAAGGCATTGATGAGCATGAATATAAAACATGCAAACTGAAGTAGAAATAATGAATCCATACGCTTCTTATCTTTTGTTTACTTTCTTGTATTTTTGATTACTTGCTGTAGGATTATCAGGATTAGTCATCTGCAAATACCCTGCAGTAACAAGGGATGTGATGTAACGCTCACGGTTCTTTGTCTGATTGGATAAACCAAGGCGTTCCATGATCTCTACGGTGGTTCGAGGAACTGAACAGAAATTGACTATATCCCTTTGCTTATTAGACAATGACACTTTTTTAGTGTCAGAGTCTTGGACTTGGTTACTTTTTCCCTCGACTTGGTTACTTTTTTGTTCGACTTGGTTACCTAGTTGGTTACTTTTTTCCTCAACTTGGTTACTTTTTCCCTCAACTTGGTTACTTTCTCCTCTCCAAACCGTGATGACAAATTCCTGTGCCTTGTCATTATTCATAAACGTGACATTGATATCTTCGTCAAGTGCACGAGTGATGCCGCTACCTACACCAGTGTATGGCAGCAAGTATATGGCATTGTTAAAAAGGAACGTATTGCGAGGCATGGAAGTTCCAGCCTTGATGTCATCAATAGTGAGTCCGTTAGGCAATGCACCTGGACTGTGAATCTCCACACGATTGTCGAAAATGAAAATGCGAACAGGGGCTTTTATGTTCAACGAACGATGTACAAGGCTGTTTACCGTGAACTCAACCAAGCTTGTGTAAGGTATTTCCAACTTACCCATGCTGTTGAATTCATCTCCCACCTGCACATTATGTAGGTTACGAGTGAAGAAATCCATGATAGTGTCATATTGATGAAGCAGATTCCCCTCCATATCTGCATCATTCACCTTGTCACGGAACACCTTGCTGCCAACACTGTTGCCAGCAAAACAGATACACTTGGCTGTCATCATTGGCATCCAGCGCTGGGTGTATTTGCCAAACAGAAGCATGGCAGCAACAGTCAGTGTGCCATCGGGACGGATAAATCGCAGATTGCGAAGTATCTTCTCACAGTCATGTCCCTTAGCTATGGCAGAGCAAATCATATCAAGTGATGCTTCATTAAAAGCGTCACCTGTCAAGCCTTTCTTATCCAAAACTCTTTCAAAACGGTTGCCAAGAAACTGCTTGATGGTCGTTGCATCAAGGTCGTTGACAGTTGCATCCCTAACACCAGCCTCGTCAGGAGCAAAACTACCGCAGTCGGTCATCATTTCTGCAAGTTCAGCATTATCGAACACTTTACGCTTGTCGGCACCATTCTTCACCCATACGATTCCTTTGTTGTCGTGATAAGGCTTGTTGAGTCCTTCCTTCACAGTAGCAACAACCAAGTTGCCATCCTCGACCTCAACAGTATCTATCTTTATCAGAATGGATGGCACTACGTTTTCTGAAGCAATGTCACTCAACAAGTTGGTTGTTTCTTGTACCTCTGAATACGACAATGCATTGGTTTCTCCGGTCTTATCCTTTATACCAACTACCAACTTGCCACCATGTGAATTACTGAACGCCACTAACTCACAGGCAATATCATATTTGTCGAGAATGCGTTCCTTGAACTGCACCCCCGACACCTCGCCAGCCTTTATCTGTTTCAATATATCGTCCATCATTCTTTGATACATTCTTTATTCAACAAATCGTTTACATCCACTTTCAGCAAATCAGAAATCCGTATTAAGGTTTCCAAGTCTGGTTGGCAAGTGTTGGTGCACCATTTAGAAATGGTTGCTTGGTCTTTACCCAACATTTCTGCCAACCACTTGTTTGAGTGCTTGGTTACTGCCAACATTATCTTCAATCTGTTTACATCTTTCTTTGCCATACTTTTATAGATATATAATTCGTATGCAAAAATACAATAATTATTCTAAATATTGCTGTGATATTTTCAAAAAGTTTATTTTAAAGGCTATTTATTGAAGATTTCGCCATTTTTAGAAAAACAGGGGTATCTTATTATGATAAAAACATCAAGATACCCCTATATATAATAAGGTGTCATAACCGACAGAAGGAGCGTGCTTGTTTTCCAACTATGCTTTGTTCTGTTTCTATATTCTTTGTTTCG
>ENA-ORTB01003091-ORTB01003091.1-human-gut-metagenome-genome-assembly--contig:-NODE-3091-length-13812-cov-2.740568_pt1 | contig 13812 bp, 22 predicted proteins | sample MGYA00241905_ERZ509174 | MGnify/ENA primary metagenome ERZ509174 (study PRJEB26280, sample SAMEA2338851) | human gut metagenome | biome: human gut; feature: human-associated habitat; material: faeces...
CTAAGGATCGTATGGTTTCCTTCTTCACCCCCCGCAGCTCCGCCAGCTCCGCAACACTGTCCGCCACCGCCAGCGGCAGGGAAAGCGCATCCTTCGTCACTGCCATATAAATCTTCCTTTTGGGCAACACTCCCCCTCCCTTCTGTCTCAGCTGCTGAGAAATTCTATGGAACTTCTCCATCTTCAGAACTTCCATAAACAAACCGCAGATTCCCCATCTGCAGCTTGTTTACAGGCATGGCTTCCGCCATGCTGTAATTTCCTTTTCCTCCTCAACCGTCAAAACGGCAAATCATCATCTTCGACCGATTCGTCAATGGGATAGAACCCGTCCGCCGCAGCCTGTCCGCCCTCCTTGGGTGCAGCCGCATTGCTGCTGTTTTTACTTTCCGCAAAGTGCTGCTCCTCAATGATAACCTCCGTGGTCCAGTGCTTTTTGCCTTCCTTGTCCTCCCAGCTGCGCACCTGTAAACGCCCAATCACGCCCACCAGCTGCCCCTTCCGGAAATGTTTTTCCGCAAATTCGCCGCTCTTGCCAAGTGCCACGCAGGGAATAAAGTCCGCCTCAGGCTCGTCCTTTCGCTTGAATCTGCGGTTGACCGCCAGCGTGTACCTCGCCACCGCCACAGGCTCACTGCTCTGCGAATATCGCACCTCAGGGTCTCTTGTCAGCCGCCCCATTAAAATCACTTTGTTCATTTTTCCAACTCCTCCGCTTTTCAAACAAGCAGAACCACTTCGCCGCTGTTAATATTTTCTTCCAGCTGCTCCGCCAGATAGTTGTAGATGTTCTTCTTCGCCTCCAGCTTCCAAGCGCCGCCGTCTGCCTCAAAAATGGCACATCTGCCGCCCTCTCTCATGCGGAAAATAAATCTGCTTTCCGGCTGATCCACCTCAATGAACGTGCGGAACGGGCGCAGGGAAACAGGGTTCGGCACCTTCACATCTGCCACCGTTGCAACCCCTGTCCGTACTGCTGTCACTTGGCTCACACCGTCGTCCGTCATCGTCCGCACTGCGTCCTCCTTCAAATTGCCGACCACCTGCAAAATGGTTGCCTTGTCCTCCGTGTCAAGAAATTTGCTCTGCAAAGCAATGTTGAAGCTCTCCGCATCGTGAAATTCGCCATATTGGAACCTCGGCACCTCCGCCGTGGCCAGCACCATGCAGTCCCTCTTGCCATCCCCCACGTTCGCAATGTCCTTCAGTGCCACGCAGGTCGCACTTTCAATGTGTATAATGATAGGCTCTACGGCTTCGTAGTCCTCACTCTGCCGCTCGTCCCCAATCTTCTGTACATAACGCACAATGCTTTCCAACGTGTTCAATTTCAGCGTGGGAAAATCCGCCTTTTTCATCTGGTACAAAGGCTTGTCCGCATAAACACCGCCGCCATGTCTCACAGTTTCCGGCTTGTTCAGCCCCACAATATATTCCAGTGCTGCTTTAATCATTTCTTATTCCACCTTTCTTTTCTGCGCCTGCAAATCAATCACGCCGCCGCTTGTCTCCTATGTCTCCGCATCCTCCCGGTCAATCTCCAGCTGTCCCTTCATGGCTTCCCTGCGCCATTCGTTCCCCTGTACGTTGCCCCTGCCGTCGCTTTCCACAATCATTCTGCTGCTGATTGCCTTCTCCGGCTGTAAGCTCGTCTTAACGATGGCTGTCACGTCCACATCCGTCCTGTCGTTCTTGTCCGGCTTAAAGGTCAGCTCAATCGTCAGCTTTCTTGCCTTCTCTGCGTCCATGTTCGGGTTCGCAATGTTTTCGTAGACCCTCTGAATGGCACTGCCGATTCTCTCCGCAACTGCCCCTCCTGCAAAGTCCTCCAGTAAAAATTTTTCCATAATCCTTTCCTCCTTTTTCTTATCTTCGCCGCAGTTTGTAAAGCCGCGCCGCCTCCTGCGTGCAGTAGTCGTCATGCAAACGCGCCCTCCGGCGCTGCTCCGCCTCCTGCTCCCGCTGCGCCGCCTGCTTCATCTTCCTCTCCCATACCCAGCATACCGCCGCCATCTCAAGCAAAACCGCTGCGGCGCTTAAAAGTAAAAATACCTGATCGCTGTACATCTTATCTCACCCCCTCTTAATCTCTATCCAGCTTCCTTCTCTCCTTTGCAGCATGCTGTAGGCAAAGCATTCCTTCCACTTTGCCCCTGCCCATGTAATGCGGAAAATGTGCGCGTGAAGGTCTGTTACGGTTCCCTTCCGCCTTTTCTGTATTTTCCGCAATTTTTCTTCCCCCGTCCCAATCACTGTGTAGTGAAAGATAACCTCGCAGCCCGGAGCAAGTCCCAATTCCTCCGCGGCCGCCTTCGTTATCTGGGGTATCATCGGTTTCCGGCGGCATCTTGTCCCTGCCGCATAAGCCGTCATTTCCTTTCCTGTCATTGAAATCAACTCTTTCTCCTTGTTGCTGTCAGCTCCTCCCGGGCTTCTTCCTTCTGCTTCAGCAGCGCATAGTATTTTTCTGGATTCGCCCGAATGGCAGCCAGAACAATCGCGTCCACCCGTTTCAGTATCCTTGCGTCTCTCTCCTTCTGATCCGGCGCACTGCAGAAGTCATCCATAATTTTGATTTTTGCATTTCCGCTGGTGTATTCCATCGCCAGTGCCATTCGCTCCACCTCCTTCTTCAATCTATGCGCCGCTCTTTGTCCGTTTTTCTGTATATATAAAGAAACAGGGCGAAATTATTGAAAATGTATGTATTAAGGGGGAATCCATCGGTCTCTGTTCGCGCCGCCCTGCTTCTTCATATCGTTTATAAATAAATTAGCAGTATCACTGTCAAAGTGATTAGTGCCATTCCCAAGCACCGCCACCGCAGCAGCTTGCGCCGCAGCCGCTGAATCTGCATGTCCCTTGTCCGGATCATCGCCTGCAGCGTCTTGTCTCTTTTAATCGCTTCCGTCCGCCGCAGCTCCTCCTCTGCAAATTTTGATACTTCCATCATCACACCTTCTTCCCTGCCTTGCCAAAATAAGCCCACCCCTCTATAATGAAATCACCACAACCTCAAAAATACGAAAGGGGAATCCCAATGCTAAATGAATCCTGTATAAAAATCTGTAATGCAGTACCTTGATAAAAACCTCGTTCCGAAACGTAACGGAAAAATGTTCGGCATCAACGCAAGGCGTATTGCCGGTGACCTCTCCGAATCCTTTTCGGCTATAGATGTTTTTCAAGCCGTCTCCTGTCTGGTTCAGTCCGGAATGCTCACCAGAGCAAACCCGGAACATCCCCATGTAGCCCCTGCCGTTTTTAAAATCAATGGCATCACCCCTGCCGGCTATCAATTTCTCTCTTTGCTGGAGGATGATACCCTTTGGGGTAAATTAAAGAAAACCCTGCCGCTGGAAAAAATTCTGAATCTGCTTTCCTCCGGCATCAATGCCGCCCAGCTCCTCCAGAATTTTCTCAGCTAATAATTCGCCGATGCTCGTCGGCTCTGCATCTGTCCCTTTGATTTCGGAAAAAAGATGATCTGCCAATCCGTCAAAATTAGTTACGAAGCTGTCCAGGCTCCGCGGCTCTGCCCAGTAGATTACCCTTTCCCCGTTATGTGCATCGCCTTCCTTGTGCGGCTTTTCTCTGTATCCGCACAAAGCGTTTGCGTATTTGCCAAAGTATTCGTCTCTCGCCAGCCAACGCAGCCCTTCTGCATACATTCCTGCAAGCAGAAGGATTTCCTGTTGCCTTTGTGTCATTTCCTTTTCCTCCTTTCCCAGAGCGACCAAATGTAGTCGCCAAGCAGCACGCCCAGTATTGATGCTATTAACCGTAATGCAAAATCTCCGGCCGCCGCCATCCGCACCACCTCCTCCCCTTCCCTCCTTGCCTTCGCCCCCAAAATTCCCTATAATGGAGCAAAGAAAGGAGGTGTTTCCAATGACCAAAATAACCAAACTGCCTATCACTCATAAACAACGACAAATCAATCTGCATGATTTCGGCTATGTCCCTTGCGAAGTATCCGGAAGATACCTGCAGTTTGATGAAACCTACTGCAAGGAAAATAATTTTGTCTTTGTTGATGTCATGACAACTGATACAGCTTCAGAAAAACCTAAAAAACTCTGTCAGCTCTGTCTGGATGTGGAACTACTGAAAAGAGTAGTCCATAAAATTCAGCCTAAATAATCTTCCATAACCCTTTCAGAAATTCTTTTTGCGGCGGCAATGTGCTTCTTTGGTAAGTCTGTCATATTGCCGCTCACATTTAATTCCTTTTTCACCGTCAAAATCGTTTTGTGTATGATGATTCTTGCATCATCCTCTGTCAGCCCTTTTTCTTTCGCTTCCTTTTTGATGTCAGCCAAAATGCTAAACCATGGATGCTCAAAGCGTTTATCCATCTTTACACCACCTCCCTCCCCTTCTTCTCTCTCCATTTCCATAAAATCTGTAGCAGCAGTCCGTTCAAGGTCTGCCCGCTGTATCCTGCCGCATCCTTCAGCTCCTCGTATAGCTCCATCGGCACGGCAATCCCGATTCTCTTTTTGTTCGTCACCTTTGCGTCACCTCTCTTTTCTCGCATTATATCATTGCGTCACTTTTGCGTCAATATGTTTTTTGACGCTTTTTTTGCGTTATAATGACGCTATAATCATTCCAACCAGAAAGGAGGTTTTCCCCATGGCTTCTAATCTCCCTCGCTATACGCTCCGCATCCCCCAGCTCCTGCTGGATAAAATTCGCTTCATTGCTGCGGAAAACGGTCGCTCCGCAAATAAGGAAATCGAATGTATGATAAAGCAGCGCATCAAGGAATATGAATCCCTCAATGGCGAGATTTCCGCCAAAGATTTAGAATCTTGAGTATGTATTGGTTCATGCTCTTCCCTTCTCGGCGCGCTTCCTCTTTGACCCAGTCCGCCATCTCGCCCGGCGCGCGCATCGTCAGGCGGATGGTGGTCTGCTTTTTCTCCATCCGCACCACCTCCCTTCCCCGCCGCTTGGCGGCTTTGCCTTTTTAAACCTCTGCCTTGCCAAAATAAGCCCACCCCTCTATAATGAAATTGTCACATTTTGCAAATAGAAAGGGGGTGTTCTTCTTGATTTGGAAACTTCTTGCTATCAACCTGCTCGGCTTTGTTCTGACTACCTTCTCAAGTAGCCATCTTCGGGCAAGTCTGAATCGCCTAACCCCGGATTATGATAATATGCTGACCTATCTCTGCACCAAAAACACAGCCTGCTTTCTTTATCAGCTCACTTGGGTTGTAGTTGTTGCGATTGTCATGCATATCAGTCCGGTGCTCTATGCCCTCGCAATCGCGGTCATGGGCGTTGGGGCATTGTTTTCCGTTTTCCGTCTGCTTGCCTATTGCACGCCCGGAAAACGGGAACGGGTTCTCCTGCAGGCAGGCATGCTTAGCGGCTATGGTTATTTAATCTTTACGCTCGCTCTCGTCTGCCTCAGCAGAATCCTGTCCTATTTGGTGATAGTACGCACCCTGTAAAGCCGCCGCTTGGCGGCTTTGCCTTTTTAGCTTGCATTTTCCTGTTTCCGAACCAAAACCATACCCTCACTTAAACCAAGCAAATATTTTTTATTGCTTTCATCTAACATCGGAAATACTGCTACAATGTTTTTGATAATCTGCTTTTCCTGTTGGTTCATATTTTCACCTCTCTTTCCGCCATCCATAACTTATTTATAACATAACATAACTAGTTTATCTTGTCAACATTTTTATAACTCATTTATATTTTTTATTGATTTTTATAACAACCCATGATAATATGACTTTAAAGGAGGTGATTTAATGGACGCATTTGGCGAAAGAATAGAAAATTTAATTAAACAATTAGGTATTACAAAAACAAAATTTGCTGAAAAGCTCTCTGTATCTCAACCTTATATCTCAAAAATCATAATTTCTGGATATGTTCCAAGCGATAGACTGATTGAAGATATCTGCGAAAAATTTAATGCAAATGAAAAATGGCTCCGAACTGGAGAAGGAGAAATGTTCATCAGAAAAACTAGAAGTGAAACCATTGCAGATTTTATGGTAGATATGCTAAATGAAGAAGAACCTTCATACAAAAGGCGGCTTATCGAAGCACTGGCAGAACTATCTACAGATGAATGGAAATTACTTGAAAATATTACTTTAAAATTGGCAGAAAAAAAGGACTAGTGTTTTACTCTAGTCCTAAATATCTTTTTACGATTCTATAAATAATTTTTAGCTTTTCCTGATTCTGAGTCTTATCAATGAGCTTTTTTATTTCCTCTCTATAATCCATAACATCCCATCCCCTCTGTTCTCTTTCCCGTACAAAAATAGGAACATCCGTTCGTTAAAACTATGTTATAACTTTCCGAAACATTTGTAAAGGGGAACACGCAAAAAATTTTTGCCACTTTTTGCGATTCCCCCTTCCCCTTTCCGCCCCCCTGTGTTATGATTCGTGAAGATATTGTTTCGTTTCATGAAGAAATAGGGGGAGATAAAAATGAAAAAATACACTTGTTTGTTGCTGTGCCTGCCGTTCCTGCTTTTCGGCTGTGCATCCGATGAATATTATGAAGATGACTATGAACATGATTATGAAGCAGGTTACGATAAAGGCTATGCAGAAGGGTATAATGAGGGCTACGAAGAAGGCTATAATCTTGGGAGAGACGATGAACGAATAGATCCCAGTAATGTACTATCAGAGGAAGAATTTGACGAATATGTACAGGAATATATTGAGGAGAATTACTGATGAAACGTATATTATTTTTGTTCCTTGCCTTGTCCCTCTCATTCAGCACCCTTGCCTTTGCCCATGGTGGCCGCACCGATGAATATGGCGGTCACCATGATTATAATAACGTCAGCGGCCTTGGCTCGTATCATTATCATCATGGCTATGAGGCACATCTGCATCCGGATGGCATCTGCCCCTATGAAGCAGAAGCAGCTCCTGCCGAATCGGCTGAACCAATCGTAACCGATACCGAAACCGATGAAATAGAAGAAAAATTTAATAGCCTTCTGGAGGAAGATACTACCACAGAAGAACCGACAGAAGAATATCACACCGAATCAAATGATTTGTATGAACCTGTTTTCCTTTTGTGTTCCATTGTCGGATGCATTGCCGCTTTCTACTTCCTCTTTTTAAGGTAACCGCAAAAAATACCTTCCCAGCACTCCCTTCGGGTGCTTTTTTTTATTGCAAATTCCCCTTGTTCGCTTTTCTCCTCTGCCATTCTGTGCTATCATGCAGGCAAGGGGAAAATCATGAGAAAGGAGTAAACCTATGCCGTATTGCATTTATTTGAGAAAATCAAGAGCAGATGCAGAGGCAGAATTGGCAGGCGAAGGCGAAACCCTTGCCCGCCACGAAAAAACTCTGCTTGCCTTGGCAAAAAAATTAAAATTACCAATTACTAAAATCTATAAAGAAATCCTCTCCGGCGAAACCATCGCCGGCCGCCCCGTCATGCAGCAGCTCCTTCAGGATGTGGAAGCCGGCATCTGGCAGGGCGTTCTTGTTATGGAGGTGGAGCGTCTCGGTCGTGGCAATACTCTGGATCAGGGCATTATTTTAAATGCCTTTAAGTATAGCTCCACAAAGATTATCACGCCCATGAAGTCTTATGATCCAAATGATGAATTTGATGAAGAATATTTTGAATTTTCCCAGTTTATGTCCCGTCGGGAATATAAAACTATCCTCCGTCGCATGCAGCGTGGGCGTGAGGCATCCGTAAAAGAGGGAAAGTTTGCAGGCTCTATTGCCCCCTTCGGCTATCGTCGGGTAAAGCTGCCACAGGAAAAAGGCTTCACTCTGGAAGTAGAAGGCGCTGAAGCCGCAGCAGTAAAGCTGGCTTATGAATTGTATGCCTATGGAGACCCGCAGCCGGATGGCACCTTTGCCGATATTGGCCGCGCCACCATTGCTAAGCGTCTGGATCAGATGGGCATCCGCAATCGTAAAGGCGGCACATGGGCAACCGCATCCGTCACCCGTATGCTGCAAAATCCTGTATATATCGGGAAAGTCCATTGGAATCGCCGCCCCGAAAAAAAACATACGGAAAATGGAAAAATCAAAAAAACGCGTCCTCTGGCAGAAAATTATTTGCTCGTTGATGGTCTGCATGAACCCATCATCTCAGAAGAACTCTGGAATCTTGCACAAGCGAAAATGAAGCAGCATTATAGACCAACAGGTGTAAATGGAATCACGCAAAATCCTTTGGCAGGTCTTGTCCATTGCTCCTATTGCGGAAATGCCATGCAGCGCCGCCCTTATCTCAAAACAGGACAACCTGCATCCCTTATCTGCACCACTCATTTCTGTCCGCAGATTTCTTCCCCCCTTTATATGGTGGAAGGAAAAATTCTGGAAGCCCTCTCCTTGTGGATGAAGCAGCATGAACCGACATGGGAAGAGGAATCCTCCGCGGATGTATTCTCCACAAAAATCATGGCACTGGAACACGCCATTGCCGATATGGAGCAGGAGCTGCAAGGTCTGCAATCCCAGTTTGAAAAGATTTTTGAATTTCTGGAAACGGGAATTTATACCCCCGAAGTGTTCACCGCCAGAAATAAAACTCTGTCTGAAAAAATGGCAGAAATCAGATCCGCAATCGAAGAAACGCAGGCAGAGCTTTCCAAGCTGAAAGCAGCAAGAAAAAATCAGGTTTCCATGATTCCTAAAATTAAAAATATTCTGGATACCTATGAAACGCTTACCCCTGCAGAAAAGAATAAGCTTTTAAAAGAGGTGCTGGATCACGTTGAATATCATAAAAAAATAAAAGGGAAAAAGAATGTGCCCGCAGACAATTTTGAAATCATCCTCTTCCCCAAAATATCACCCGAAAACTAATCACTAATCAATGATAGATATAACACCCTAACGAATTCGCCCATTTGGAGATGATGGGCACCATCGTGCATCAGCTGACACAAGGGCTAACAAAGGACGAAATTCTTGCCGCCGGCTTAGATCCCTATTATGTGAACCATGGCTTAGGCGTATACCCCTCCTCCGCCGCGGGTGTTCCCTTCACTGCTGCGTATCTGCAATCCAAGGGAGACCCCATTACCGATTTGTATGAGGATATGGCAGCAGAGGGTGCGTTTGCATAAGCACAACTTTTTCTTCTTTTCCATTCAGAAACAAATCTGTCTCTCCCCTTCCGTTTTCTCTCCATTTTTTCTAAATATTCTCCTTTTGGAGACAAAAGTCTCTTTTTGATTTTCATTTAGAAAAAACAAGAAAATTTTTCCGAATGTAGAAAAATCCCGAAAAATCAATGCTTTTCTGCCTTTTACAAAAAAATATTCTACAGAATTCCAACTTTGGCACACTTCTTGCTCTTATATAGGGCAGAAAGAAAAAAATAAAACCACCTGCCCAAAGCAAAAAAGGAAGGCGGCAGTCTTTGGAAAGGGAAATCCCCCCCTTTCCGGAAAAAGCCTTAGAAATCAAGGAAAACTGCGACTTTTCACCGACCTGCTTTGGACGAAAATCAACATTTTTTCCGAAAAATAAAACGGATTTACCCTCCGTAGCAACGGAAAAGGGGGCAAAATGCTTCTTTCTACAGAAAAAGACATTTGTTTTTTCAAGCAAAGACTTTGTCTCTATTTAGAGACTATGTCTCCAAAAGAAGAAATGTGTTTCCGATCGGAGAGTCTTGTTTCCAAACAGAGAACACCGTCTCTAAAAAGAGAATTAAGTCTCTAAAAGAAGAATCCAGTCCCCAAACAGAGAATTTCAATAGAACCGCAAAAAAGCGTGCTAAAATAAAAAGAAAGGAGGAGAGAGCATGACAGAAATAAATCAAGACAAACGATACAAATACATCTTTGACGAGATACTGACGCTGACCGATGACGGCTTCGTCGTTGTCGATAACCATGATGTGATTACAGATATAAACGAGCAATACTGCCAATACCTGAAAACCACCAGAGAGTATGCCATCGGCAGAAGTATTGCAGAGATTATCCCCAATACAAAAATGATTGACATTGTCAATTATGCCTACCAAGAGGAAGGCGCCATTCTTCGCCTAAGCGAAAAATCGGACGATGATTCGGACAGAATCTTTCTGGTAAACCGCTCCGCCGTATATGACGAAAACCACAATGTCATTGCAGGCGTGGCACAGGTAAAATTCCGACTGCAAACTCTGGATTCTGCAAAGAAGCTGATGCGGAAATATTCCGAATATGAATTTTACAGAGAGGAATACCGCAGCAGAAACAGCTCGCAATATTCCTTCGATAAAATCGTCGGCAACAGCCCACGCTTTGCAGAGGTCAAAAAGGCAGGCTATAAAGCCGCCAAGACCATGTTCCCCGTTCTGCTGACAGGCGAAACGGGCACAGGCAAGGAGGTTTTCGCCAACGCCATCCACAACAACGGAGAGCAGCGGGAAAAGCCGATGGTCAGCATTAACTGTGCCGCCATTCCCAATGAGCTTTTGGAAAGTGAGCTGTTCGGATACGAAGAGGGTGCTTTCACAGGGGCGAAAAAGGGCGGCAAAAAGGGAAAATTTGAGCTGGCAAGCGGCGGAACGCTTTTTCTGGATGAAATCGGGGATATGCCCTTAGGGATGCAGGCAAAGCTGCTGCGTGTGCTGCAGGAAAAGGAGATTTCAAAATATGAGCTGCAAAAAAGATAACTTCATACGTTTATAACGGGAGAGACACCGCAGGCTGTTTTTGCGGATTTCCGTCCCCCGAAGAAATCGGGTGTTTCGTGAAAAAATGCGAAAACAGCAGGTGTTCTTTTTGTACCCAAAAATCAGCAAGCGGCGTACAAAAAAAGCTGTCTCCTTCCGTGAAAAAATATAAAAACTATACAAAAACCAATAAAAAACACAAAACAAAACACAAGACATCAAGGAGGAATTTATTATGAAAAACCTGAACACAAACGCACTGGAAAACCTGAAGCTGGATCTGGAAAACCATGTACTCATCGTTACTATGAACCGCCCCAAGGCGCTGAACGCTCTGAACAATCAGACCTTGGATGAGCTGCAGATGGTATTCGATTATGTAAGCAAAGAAAATGACATCTACGGCGTTATCATCACAGGCGAAGGCAGAGGCTTTGTTGCAGGCGCAGACATCGTGCAGATGCAGCCCTACAGAAGTGAACAGGGCAGAGACTGCCTCGTCTGATTGGTACAGGCCTGGCAAAGGAAATGATTTACACAGGCAAGCACATTGATGCACAGACAGCCCTGCGTTACGGTCTGGTAAACAGAGTGGTTCCCGCAGAGGCTCTGATGGATGAAGCAAAGGCACTGATGGATGATATTTTAAAGGTGTCCCCAATGGCAATCAAGTATGCAAAGCTCTCTATCAACAAGGGCGCAGATATGGATTTGATGAATGCTTTGGAGGTAGAGAAGGACTTGGTTGGGCTTTGCTTCGCAACTGAGGATAAGCAGGTTGGGATGCAGGCGTTCCTGGAAAAACGCAAACCCAATTTCCGTTAATCGGCTTTCATAAAGGAAAGGAGAAGGGAATATGAATTTTAGCGTATTGATTTTGCTGATCGCCATCATCCTCTTTGGCGTGCTGGCATTTCGACAAATGAGTGCCTTGATTCTGGCACCGGTTGTTACCATCTTTGTTATCGTGCTTTCCGGTATGCCCATTCTGGATACCCTGCTGCAGCACTTCATGCCTGCCACATCGGATTATATCACGAAGTATTTTCTGATTTTCTTTGTCGGCGCGCTCTTTGGTGCAGTCTATCAGTTCACAGGGGCGGCGGAATCCATCGCACGCACCATGGGATGCTTCTGCGGCAACCACTTTGTTGCTCCCATGATTATGTGTATCACAGGTCTTTTGACCTTCGGCGGTGTGAGCGGCTTTGTTGTATTCTTCGTGGTTTACCCCATTGCTTTGCAGATGTTCAAGCGTGCCAATCTGACACGCCGCCTGATTCCTGCGGCAATTTCGGCAGGCTGCTGGACATGGTCCATGACAGCGCCCGGCTCTCCCTCTATTCAGAACACCATCGCCATGAAAAGCTTAGGCACAACTGCAACGGCAGCCTTCCTCCCCTCCCTGATTGCCACCGCCGCAGAGTTCCTGATGATTTTCGTTTGGCTGGAATGCAGAGCCAGAAAATTTACGGCGCAGGGCAAGCTCTTTGAGGACGCAAGCCTGAAAATGCAGCTTTCCGCAGAGGAATTGGAGGAACGCTCCTCTGATAACCTGCCCCACCCCATCATTGCGCTGATTCCCATTGCGGCAATCATCCTGTGCTTCAATGCACTGAAGCTGCCCGTGGAAACCTCCGTAACCGTCGGCATTATCTTAGCGGTTGTGCTGATGTTCAAGAAGGTTGCAAATATCAACAGCTGGATTGAGGTATTCAACAAGGGTGCGGCAGACTCCGGCTCTGCCATCCTGAACACTGCGATCGTTGTCGGCTTCGGCGGCGTGGTAGAGCAGACAGACGGGTTCCATTATCTGATTACCCATCTGCAAAACCTCTCCATCTCCCCTCTGGTATTCGTTGCAGTAACCATCGCAATCTGCGCAGGCGTTTGCGGCTCCGCCTCCGGTGGTATGGGTGTTGCCTTCGCGGCATTGACAGATACCTATAAGAGCATGGGCGTTAGTCTGGAAGCAGTGCATCGTATCGGTGCCATCGCAGCGGGTACACTGGATACCCTGCCCCATCAGGGCGCACAAATCACGTTACTCGGAATCTGTAAGCTGACACATAAGGAGGTGTACTTTGATATTGCTGTCACACAGATTTTGATTCCCATTCTGACATTGTTTATCTTCATTCCTCTGGTTTCTCTGGGAATGTAGCACACAGAATGGTACCCTAAAAATAACTCTTATCTCATATTTTTCACATGCAAAACAAGGAATGGTTTTTTACCGTTGCTTGTTTTGGTGCTATCCGCAAAAACGCTGAAATTCTATTTTCCTTTCCAATGAAAATTCTCCAAAAAACGGTTCGTTTTCTTCCGAAGCCTCCCTCCGAATACGAGCCGTTTTTCCTTTTTCCTTCGGAAACAAAGCCAATCCCTTTCGCTTTAAAGGCTTTTGATACTCTTTCACAATTTCCTCTATACAAATCGGGATAAATGTGCTATATTAACTGACGGATGGCATTCTGAAAGAAGCTATACTGCAAATTTTATATATTTTATTTTTTTGATTCGCCGGATGGCTGTATCCTCGGAACGGCACAAATGGCAGCAGATGTATCTTGTCTTATCACTTCTTTGTGAAGGAAGGTGATAGGTATGAGAGCAGGTTTTATCGGAGCCGGAAAGGTCGGCTTCACACTGGGTAAATATCTTGCGATGCACGGCATCGAAATCAGCGGTTATTACAGCCGCACACCCGCCTCCGCAAAGGAGGCCGCAGAATTTACACAGAGCAGATACTATACAAGTATAGAAGAAATTACGAAAGACAGTGATACCCTTTTTCTCACTGTGCCGGATGGCGCAATCGGTGAGATATGGGATGACATGCGTAATCTGCCTATCAAAAATAAAAATATATGTCATTGCAGCGGTTCGATTCCATCGACCGTTTTTTTTGATGCAGAAAACAGAGGAGCCTATCGGTATTCGATTCATCCCCTGTATGCAATCAGCAGCAAAGCAACCTCCTATCTGGATTTGGGGAAGGCGTGCTTTACCATCGAAGGAAGTGACGCACATCTTGCGGAGCTAAAAGCACTGTTCAGCGAAATGGGAAACACCGTAGTTGCCATTTCTCCCGACAGCAAAGCCCTCTACCATGCAGCCGCAGTTATGGTCAGCAACCAGATTGTCGCACTGGCAGATAT
>ENA-ORTB01003092-ORTB01003092.1-human-gut-metagenome-genome-assembly--contig:-NODE-3092-length-13808-cov-3.266996_pt1 | contig 13808 bp, 11 predicted proteins | sample MGYA00241905_ERZ509174 | MGnify/ENA primary metagenome ERZ509174 (study PRJEB26280, sample SAMEA2338851) | human gut metagenome | biome: human gut; feature: human-associated habitat; material: faeces...
CTCTATCGTGTCATCTGGTTTTTGTTGGGACAAAAGAACAACCGTCTCCACATGCTCGGTCCAACTAAACATATCAACTGGCACAGCGCTTTTTGCCTCATATCCATGTTTTGTTAAATATTTTAAGTCTCTTGCAAGTGTTTCCGGATTACAGGAAATATACACCACTTTTTCAGGTGCAAGTTTAATCACAGAACTCAAAAATGCCTCATCACTTCCGGCTCTTGGCGGATCCATAAATACAACATCGATTTTCTTGCCCTGTCCAGCCAGATTTACCATGAATTTTCCGGCATCACCCTGATAAAATTTCACATTTTTAATTCCATTTCGTTTGGCATTGATAATCGCATCTTTTACAGCGTCTTTATTTAATTCTACACTGATGACTTCTTTTACATGACTGCTTGCAATCAGACCAATCGTTCCGATTCCGCAATAAGCATCAATGACTTTCTCTTCTCCCTGTAATTTCGCCATTTTAATTGCTTTTTGATATAGTTTTTCAGTCTGTACTGGATTGACCTGATAAAACGAAGCCGGAGAGAGGCGGAATGTACAACCGCAAAGCGTATCTTCAATAAATCCTTTTCCATATAAAGTAATATTACGTTCTCCAAGTACCATGCTTGTCTTTTTGTCGTTTACATTTAAAATAACCGTTGTAATTTCAGGATGAAGTTTTCTAAGAGCTTTCACAAAATTATTTTTTGATGGAAAGATTGGAGAAGCACATACTAATACTACCATTACTTCACCGCTTGCAAATCCTCTCCTTACCATGACATGACGTAGTAACCCATATCCGCTGTCCTCGTTATAAACTTTTATTTTAAAAGATTTTAATAAGCCTCGGATATCTCTGATAATTGCATCCGCAGTCTGGTCTTCTATCAGACATTCATCAACCGGAACAATACGATGTGTTCCTTCTTCATAGACTCCGGAAACAATACTGCCATCTCGTCTGTGTGCAAACGCTGCATTGACTTTATTTCTATAATGATATGGATTTTTCATACCAATAATCGGTTCTACCGGACAGATATTTTTCAAAAGTTTTCTGATCTGCTTTTGCTTTTTCTTTAACTGTTCTTCGTAAGAAATCCCCTGCCAACTGCATCCGCCACATTTTTTTGCCACTGGACATACTTTTTGTTCTTCCATTTCATAACAACTCCAATTTTATTTTTTTGTTTCATTATATCAGATTTCCTCTTTGCTTAAAAGCTATGTTATTCTGTACTTTTTTTACAAAATATGCTATTATTTTATTTTGTAAACTTTTATAAACCTATTAAAAGAGAGGAATACAAAAATGCTCCAAACAATTGAAGCAGTTAACTCTGCTGTAAACAACTTTATCTGGGGTGTGCCTGCCATGATTTGTATCATCGGTGTCGGTCTTTACTTAAGTATCCGTACCCGATTTTTGCAAATCCGCAAGTTCCCTTATGCAATCAAAACCACAATTGGACGTGTTTTCCGTAAAAGAGAGGCTTCTGATGGCGCAATGACTCCATTTCAGGCAGTCTGTACGGCACTTGCCGCCACAGTCGGTACCGGTAATATCGCCGGAGTTGCAGGTGCAATCACAATCGGCGGTCCAGGTGCCGTATTCTGGATGTGGATTTCTGCTGCCCTTGGCATGTGCACTAAATTTTCAGAAGTTACCCTTGCAGTTCACTTCCGTGAAACCAACGCACGAGGAGAACTGATTGGCGGACCTATGTACTACATAAAAAATGGTCTTGGAAAGAACTGGAGATGGCTTGCTGCTTTATTCTCTCTTTTCGGTGTCTTAACTGTATTCGGCACCGGAAATGCTACACAGGTTAATACAATTACGACCGCCATCAATTCTGCATTATTAAATTATCATCTTATCAACGGAGATGCTGTTTCCACCAGCAATCTGATTATCGGTATTATCATTGCCATTTTAGTTGCCACTGTACTTCTTGGAGGCGTGAAACGAATTGGACGTGTAACGGAAAAACTTGTTCCATTTATGGCACTTATTTACATTGTACTGTCCCTTGGTGTGATTTTATTAAATTTAAACCGTGTACCTTCTGTTTTTGCTTCTATTGTTGAAGGTGCTTTTTCTCCGGCATCTGTAACCGGAGGTGTCGTAGGAAGCTTCTTCCTGAGCATGAAAAAAGGAGTCTCACGCGGTATTTTCTCAAATGAAGCAGGTCTTGGTACCGGTTCTATCGCTCATGCCTGTGCGGATACCAAAAAACCGGTAAAACAGGGATTCTTCGGTATCTTTGAGGTTTTTACAGATACAATTGTAATCTGTACTTTAACTGCACTGGTTATCTTATGCAGTGGAACCCCTGTCGGATACGGAGAAGCAGCCGGTGCTGAACTGACTATTTCCGGCTTTACTTCTACTTATGGAAACTGGGTTTCCATTTTCACTGCAATTGCACTCTGCTGTTTTGCATTTTCCACTATCATTGGATGGGGACTTTATGGTGCACGTTGCATTGAATATCTGTTAAAAGAAAAATCTATCAAACCATTTATGGTTGCTTATTCTCTGGTTGCCATTATCGGTGCAACTGCTGATTTAGGTCTGATGTGGAGTGTTGCTGAGACTTTTAACGGTCTGATGGCAATTCCAAACTTAATTGCTCTGTTCTTACTTTCCGGAACGGTGGCCCGTTTAGTTAAACAGTATTTTGAAACAGAAGGAAAAACCAATTAGTTTTTTCAATAAAAAAAGCCGAAAGCTTTAAGGGGTTACCTTAACCTCTCTCAGCTCTCGGCTTTTTTCTTACTCTTCCCGTTCTAATTGTTTCAGCAGATATCTTCCTACAATCCCTGAAAATCCTGCCACATCCCGAATATAGGCAAAATCTTTTCCAAAGATCTTTTTTTCTGCCGGTAAATCTTTCTCTTCTCCTGCAAATACTCCAAGCACACAAACACCTTTACTTCGTAATTTACGTACTTCAAATGCAGTATCTGAAATCGCATACTTTCCCTGATAGGGTTGTGGATTTCTTGCATTTGGACGGTTTAAAATCACATCATAAGGTCGTCCGTCACTTAGTACAATCAGAATCTTATGTTCCTCTTCCCGATTTAACAATTCATAGCCTGCTGCCTTAATTGCCAACCCATCGCGGTTATTGGAAGACGTATTATATTCAAAAATATTTTCATTGGCACTTCTATCATCTTCATATTCCCGAAAACGGTGCAAAATCGTATAATCCCAGAAGGTGCAAAAACTCATAACCCGATGTGGAACATTTGCGATGCTCAATGCTTCACTTAAAATATATGCCTGCATCGCCACCTGCCCCTGCCGTTTTCTCTGTGAGCCACTTGCATCAATTAAAACATCCACTACAAAATCACTGTTATCGTGATTTAGTTTTCTTAAAAACACTCTTGAATCATGACTTCTTCCAACTCTCCAAAGACGTGACGGCACAATTCTTCCCCTGTCAGATATTGTTTCCTGTACTTCATCACGCATCACCAGTGCTTTTTTTAGCATATCTGAGAGCTGTCGGATGTTATTTTTCACCATCCTGTGATTGTTATAATATTCATAGCGGTTTTTATCTCGCTGTTTTTTTGCATACTCATACTGATAATTACGAAGAACCGCATGTTTTAATACTCCTTCTGTAAAATACAGACTGCAGTCACTGTGAATTCCACGACATAATAACAGGTTTCGTCTTTTCTCTTCAGTTTCAGAAAGATATCCAATTCCGTAATTTCGCTGAACGTAACTGTGCATCTTAGAAAGTGCCTCTTCATCTACAACCAAAATTTTCTTTTTCTGACTTGTCTCTTCTTCAGATTCTTCTTTCTTTGTCTCCTGGTTTAATTCCATTTTATCCAAATTGGTCATTGCTTCATTTAAATGTTCCAGATAGGTGCCAAAGCTCTCTTCTAATGCCTCTTCTTCCAGATAATCTTTCCAGGAAAACTCGGCAAGCTCTTCCAGCGAAACTGCAAGTACCGTTTCCAGATTTCCATAACGTTTTTCAAAATTAGGATCTACCATAGCGTTATATAACTTATCTATCGTGTGAATCAGCTCTATCGTTTCTTTTGCATCAGAAAGTGCCTGAACCTGTTCCATAAATGCTCTCATCCGGTTTGTAGCAGGCTCAGAACCGTTTAAACATTCTTTAAACAGCATTAGCTTCAAACGCCCTGGCTCAGAAGCTGCAAGGCGTGAAAAATCCATTTCCAGTATATCTTCAAGCGCCTCTTTTCGGATTTCTTTGATTCCTTCCCGCTCTTTTGTAATCCGCTCGGCTACCGACCATTCAATACAAAGCTGTGCAAGGCTCATAAGAGGTCCTTCTTCCCCATGCAGATAGATTTTCTTCATTAAGTATAAAGAAAGCTCTTCTCTGTTAAAATAACGTGCAAATGCGCCCTGTTTGATTCCGTCATAAAGCCCAACTGCATGAGAACGATGATAACTCTCAATGTCTGGTTTTACATCCAGCGTATAATCTCCACTTACCGTCCAAATCAGATTTTTGATCCGGTTTTCTAATTCCAACTCAAATTCTTCTCTCATTCAAATACATCCCCTGGATTCCAGGACTCCGGTATTCTTGTCATTACGACATCCTGCACAATTTCCTTCTCAAAAATATCAAAGCATTTATTTACAACTCCCATTTTCACTGCGAGGGACGGTTTTAATCCGCAGGAAATCGTGCGCAGTGCCCCAATCATCCCTCGCAAATCCAATGCTTTTGTTGTAATCTCGCTGTTATCTGCCTTTAACTGCAAATCCAAGAAGAGTCCAATCCATTGCTTTAACGCTTCCTCTTTGATAGTTGGAAATTTCGTTTTAAAAACGTACTCAAGTGTCTCTTCATTCTGACCCGGCATATCTATCACAAGGAAGCGGGAAACTAATGCTTCATTTAACTCTTTTGTTCCTGCATAACCATAATTCATCGTTCCGATAAAACGTGTTGCGTCGTCCATCTCAATTTTATCATATCCCGGCACATCAATACTTCTTCTATGATCGAGGGTAGCATGTAAAACGGAGACTGCATCATTTTTTGCCATATTAATCTCATCAAGGATTCCAAAACCACCATATTCGGCACAGCGGTAGATACTTCCTTTTCTTAATTTGACTTCATTATTTTCAAAGGTATCTGTACCAATTAAATCTCCACTGTCTGTATTGACATGAAAGGAAATATTATAAACCGGTCTTGCGAAAATCCATGCCAGATTCTCAGCCAGTATATTTTTACCGGTTGCCTTTGGCCCTGTTAAGAGCAGATTTTCTCCCTTTAATAAAGTTGCAATTCCCATCTCTAATACTTCTTTTCCAAAAAATGCCATATCTGGCTTTATAATACGGTTTTTCACCCTCTCATCCACTTTATGTTCCGCACGAAATTCTGCAACTGCTTCAATCAATCCCTTATCTACTTTTTGTTCCTCTAAAACCTTAAGTTCTTGTTCCATTTTCTCCATCCTGTATTTTTTTACTTTTATTCTATTCTATTTCACCATATCCATCTGTTGGATTTCCAACATTTTTGAAAATCAGGCGCTACACTTATCATAGAATAAATTTTTCATATAACTAGAAAAGGCATCTGGATTTTCCAAATACCCTTTCTTTTTTCTCAATTTCTATTTTTATACATCAAATAATAAATCACCATAAGATGGCATCGGCCACATATCTTTGTCAACAATCATCTCAAGTTCATCAACCGGTGTACGAAGTGCTTCCATTGACGGCATTACTTTTTCATGATAGAACATTGCACTTTCTTTTCCTTCTTCTTTGGCCCTTTGGGCTTCCCGGATCGCCTGGGCGATGGCGTGGGTCGATTCGGGTGCAGGGATAATCCCTTCGGTACGGGCGAATAGTACTCCGGCTTCAAAAGTTTCTAGCTGAGGCATATCTACAGCTTCGATCAACCGGTCTTTTAATAATTGGCTGACGATCGCTCCTGCTCCATGGTAGCGAAGTCCTCCGGCATGAATATTAGCCGGCTCGAAATTATGGCCTAAGGTATACATGGGAATGAGAGGAGTCAGCCCTACGGTATCGCCGAAATCATATTGGAAGGTTCCCCGGGTTAGTTTCGGACAGGATTGAGGTTCTACCGCAACGACCCGGATTTGTTTCCCTTCGGTTAGTTTTTTGCGTAAATAAGGAAAGCCGATACCGGCGAAGTTCGAGCCACCGCCAAAACAACCGATCACCACATCGGGTTCCGCTCCTGCCTTTTCCATTTGAAGAATAGCTTCTTCTCCGATGACGGTTTGGTGCATCAATACATGGTTCAATACACTACCGATGGTATAGTTGGTTTGGGGATCTTTGGCTGCCATTTCAACAGCCTCCGATACTGCGATACCTAAACTACCCGAAGAATTGGGATGTTTGCTCAGGATTTTTCTTCCGGCTTCCGTCAGTTCGCTCGGCGAAGGAATGACGTCGGCTCCCCAGGTGTTCATCATCAGTTTACGGTAAGGTTTTTGATTATAGCTGACCTTCACCATGAATACTTTTAAATCTATTCCGAAGTAACGGGCTGCGAAGCTCAGGGCAGATCCCCATTGCCCTCCGCCTGTTTCGGTGGTCAGGCGTTTGATGCCTTGTTTATAGTTATAATAAGCCTGTGGGATGGCGGTGTTGGGTTTATGTGATCCTGCCATACTGGTACTTTCGTTTTTGAAATAAATCCTGGCCGGAGTATCCAGGGCTTTTTCCAGTCCATAAGCTCTGACTAGCGGAGTCGGACGCCAGATTTTGTACAAATCTTGTACCTGTTCAGGAATTTCGATAAAACGTTCTTGCGAAAATTCCTGATTGACTAACTCTTCGGCAAAAATAGGCAAAAAGTCCTCTTTACTGGCTGCTTGTTTGGTTACAGGGTTCAGAGGAGGTAACGGTTTGTTGGTCATATCCGCCACGATGTTGTACCAGTGGGTCGGTAATTCTTTTTCTGTCAGGGTAATTTTCTTGTCTCCTTTCATGTTGTTTGCGTTTTAGTGTGTTTATCTGATTTTAATGATTAAGCAAAAGAAAAACGCCTGATGTTCGTAATAAACATCAGGCGTTTCAGTTCTTTTATACAATAGAATCACATTACCTCATCGTTTATTACGAAGTTCAACCGGCGCCACCACCAATTCTGAGTCATGTGATTTTGTTTTGTCATCTCTTCTATTCTCTTTTGATGCAACAAATATAGAAATGATTTTTTTTAAATTCCAAATAATAATGGATTTTTATTCTAATGGGTACATTCTTTTTGTGCTAATACTTTTTCGAATTGGGATAGACGTTCTTCCATTTTCCCTAATTCCCGGCAAGATTCTCGCATCTCTTTTTCTTTTTTCTCGATTTCTTCTTCTTTCTTGAGTAGTAGGGTTTTCAGGGTTTCTATTTCTTTGTCTTTTTCCAAACATTCCTCGCAGAAACCGAATTCGTTCCGATTGATTTGCCGGAGAGATTTTTGGTCTATAAGCGGACTTCCTATTTCACGGATGAGCCAATTGGCATTTAGTTCCGGGAATAGACGGATAATTCCCATCAGATGCTTGTCTGGTATGTGATCCCGGCAATTTAACCAGTTACTCACTTGTTGACGTGTCTTCAGACCAAGTTTAATTCGTAATTCTTCTTGTGAAATTTTTTTCTCATAGAGAAAATTAGCAAGCCTTTGATTTATTGACATATCCATGGTTGACGCAATATAAAAATGTTTACTTGTAAAGACCGTTTCTTGTGTTTCTTTTGAAAATTATTTACATTTGCCTTAGCCTTCGTTTATAAGTTATAATTAAATTTTGAAATTACGTCACAAAATGGATTGATAATAGTTGTTTCGTATAATTTGTTTGAGATAATATACGAATATGTTCTTGTTCGGAGAGAGGAGAAGCTTGGTGAGATAGCCGGGAATTTTTCCCGGCTATATTTTATTTATGAATGAGTTGCGTGGCTAATTCTTTTATATCGATGCCTGAAAAATTGCCCGAAGTCATAATGAGCAATACACTATTTTCGTAATTCTTTTGTGTTAGCTCTTCTAGTAATTGCCGGTTATCCGTGAATACTTTCAATTGCATATCGTCGAAACCTTTTCTGACATCTTCGGAACTGATCTCAGGTAAGCGTTTGTGCTTTACGACTTCCGGATTAAAAAATACGATAGCTTCGTCTGCCAGGTCCATGGTATGACGATATTGTGGAAGGAAAGCTGCATTCAGGCTGCTGAAAGTGTGTAATTCCATACAAGCGATTAACTTGCGTCGGGGATATTGTTCCCGTACAGCCTTTATGGTCGCTTGTAATTTTGATGGCGAATGGGCGAAATCGAGGAATACGACTGTATCGTTTTGTTCGGCTATTTTTTGCAGGCGTTTGGCTGCTCCCTTATAAGTAGCGATGGCTTTTAAAAAAGCGGTTTCGTCGATGCCCAATTCTTTACAAGCCAGATAGGCGGCTGAAATGTTTTGCAGATTATGTTCTCCGAATACCTGAATAGGGGTCGGTAAGCTACCTGCTAAATAAGTGGTTCCTTCTTCGGTATAATGAGGAAAACTTGTATATGGGATCGCTTGTACAGAAGCAGGTACCCGAGAGGCGATCTGTCGTAAATTTTCATCATTTTCGTAATAGATGAGTTTACCGTTCGGAGTGATCTGTTGGGTGAAAAGAGCGAATTGTTCTACATAGTTTTCAAAAGTAGGGAAAACGTTCATATGATCCCAGGCTATGCCGGTGAGGATAGCGATATCGGAGTGATAATGGTGGAATTTGGGGCGTCTGTCGATGGGAGAAGAAAGATATTCGTCTCCTTCGAAAACAGCGATTTTACTTCGGTCGCTCAGGTGAACCATGGTATCGAAGCCTTCCAATAAAGCTCCGGCCATATAATCGAATTCTATTCCGCACGTTTTCAAAACATGCATGATCATCGAAGTTGTGGTCGTTTTTCCATGACTTCCGCCGACGATGACCCGTAATTTGTTTTTGGTTTGCTCGTACAGATACTCCGGATAGCTGTAAATCGGAATTCCAAGTTCCTGTGCTTTTTGTAGTTCCGGATTATCTTCCCGGGCATGCATACCCAAAATGACGGCATCTAAACGGGAGGTGATGCGTTCCGGGTACCAACCCCACTTTTCCGGTAACAGGCCTGCTGCTTCTAATCTGGATTTCGAGGGTTCGAAAATCTCGTCATCCGAACCGGTCACCTGATATCCTTTTTTATGAAGTTCTAACGCCAGGTTATGCATTGCGCTTCCCCCGATAGCAATAAGATGTATGTTCATAAACTTATTTTTATAGTGTTGTAGATATTCAATCGATTGTAAATAAATTAGTTCTGTGTGTTATCCGATAATCTTATAGGACAAAGATAGTTGTTTTAGGTACACAATTTGCAAAGAGAAATACAATTAGTCGTGACAAATTTTTGTGTAATTTAAAATCAGTACATGAGATTTATTTATTTTCTGGTCTTCGGAGAATACTTTTGTTCGAAGGGTGTGAGCCTTTCGGATATCGGATTTACCCTTATTTTTTCGAAAAAATCATCCGGAACCGTATGTCCGGCGACCTGTAATAAAACTTTTTGTTCAGGATTGCGTAAAATCTTTCTGTAATACTAAATAAAAACAGGAAATGAAAACAAAAGGTTCTACAGCTTGGGTCTTTACTACAATGGTTGCAGTAGTATTGTTTATGGCCGCTTGCGGAAATTCTCAGAAGAAAAAGGAACAGGCGAAAGTTCAGGCAACAGAGCAACCCGCTGATTCAGTAACCGTTATCGAGTCAGAGACTGTCGTTATTGCAGTGGATAGCATCGCTCCCGATTCTGCCGCTATGAAACAAAAGGCACCGACCCCTAAAAAAACTAAGTAATTTAAAGCTATAAGCGAAAGGCTAAAAGCTATAAGCGTTTAATCGTTCTTAGCCTTTAGCCTCTAGCCTTTAGCTTTTAAAGAATCATTTGCGGCATAAATTCGAAGCTATTGTATTGAGGACGCAGACGATCGGTATTATAGAATTTATTGATATCGACCAATTTTTTACTACTGGTGACAATATCTATAGGTGCATTATCATAACGTCCGTTTCTTAAAATGACTAAACGCCCGTGCATTCCTTTAGAGATTAAATCGAGTGCAAGATTACCATAAGCCATAGGCACGATAGAGTCCATCGCATCCGGATTTCCACAACGTACCAGATAACCAAGTTTTTGATTGATGACATTGATGGTTTCCCCTTTATTGAACTTAGGAGAAAGATTTTTAAGCTCGTTGGAAACATAATCTCCAATTCCTCCTAATTTCTTATGACCGAACATGTCCGCTTCATCACTTTGGAACATCATCTGGCCGCCGCTGTAACTAGCTCCCTCGGATACCAGTACCACTGAATACTTGCTCGGATTGGTATACCGGTCCTGGCATAATAATTCCGCTAACCGTTCGATATCGAATTGGTATTCGGGAATCACACAGCGGTTTGCTGCTCCTGCCAGTGTCGGTAACATGGCTGAGAAACCGGCATAGCGTCCGAAGACTTCCAGTACCAGCAGCCGTTCGTGTGAACCGGCGCAAGTTCGCAAGTCATGGGTCAGCTCGATCGTCCGGGTGATACAGGTACTGAAACCGATACAATAGTCCGTACCCGGTACATCGTTATCCATCGTTTTCGGGATCGCTACTACTTTTACTCCTTCCTGACTCAGGCGTACGGCATAGCTTAAGGTGTCGTCTCCTCCGATTGGGATGAGGTAGTCGATGCCGATAAATTCCAGATTCTTCAGGACTTCAGGGGTTAAATCGTTTATTTCTGCATTGTATTTGTCCTTCAGATGTTCGGGAACGGCTGATTGGGGGACATGCGAAGCACGTGTCCGGGATGAATGTAAAAAAGTACCTCCTGTTCGTCCTGCTTTATTTACGATTTCTTCGGTCAACTCGAAATAATTACATGAATTATCTACTTTTTTGTCCCGGATGACATCGACCAAACCCTTCCAGCCCCGCCGGATTCCGATCACTTTATACCCTTCTCGTAAGGCACGTATGGTGACTGCTCTGATGGCGGGATTCAATCCTGGTACATCTCCTCCTCCGGTTAAAATACCGATAATTCCTTTTGCTTTCTGATTCATAGTAATTGAAATTAATGTTAGTAAATTCACACTAAAAGTGATAAAATATATTCTGAATAGCAAAATAAATCGTCAATAAGTGACTATATTTGTGTGATTTTTTTTGAATGTATTTAGAAAAGGATGTAATAAAGCGCTTTATGGCTTTATAGAGGTTTATGATTTTTTAATTTGAAATGAATAATTTTGTTGATTTTTGGGTAGGATTAGGCTATAATGGTTGGTTATTCCTGTTGTTGATCCTCCTTTTTTTTGCCCATTTGATTATGATCATTTTACGCAGTACGGTACTTACCACTAAAAAAAGACCGGCAACTGTAGAACCCGAGGAAGGAGTTTCGGTAATTATTACCTGTTCGAATAAGGCCGAGCTATTGAAACAGAATCTTGAAGCATTTCTGACCCAAGAATATCCGAAATATGAAGTGATTGTCGTAGACGAATGTTCCGAGGATGAGACGCAGGATGTTTTATCCGATTTGCAACAGAAATACCCGCATTTGAAGACTACCCGGATTTTTCCTGAAACGAAATTCCGGCGTACGAAGAAGATTGCTATTAATATAGGTGTCCTCGCGGCACAATATGATGTGTTGCTTTTTTCTGAAATTAATTGTAAGCCCGGATCCGGGCGATGGCTGCATGCGATGGCTTCTTATTTTACGCCCGATACGGCGGTCGTGATCGGATACTCCAATTATCCGGTAGACGGTACGGGAGGAAAATTCAGGTGTTATTTCCGATTCTTGTGGTTCTGGAAGACGATGGTGCTGAATAGACGGGGACTACAGGTGGTCGGAAATGGTAATAATATGGGATACCGGAAAAAATACTATCTGGAGAAAAGAGGGTTTACCGCTAATACCCAGGAATATATCGGTTACGATACAGAAATCGTAAAAGATATGGCTAAAAAAGGAACGGTCAAAGTGGTAAAAGACCCCGATACCCGGGTGATGATCTGTGACGAGCGGAAAAAAGCCTGGAAAGATGATTATTCCTATTATTATGCTACGAAACGTCGGTGGCCATTGGCTGTGCGTTTGAGTAGCGATGTCGACTTTATCGTTGAAAGTATCGTTTATTTGTCGGCATTTTATTTTATTATACAAGGAACATTACGTGAATACAGTGCCGGAATTATAATATTAACATTTTTAATAGATTTTATAGTAATAAATGTGGTATTAAAACATCTGGGGCAAAGGAAATTATTCTTAACTTCGTTCACTGTAAATACCTTGGGTTTTATATTTCAATGGTATTATAATTTTTATTCAATATTTACTGCAAAGAAATGGAGATAACTAACAACTTATCTGAAAAAGCTTTATACGACTATAAGATAGTTCGTAACGCAATTGCCGGAGACGAGAAAGCTTATGGGGAACTTTTTAAGCGTTACAAGGATTCTGTATATTTTATGATCCTTAAAATGGTAAACAATCGGACTGATGCCGAAGACTTGATGTTCGAGGCCTTCGAGAAGGCATTTGCCAGTTTGAACTATTACTCTCCACAATTTGCTTTCAGTACCTGGCTGTTTAAGATTGCTTCGAATAATACGATCGATTTTATCCGGAAAAGAAAGGCGCAGACTGTGTCTTTGGATGTCGACGATATCAATCCTGAAGACAGAGGGTATATCAATAGTATTCCGGCTGATGTCAGAACGCCGGATGAAGAAGCGATTCGTCAGCAACGTGCCGATTTTATGCGGGAAAAGGTCGCTCTTTTGAAAGGAAGATATCGCCGGTTAATCGAATTACGCTATTTCGACGAATTTTCATATGAAGAAATCGCCGATACCCTGGCTATTCCTCTGGGGACGGTGAAAGCTCAATTGTTCCGGGCTCGGGAACTACTCTTGAATATTTTACAGCATACCGAGATTGCTAAGGAACATGGTAAAAATTAATTTTATCGTTTTATTCTTTATTTTTCTTTCTCCAATTGTTTGTGCACAGAGGGTCGTCGTTTCGGATAGTGTTGTATTTTCCGGAGTAGTCTTCGACACTCAGGATTCACAGACACTTCCTAATGTGACTTGTCGTTATGGTGAAGGTAAAGCAACTATTTCCGATCAAATGGGATGCTTTGTGTTGAAAATCGGTCGTAAAGATACCGTCCGCTTTACTTTTGTCGGCTATAAACCTTGTACTGTTGTCATGCCCGATACTTTGCTCGAAGATCGGTACATGATGGGGGTTTTTCTGTCTCCCGATACCTTACAATTATCAGAAGCTTTGATTTTACGCCGGTGGGGAGAGGTGCAAAGACAAAATCTGATCAATGCCCGTAATAATATGACCGGCATATTGAAGCAGGCTTATGCGCCTGTAGACTATATGGATGCCGATATGAATCAACGGATGATGCTCAACGAATATGCCCGGAGTGTCGAGATGAAAGGGCATGTCGATGTCGGTATCGGAGTCGGTACACAGTCGGTCGATGCCTATAAAATGCTCCGAATGAGACGGCGGGTAAAAAATCAGAAAGAATGGCTCAATCCTAATGAAATCGATCTGTTAAAGAAGATTTATTATTTGAAAAAAAAGGAAAAGCAAGATAATTGATTCAAGATAAATATATCTTTGTAGTGCTATTGTGTCTGTAATTTTTCCTTGTTGG
>ENA-ORTB01003096-ORTB01003096.1-human-gut-metagenome-genome-assembly--contig:-NODE-3096-length-13780-cov-2.604007_pt1 | contig 13780 bp, 20 predicted proteins | sample MGYA00241905_ERZ509174 | MGnify/ENA primary metagenome ERZ509174 (study PRJEB26280, sample SAMEA2338851) | human gut metagenome | biome: human gut; feature: human-associated habitat; material: faeces...
AAAATGAAACTCAAAGCGTTGGCAAACGCGCTCTGGATGGGCGCAAAGAGACACAGCCCGGAGATTCTTGTTGGTCTTGGCATTGCAGGGGCTGCATCCAGCGTGATATTTGCCATCAAGGCGACCCCTAAGGCCATGATCCTGCTGGAGGAGAAGCGGCAGGAACTGGGCATTGAGAAGCTGGAGGCAAAGGAGATCATCAAGACGGCAGCACCGGTTTATATTCCGACTGCTGTCAGTTTTGGCGTGAGCGTGGCCTGCATCATTGGTGCCAGCAGCGTGAATGCACGGCGGAATGCAGCGTTGACGGCCGCTTACACCCTGAGCGAGAGCACGCTGCGTACCTACCGGGACAAGGTGCTGGAGACTGTTGGCGAGGATAAGGAACGTGAGATCCGGCAGGCAGCGGCAATTGAACAGCAGCAGAAGACCCCGGAGACGCAGACAGTTGTTGTGAACCATGCTGCAGGACAGCTCAAGTGCTTTGACTCACTCAGCGGAAGATATTTTACGGCGACCAAGAACGAGATCGACAAGGCCGTAAACGAATTCAACCGTCAACTGCGGGACGACATGCGGATCAGCCTGAACGAATGGTATGACCTTATTGGAATGGACCAGAACAAGCTTGGCGACATGCTCGGCTGGGATATTGATCGCGGCTACATCGAAACTTGCTACGCCTCACGGCTGGACGAGGAAGGTATGCCGTGTCTGGTGGTGAACTACGTGGAACCGCCGCATTATATCGGCGTCTGAGACGCGAAAAATTCATTCTGCTTTATGGAACCAGAAAGGTTCACATTTAGGATAAATCTTGAAAGGAGATTTTATTATGGACGAAATGAACAACATGAACGAGGTTACTACTGAGGAGACTTCTAACGAGATGACTCCCGTGGTTACGGAGAACAATGAGGTGAAGACGGAGGAGAACTCTGGCATCAACACCTGGACGGGCATTGCCGCTGCTGTTGGCGTGTTGACGATCGGTGCAATTGGCGCCGGCATCGCAAAGCACAAGGCAAAGGCAAAGACCGAACCCAAGGTTGAGAAAGAGAAGAAGCCGAAGAAGCACTTCAAGTTCCAGTGCCCGGTGAAGATCGTGAAGGACGAACCGGAAGAGATCGAGGATGTTGAATGCAAGGAAGTCGAAGAGACTGAAGAAGAGAACTAATGTGAAAGGTTCAGGCGAGAGCCGTGGAGAAATCTGCGGCTCTTACCTTTTAATTTTTTGAAGGGAGAATCCCAATGGCTGAAATCAAACTGCCCTCGAACTCCATTACGACGGGCGATGCCGAAAAGCATGAGAAGAAGTTCGAGAAGGTGACGACCGGAAAGGTTGTGACGAAAGAGAAAAATGATATTCAGAAGGTAGCTTCGATGTTTATCGCAGAGGACCTGAAGACCGTGCGCGACCATATTATTAAAGATGTGGCCGTACCGAAGATGCGGGATTTCTTTGCAGATCTCATGATTGCAACCGTCAACATGATATTTCATGGCGATGACCGTCCCCGTAGCAACTATAGCAATTACGCCCAGCCGAGTCGTGTCTCATACAATCGGTACTCTGACAACCGGAACTCAAACCAGAACCGTCCGGTAGCAGCACAGATCAACTATCAGGACATTATTTTCTCGTCCAGAGGTGATGCAGACGAAGTGCTCAACCAGATGATCGATGCACTGGCGACCTACAGCTGTGTCTCTGTGGCCGACCTGTATGACCTGGTTGGCATGACCTCGAACTACACGGACAACAAGTATGGCTGGTATGATCTGCGTACCGCATACATTCAGGGCGTTAGCGGCGGATACGTCATCCGTCTGCCGAAGCCTGTTGCACTGAACAACTGAGAAAGGAAAGATATTTATGAGCCAAGAGAAAGACGTCAGTTTTAATTGGCAAAATGTCATCTTTGAATACTGTACTGATGCGGAAGATGTTCTGAGCCATATGACCGATTTGATAAAAAATTACGGGCGGGCTTCTATTACGGACTTATATGACTTGGCAGGTATTACACCGGCCAACGATGACCGTCAGCGTGGCTGGTATAATCTCGAGGGCGCTTATATTCAGCCTGTAGATAAGGGCTATAACATTAGCTTACCCGAGCCTGTTGCCTTCAACTAAAAGAAAGGAAAGATATTTATGAAAATGAACGAAATGATGTCGAATGTCAGTCGCTTTGCAGCAAAGGCGAAGTTCAAGATCGGCAAGCACAGCCCGGAGATCCTGATGGTGTGCGGTGCAGTTGGCGCAGTGACCAGTGCTGTTATGGCATGCAAGGCGACCCTGAAGGTCAATGATATTCTGGCTGCCCATCAGTCCAGTGTTGCAACCATCCACGATGTGCAGGACGGCAAGGCTGCAATCAAGGAAGGCACCGAGTATACCGAAGAGGATGCCAAGAAGGACCTGACTACGGTTTATGTCCAGACTGGTATGAAACTTGTGAAGCTGTATGCACCTGCTGTCATTCTGGGCACGCTGTCCCTCGGCTGCATGGTCGGGTCCAATCACATCCTGCAGAAGCGCAATGCAGCTCTGACGGCGGCTTATGTCACGCTGGACAAGGCGTTTAACGAGTATAAGGGCCGTGTATCTGAGCGCTTCGGCGAGCGGGTACAGCACGAGATCGAGCACGGTGTGAAGGCCGTCGAGGTGGAGTCCAAGGTCGTCAACGAAGATGGAACCGAGGAAGTGGTTAAGTCTTACATCGACGAAACGGACGGCGTGCACTCGCCATATGACCTGCTGTTTGATGAGATGGTAGACACCTGGGAACCGGATGCACAGATCAACAAGAACTTCCTGAGCATGGTTCAGACTCATGCAAGCAACCAGCTGCGCACTCGCGGCTACCTGTTCCTGAATGAGGTCTACCGTATGATCGGCAAGTACAACAATGGTCAGCAGATCTACAATCCTCAGGGTCAGATCGTCGGCTGGCTCTATGATCCGAACAATGAATCTCTGTCCAACTGTGTGAAGTTCGGTCTGGACAAGATGCAGGGTGACCGTTCTGTTGTGCTGCACTTCAACGTTGATGGCCCTATCATTGACAAGATCTGATTGATATTTTGGGAGGATTCGCTATGACCAGAGTCGTAAGAACTTTGTCTTATGTGTTCGCTGCCATGGCCGGAGTCTGCTTCGTCTCTGGTCTGGCTGTCCTTTCTGAGTGAGGGATATTTGTATGAGCAGTTTGGAAAACATGTTTCTGTTTCTGGACTACCTGACCGATACTCAGCGAAAAAGGCATATTGTTGGTGGGGTTCTAATGAGTGTGTCTCTCTTTTTTGGAGGGCTCGCGTTCACTATGATGACCGTTAAAGAAGGAGATTCCAATGAAAAACTGGATTCGTGATATTTTACTGGTTGGCGCTGGCTTTGCGGCTGGCGCTTATTTCATGCATGTTCGGATGCGCGGGGAGTATCAGAAGTTTGCTGATGCTCAGATCGAAGATGTCCGCGAGCATTACAAGAAAAAGGAGCAGCATATTGACGAACAGATCAAAGCTGAAGCCCAGAAGCAGGCCGTTGACCTTATTTCCGGTCCTTATCGTCAGGAGAGTGACCAGGAAAAGCCGGACAAAGCACCTTTTGAACTCATCGAGATCATCGAACCGGATGAGTTCGGCGCCGACGATGACTATGAGACCAGCTTTCTGACCCTGTTTGCAGATGGTGTGCTGGCCTACGACGGCGACGGCTCCAAAGTGGATGACGTTGAAGCAGTTGTCGGGCAAAAAGCTCTGGACGAGATGGGCAAATTCATGCCCGACACGATCCATGTACGCAACCATGCCTATCACAAGGATTTTGAGGTGGTAAAGGCGCTCCAGAACTACGCAGATGTATATCGGGAGCGGGAAGAGGAGGACTATGGCGATTGACGAAATGAAAGCCGACATCGAAAAAAGATATTTCGATTGGCTTTATGAGCTGGTCTGTGGAAAGTGGGAGCCGAGAAACCTCTCTTTCCATAGGCTGCTCGCTTTTTTATACGATACGCAGTTCATTCCTGACAATGAGATGGACTGCAATCGTGCCGTAGACGGCGAGAATCTGCGGGACAGATTCCTTGACCAGCAGAATGATATTTCGGCAAAGGATATGAGGGCTGTGACCGAGACTTTTATGCACAAGCCCTGCAGTATGCTGGAGATGATGGTAGCGCTGGCACTTCGCTGCGAAGAAACCATCATGGAAGATGCAGATATCGGTAACCGGACCGGACAGTGGTTCTGGAGCATGATCGTCAGTCTCGGTCTGGCTTCGATGGACGACAATCGGTTCCATCAGAGCCGGGCAGAGTTCGTGATTGAGCGCTTTCGCCGCAGAGACTACCAGCCGAACGGTGCAGGCGGCCTGTTCACACTGCAAAACCCTAAGGAAGACCTGCGTACGCTTGACATCTGGTACCAGATGATGGCGTACCTGAACGAAAATGATATTTGAGGAGGACTTATCATGGAAAGCAATATTTACTATCAGCTCGCCCAGACTGAATGCGCCCTGGATCGTTACAAGGCAAAGCTGTTCAAGAAGAACCTGGCTCTGATCGGCATGGCAGGCATTGCATATCTGTTTGCGAAGGTGTTCGTTGTGGAGTGCAAGAAGGCGGTTGATGCAAAGAAAGAGCGCGACGAGCTGGCTGAGAAGTACGACACCGCCATTGACGAGCTGAACCGGATGAAGAAGACCGAGGAGAACAAGTCCGTCCACTGTGACGGCCATGCTACCCTGACCAACGATTGATATTTACCTCGAAGAAAGGAGGAAATTGATTAACAATGATTGATTTCCTTTTCATTGCCCGCAGAACGGGCAAACACGGGGTGATCGAGATCTATCCCAAACTTATCATCAAGCATTCAAAGGATCTGATGATTCGAGGCGGGGACTTCTACGCAATCTGGTTGCAGGAACGCGGATTATGGTCTACGGACGAGCAGGACGCACTGCAGCTCATCGACAGGGAACTTGATAATTATGCGGATGCACACAAGGCGGACTTCGACAATTATCGTGTGCTTCACATGTGGGACGCGGAATCCGGCATGATTGATATTTGGCACCGGTACTGTCAGCGACAGATGCGGGATTCGTTTGTTATGCTCGATGAGAAATTGATATTCTCCAACACCGATGTGAAGAAGGAGGATTATGCATCCAAGCGGCTTCCGTATCCGTTGGAACAGGGAAGCATCAAGGCATGGAACGAGCTGATGAGCGTTCTGTATGCGCCGGACGAGCGCATGAAGATCGAGTGGGCAATTGGCGCCATTGTAAATGGGGACTCCAAGAAGATCCAGAAGTTTATAGTGATGTATGGTGCACCCGGCACAGGCAAATCTACTGTTATCAACATCATACAGAAGCTGTTTGCTGGATATTATTCGGCCTTTGATGCGAAGGTGCTTGGTTCATCCTCAAATGCATTTGCGCTTGAAGCCTTCAAAGCAAACCCGCTGATTGCGATCCAGCACGATGGCGATTTGAGCCGCATCGAAGACAACACTCGCATCAACTCGCTGGTCTCTCATGAGTCCATGACAGTCAACGAGAAGTTTAAGTCTGCCTACGAAAACCGCTTCAAGTGCTTCCTCATTCTTGGTACCAACAACCCGGTGCGCATCACAAATGCAAAATCGGGTATCGTTCGACGGCTAATTGATGTGGAGCCGACTGGGAACAAGGTGCCTGCTAAGAAGTACGAGGAACTGATCTCACAGATCGACTTCGAGCTGGGGGCCATTGCGTGGTATTGCCGGAATGTCTATGAGAACAACAAACATGCCTATGACGATTATATTCCCATCCGTATGCTGAGTGCATCCAATGATATGTACAACTTCATGGAGGACAGTTACTATGTCTTCAAGAAGGAAGACGGTGTTTCGCTGCAGGTTGCATGGGAGATGTACAAGAACTTCTGCACGAGCACAAACGTTCCGTACATGAGTTCCCGACGAGTCTTCAAGGAAGAACTTATGAACTACTTCCGCGATTACAAGGAGCGTGTCAACACGGACAGCGGTGAACGTATCCGCAGCTACTACAGTGGTTTCAAGACAGAAAAGTTCGAGAAGAAATCGGACTTTGGAGCGTCGATTCCGGAAAAAGCAAAGTCGTGGGTCGATTTCAAAGTTCAGCACTCGGTTCTGGATGATATTTGCAAGGACTGCCCTGCCCAATATGCCAATGAAACCGGAACGCCTACTCAGAAATGGGAAAAGGTAAAGACAAAACTGGCAGATCTGGACACGAGCAGACTGCATTACGTCAAGGTGCCTGAGAATCACATCGTGATCGACTTTGATATTCCTGGAGAGGACGGCAAGAAGTCCTTTGAACGGAATCTGGAAGCGGCAAGCAAGTGGCCAAAAACCTATGCAGAACTGAGTAAATCCGGTGCGGGCATCCACCTGCATTATATTTATTCAGGAGATGCTTCAAAGCTCAGTAGGATCTATGATGAGCATATCGAGGTCAAAGTCTTTTCCGGGAAGAGCTCACTGCGGAGAAAGCTCTCGAAATGCAATGATATTCCGGTAGCGCCCATCAGCTCCGGTTTACCAATGAAGGGAGAAAAAATGGTTAGCACTGATCGCGTCCAAAGTGAGAAAGCGCTGCGTGTCCTCATCATGCGCAATCTCAACAAGGAAATCCATCCCTACACCAAACCGTCCATTGACTTCATCTACAAAATTCTTGAGGATGCCTACAACAGCGACCTTACCTATGACGTGGATGATATGCGTAACAGCATTCTGGGCTTCGCTGCATCCAGCACGAATCAGGCGGATGCGTGCCTGAAAATCGTGTCTAAAATGCACTTCAAATCCAAGGAGCCGACTGTAGTAGTAACTTATGAGGCACCGATCGTTTTCTTTGACTGCGAAGTGTTCCCGAACCTACTGCTGGTCAACTGGAAGTTCCAAAGCACACCGGACAAAGAAGAACCGACAGTCTATCGGCTCATCAACCCGAGTGCAGATGATATTGCAAAACTCGCGCAGTATCGACTGATCGGCTTTAATAACCGTAAGTACGATAACCACATTCTCTATGCCCGTATGATCGGGTGGTCGGTTGAGGCAATTTACAATCTGTCTCAGCAGATTATCAACGAACATACAGGCTTTTTTGGTGAAGCGTATAACTTCTCTTACACTGATATTTACGATTTCAGCGCCAAGAAGCAGAGTCTGAAGAAATTCGAAATCGAATTGGGCATCCATCATCAGGAGCTCGGACTGCCTTGGGATCAGCCTGTGCCGGAAGAGAAGTGGGAAGAAGTTGCACAGTATTGTGATAACGACGTTCTGGCAACGGAAGCCGTGTTCAATGCTCGACATGCAGACTTTGTTGCCCGGGAAATTCTGGCGGATGTGGCAGGTATGACGGTCAACGACACGACCAACAGTCTGACTACGCGGATCATCTTTGGCAAAGAGAAAAGTCCAAGGCTGGTCTATACGGATCTTGCTACCGGTGAATCCGACGATTTGATTGAGGTGGAGCCTGATATTCTCACTAAGAACACTTATCTTAATGCTTTCCCCGGATACGAGTGGGTCAAAGGCGAGGATGGCCGGATGCATAATATGTTCCGCGGTACGGATTTAGGTTTGGGTGGCTATGTCTATGCTGAACCCGGCATGTACTGGAATGTGGCTCTGCTGGACGTGGCGTCTCTGCATCCACATTCGGCAGTCGCGCTCAACTACTTCGGCGAGTACACCAAGAACTTCAATGACCTGATGGATGTTCGTATCTATGTCAAACACAAGGAGTATGACAAGGCCAAGAAGCTCTTCAACGGTAAACTGGCCAAGTATCTGGATGATCCGAAGCAGGCAAAAGCATTGTCACAGGCTCTGAAGATCGCTATCAATTCGGTGTACGGCCTGACCAGTGCAACTTTTGAAAACCCGTTCCGAAACCGGAAGAACGCAAACAATATTGTAGCCCTGCGTGGTGCTTTGTTCATGCGTACCTTGCAGGATGAGGTGCAGCAGCGCGGATTTGTAGTGGCGCACATAAAAACGGATTCGATCAAGATCCCTGATGCAACGCCGGAGATCATCGACTTCTGTATGAAATTCGCTGAAAAATACGGATACACCTTCGAGCACGAGGCTACATACGAGAAAATGTGCCTTGTGAACGATGCTGTGTACATTGCCAGATATTTGGATGCGGACCAGTGCCAGGCGCAGTACGGTTATATGCCGGAAAAGAACGAGGAACACGGCAGGGAGTGGACAGCTACGGGCACACAGTTTCAGATTCCGTACGTGTTCAAGACCTTGTTCTCGCATGAGCCGGTGGTATTTGCGGACCTTTGCCAGACAAAGACTGTTTCCAAGGGCGCTATTTATCTGGACAAGAACGAAGACCTGCCCGAGGGTGAGCACAAATATATCTTCGTCGGCCGTGTTGGTTCGTTCTGCCCCATCAAACCCGGATGTGGTGGTGCTGTACTGCTGCGGGAGTCTGGCGTTAATGATGCTGGAGAAAAGACCTATGCAGCAGTCGGAGGCTCCAAGGGCTATCGCTGGCTTGAAAGTGAGATGGTTCATGAACTCCAGATGGAGAAAGATATCGACCGTTCTTATTTTGACAAAATGGCCGATGATGCTGCAGACGCCATCGCAAAATACGGTGACTATGAGTTGTTCGTAGCGGATGATGCTGGCATGCCCCCTTGGCAGAAACCTGATATGCCGTGGGATGACGTTCAGGACGAGGCTGCAAGAAATTTTGAGGTGAGATAAATGAGAAAGGATTATTGGAATTGGAACATGTGCCCTGATTTGCCCCCAGTGGTGCTTATGGACAATCATGAACTCACAAGGGCTATACACAAAGGAATGGCGATTGACTACTCTCGCCAGTCTATGGAGCAGGCCAAGAAGAATGATATTGTGAAGTTCGGCATGTGCAGTGTCAGCATCCGCAAAGTTATCTTCAACGACCCGGCAACCATTGTTCTGTGGTCGGATGGCACGAAGACCGTGGTAAAGTGCGGCCCGGAAGATACGTTCGACATGGAAAAGGGGCTTGCTATGGCCATTGTCAAGAAGATGGCGGGCAATGATAACCGGTTCCATAAGGTCTTCAAGCAGTACACTAAGAAGAAAAAGAAGGAACCTGGCTCTATTGGTTCGATCTCGGACATTATGGCCGGTCTGAATCAGGCTGCGGCCATCGCAACCAAGACCGTACACGAACTCGCCCACATAGCTGCCGCAAAGGCTGAACGAGGAGAATGAAGGTGAAATGCCCGTTTCAGAAGTACGAGAGCGAGTATTCGGCACATGAAAAAGGTCAGTTTATGGACTGCTATGAAGAAGGCTGCATGGCATATCGGGCTGAAGCAAAAGATTCCAACGGAGGAGTCCGAGTCAAGGCTGGCTGCCGGTTGATCGACGAATACGTTGAGCACTCTACGCCGTTCAATAACTACAACACATTATAAATAAGGTAAGGAGATTGATATTTATGTTCCAGAAGCGTCAGAAAGTAAACATCGATGATACCCGTTTCATCTTCCAGACTAATTTCTCCGGTGATCCCACCCGTGACCGTTTTGGCTCGGACAAGCGCCGCGTCAACATCGTGATCCCTACGGTTGAGCAGGCCATGGATATGAAGGCGATGGGCATCAACGTTAAGGAGACCCACCCGAACCCCAACTACACTTATGACGAGCCGTTTGTGCCGACCTACTATGTGCCGGTCACGGTAAACGTTGATTCCAAGTGGCCGCCGCATGTCTACTGGATCACCCTGCAGGGCAAGCGCCTTCTGTGCACACCGGAGACAATCGGTCAGCTCGACTTTATCCGTGTCAAGAACGTCTGCTGCCAGGCAAATCTTGTCGAAAAGCGTAATGCTCCCGGTGAGTATACTCTGTACGCTGATGTGATGTACGTGGAGCAGGCCCCGGACAACGACCCGTATGCAGACCGTTATGCACAGATGGCCGAGCCCAACGACCCGAACGATTTGCCGTACTAAGGAGGAGAACATGAAGAAACTGTTTATTAGCTGTCCGATGCGTGGTCGCACGGAATACGCCATCAAAGCATCCATGGAGCAGATGCATCGGATTGCAGAGGCCGTCTTTGGCGAAGAACTGGAGGTCATTCCGACTTATTTTGAGGGCGATCCTCCTGAGAATAGCAACCAGGCTCTCTGGTATCTCGGCGAGAGCATCAAGAAGATGTCGGAAGCAAACTACTTTATCGGCATCTACGACGAGGACAAGAGCTATCGCGGCTGCATCATCGAAAACCGCACGGCGAAAAGCTACGGCATTCCGTCCTACATCGTGAACATCAGCTTCATTGCACCGGATGTCATCGAACAGAAGAGCATTGATAAACGTGTAGCAAACCTCGAAATTTATTAAATGATATTTCTGAGTGCCGAGGTTAGTCCTCGGTTGAATGTCCAGCCAGTGAGTGCCCACGTCGCAAATGGCGTTCTCAGAGGCAGCAGCTCAGACTTATATTTTGATTTTTGGAGGTTGAATTATGAAAGTCTTGAGAATCCAGCCCAAGAAGTATCCTGAAGTTATTGAAATCGACGGCTCACTCAAATCTCTTCAGAAAGAAGTGGCCGGCCCGATTCAGGCGGTCTACCCGTGGGACGATCCGGTTGCACTTATCTGCAATGAGGAAGGAAAACTGATTGGTGTTAGCTTTAACCGGACTCTCATGGATGCAGATGGTACACCTACTGATGTGATTGCCGGTACATTCCTTATTGTAGGGTTGACGGAAGATGACTTCGGCGACCTTTCGCAGGAGTACATCGACAAATATGAGAAGCTGTTCCACCAACCGGAGAAATTCTGGCATGAGATCGACGAACGGGGAAGAACTCATCTGAAAATCGATTGCTGTGATCCGGAAGAGTAAGACACTCTAAAATAAAACAACCTGGAGCCGTGGAGAAATCTGCGGCTCTTTTATTTTGGGTCAGTAGCTTAGTCTGGCTGAAAGCTGGCAGCTCATAACTGCTTGATCGCGGGTTCAAATCCCACCTGACCCACCATGACATTATGTCTGATATTTAATGAAAAAGGAGAGCGGACTCGATGACTATTTATGAAGCACTCACGGAAACCCAGCGTCGGATCATATGCGATGGCATAAAAGATAAGAATCGTACCATCGACAAGGAACTTGAAGATCTTGACACAATTGCAGAAATTACCTTGCTGAAAATAAAATACAAACCTATTAACGCGAAAAATACTTGATGCTTTATGAAAGGAGATGGTTTGAATGACCAGACAGGTTTATATTTATGGACTTGGCGGAGCCGATAAAATGTATCGAGTGTTGGCTTACCATTTCATTACGGAGGAAGACATTACAATTAACAATCTTGTATATTGGGCCTCTATGCTGAGATTACATAATCCCAGTGTGGAGTCGGTGTACGCGATTGATAATTATCACGGACTGCGGAATGATTGTAGGGCAAGCATGTACAGAAGTACAATCGAAAACTGCGCTATTTTCAAGAACATTCTGGAAACACAGGGCATTCGACTTTAGGATCGAGAGAGCTGCAGAGAAATCTGTGGCTCTTTCTTTTTACGAGGTACTGACATGGAAGACAAATTGCACACATGGAAAGTCTTTGAGCACAATGGAAAAGAGCTGTTTGCCTATACGCTATTCGGCGAAGGCGAGGATGAAGAGGAGGCAACGATTGCATTACTGGCATACGAGAACCATTGCCGTCCTGAAGCTATTCATGTACACAAGGAAGTGAGGCGAACGAAGTGTCTGGAGTAGCACTGTATGATTACCAGCAGGATGCAGTCAATCGAATGCGAAATGGCTGCATTTTATGCGGTGGTGTCGGCAGCGGAAAAAGTCGGACAGGTCTGGCGTTCTACTACATCAAGAATGGGGGGCAGATCAACACCAAGCGGTATGTGAAGATGCACGATCCTCCGCAGGATCTGTATATCATCACGACGGCACGCAAGCGAGATACACTCGAGTGGGAAGAAGAAATGCTTCCGTTTATGATGACAACAGATGAAAAAGCGGCCATGTATCATCATAAGGTTGTGGTGGATTCTTGGAACAACGTCAGAAAGTATATCGGGGCGAAAGATGCCTTCTTTATATTTGATGAGCAGAGAGTTGTTGGCAGCGGGCAATGGGTCAAATCCTTCCTGAAAATCACGAAGGAGAATGACTGGATTCTTCTAAGCGCTACTCCGGGAGATTGCTGGACAGATTACATTCCAGTGTTTATTGCAAACGGATTCTATAAAAACCGGACGCAGTTCAACAATGAACACGTAATCTATAGTCGTTTTTCCAAGTTTCCGAAAATTGACCGATACATTAACACAACTCGGCTTATCAGACTGCGTGATAGGATTCTTGTGGATATGGACTTCAAGCGTCCGACGATTCCGCACCATGAGACCGTGTATGTGGATTTTGACCGGCTAAAGTACAAGGAAATCCATAAATCTCGCTGGAACCCTTATGAAAATCGACCTATTGAAACGGCCAGCGAGTTCTGCTATTTGCTGCGGAAACTTGTGAACACTGATCCTAGTAGGCAGCAGGAAGTTCTGGATATTTGCAGAACAAAGCCGAAGGTCATCATTTTTTATAACTTTGACTATGAGCTGGATATTCTCCTGCATCTTCCTTATGGTAACGGCGTAGAAGTGGCTCAGTGGAATGGTCACAAGCATCAACCAATACCGGATACGGACAAATGGATTTATCTTGTGCAGTACAACGCCGGTGCCGAGGGCTGGAACTGCATTAAGACGGATACCATTATATTTTATTCCCAGAACTACTCCTATAAGGTTATGGAGCAGGCTTCTGGGCGGATTGACCGGTTGAACACGCCGTACAAGGATCTGTTCTACTATCATTTGAAGAGCAGAGCGGGCATTGATCTGGCGATTTCAAGGGCACTGAACTCAAAGAAAGCATTTAACGAAAGGAAATTCTATGGAGGTTGAAATATGAATATCTCTAAGAAAACTCGCAAGAAAATCCAAAGTATCCTCCTCAGTAACCACTTTGGCGAAAGTGGAGAGTATATTTCCATGAGAGGATTTTCGTACACACCTGCACCGAACAGTCCGCTTTCGGCTATCTGGAAGGAAATTGTGGTGAAGCTGGATGGCGAAATCATCGGGTATTTACTCGATGATAGATGCCATTATGAGTCGGCGGGCTCTTGTGCTCGGCGAAAAGTTATTCAAGTTATCAAGAGTCCGGAGCAGTTCTCCCATCCGAGATGCCATTTTGCAAGACAGAGTAAGCAGGCGGCTCATCGGCTTCAGAAAATGGGTGAAATAAAACTTGCGGAACTCTTTTATAGGGACACTGCGTTCCTCACCATTGTCAATATGTGGGATGATGAGTTGCAAGAATCTGATTACTCATTTTTGATGCAGGACATTCCTACTGCAATACTGGAAGGAGAAACTAAATGATTAAAGATAGTGGAGATCGCACGGAATTTGAAACCGGTGCAAAGCGTGATATGCATGCAGGAAAGGGGCGGATGGATCTTCTGCCTTGGTATGGTATCATTGAGGTCAGCAAGCACTGCGAGGAAGGTGCGCTGAAGTATGGTGAGCACAATGTGGACAAGGGCATCCCGCTGCATTCGCTGCTGGACAGTGCTTCTCGGCATCTGGCAAAGTACATGGTCGGAATGGACGATGAGGATCACCTGCGCGCTGCCTGCTGG
>ENA-ORTB01003108-ORTB01003108.1-human-gut-metagenome-genome-assembly--contig:-NODE-3108-length-13742-cov-5.370059_pt1 | contig 13742 bp, 16 predicted proteins | sample MGYA00241905_ERZ509174 | MGnify/ENA primary metagenome ERZ509174 (study PRJEB26280, sample SAMEA2338851) | human gut metagenome | biome: human gut; feature: human-associated habitat; material: faeces...
TTGGACGGTCACACCGCCCGTTTTCTTTCTCGGGAAAGAAAATGGGGGGTGTGCTCCTGCCGCCCGCAGGCGGCATTGCCCTCCGCACCTGTGCGGAATCTCACCGCTCGAGTTCGAGCAATTTCATAATTGCCTCTTCATGTTCCCGCATCTGCGCTTTCATCGGCCCTTCGTCCAGATGGTCGTAGCCCAGAAGGTGAAGCACCGAGTGCGTCACGAGGTACGCCAGCTCGCGGCGGTTGGAGTGGCCGTATTCCTTCGCCTGCGCGGCGACGTGCTCGAGCGAGATGACCATATCGCCGAGCGGGACGAGGCCCGTTCCGGGGTCGGCGTCCTCCTCACCCGGCAGCTCGCCGGGGGTAAGCTCGAACATCGGGAAACTCAGCACGTCCGTCGCGCGATCGACCTCGCGCATTTCGCGGTTGATCTCGTGGATGGTCTCATCGTCCGTCAGCCGCACGTCGATCTCACAGGGAAAGTCCACACCCTCGGCGGCGAGCGCCGTGCGGATGACCTTGCGGATGAAGGCGCATTTGCTGTCGCTCACGCCGGGCACGTCCGACGTGATGGGAATATAATGTCTCTTTGCCATCACTTTTTCCTCTTTTCGTTTCGCGCGGCCTCATAGTCCGCGTAGGCCTTGATGATGCGCTGGACCATCACGTGGCGCACCACGTCCTGGTCCGTGAGCTCGCAGATGCCGATGCCCTCCACGTCTTTGAGCACGCGCACGGCCTGCTTGAGGCCGCTCATCTTGTCCGCCGGCAGGTCGATCTGTGTCACGTCGCCGGTGATGACCATTTTTGAATTAAAGCCCATGCGCGTCAAAAACATTTTCATCTGCTCGCAGGACGTGTTCTGCGCCTCGTCCAAAATGATAAAGCTGTCGTCCAGCGTGCGGCCGCGCATATAGGCGAGCGGCGCGACCTCGATATTGCCGCGCTCTAAATATTTCTGGTACGTCTCCGCGCCGAGCATGTCGAAGAGCGCGTCGTACAGCGGGCGCAGGTACGGGTCGACCTTGCTCTGCAGATCGCCCGGCAGGAAGCCGAGGCGCTCGCCCGCCTCGACCGCGGGGCGCGTCAGGATGATGCGGTTCACCTTGCGCTCGCGGAACGCCGCGACCGCCGCGGCGACGGCGAGGTACGTTTTGCCCGTACCTGCGGGGCCGACGCCGATGGTGATGGTGTTTTTCAAAACGGACTCGATGTATTTTTTCTGTCCGATGGTCTTGGGCTTGATGGGGCGGCCCTTGGAGCTGATGCAGATGACGTCCTGCGTCAGCTCGCTGATGCGCTCCTCCTGTCCCGCGCGCACGAGCGAGATCACGTAGCGCACGTTCTGCTCGGTGATGGGCTCGCCGCGGTTTGAGATCGTGAGCAGTGCATTAAGCGCCTTCACGGCGAGCATCGTGTCCTCGACCTCGCCGTTCACGCGCAGCTCGCCCTCGCGATTGGAAATGGTGACCTTGAATTCCGATTCGATCAGCCGCACGTTCTCATCGAATGAGCCGAACAAATTGACCGCCTGCTCCATGCGTTCGATGCTGATGCGCTGTTCCATGCTGTGTTTCCTCCTGAAAAAATGTTGACGCCGGCCGGTCGCGGCTGACGGTGTTATCCTTCACTGACGGCAATGGGCACCTCTTTTCCGATCTGCTCCTCACACTCGGCGGAGAGCGTCACGACGAGGGTGTCGCCCTCCACAGCGGTCGAAAAGCGCCGCTGCGTCACGCTGCCAGCCTCCCCCAAGAGGGCGGCAAGATACGTTTCGAGCATGTCTTTTCCCTGCGCCTCCGCGTCGGCGCGGGAACGTGGTGTTACTTCCAATTCGTAGGGCAGCAGCGTTTCCGTCTCCCATGTGACGGGCAGGGCAAAAAGGCCAAAAAGCGTCCATTGTGTTTGATTCTTTATTTTATCACAATCAACATTGCAAATGCTACTCCCTTTTGCACCAATTTTCAACCGATTCTCGCCCCAAATCAAGGTATGGCTGCGCTTTTCTTTTCCGGTGTAAACCTTCTTTTCATACGTGAGCGGCACGCGGACGGTGAGGTCGTACCATGTCCGTGCCCAGACTTCGCCCTTGCCCGCTAAAAAGCGCGTCGTCACGCTCGGCTTTTCTGTGCCGCCCGTGTCCACCACACCCGCGATCAAAAGCTGGCCCTGCTGTACGCTCGTACCGGGCAGGACTCTTTTCTCCCCATCCAGCGCGCGGACCTTGGTGATAAGGCCCGGCTTTGCCGCGATGACGTTCGTCGGCTCGCTCTCGTTTACCCGCTCAGGTGCGCGCACGCGCTCGCGCACCTGCACATAGGCCTTGCAGCCGCGCACGTTGACCGCCACCCAGCAAAGGTCCTTGAGCTCCGGCAAAACGCGGTTGCAGATATCCTGCGAGCGGAACGAGTAGATAAACGTTCCGCGGTGGACGCCGTGCTCGCGCAGGGCATGCAAAATCGTCTCAGTCGGGACGGTCTCGTTGCCCGTGACCTCAAAATCCCAGATGAAAAGCGAGTTGACGAGCAGCAGCGCCGCACACAGAATGCCGCCGGCGAACAGTGCGTGGCGTCGGCGCAGGCGCGCGAAGAAAAACGGCGTGCCCGCCGTGCGCTCGATAGATACCTCCGCCCCGCAGCCCTCGGCAGCACGGCGCAGCGCGCGCAGGTCGCCGCGTGCCACGCAGAAGGACAGCGCCGTATCGTCGATCCACCTGACGTCCCAGAATTCGATGCCCCGCGCGGAGCAGAGGTTCAGCATCCGCTCGGGGTACGCGCTCTTTGCGCGCACGCATACACTGCCGCGCAGCAGCTTGACGGCTTTTTTCAGCATAGCTCCCTCATCTCACATATTCCACGGCGTCGATCTTGCCGAAGATGCGCACCTCGCTGTCGGTCATGCTGCGCAGCGTCAAATTCTGCCCGCGTACGCGCAGGATGAGCGAGCCCGCCCCCACGTCGATCTGCTCTGTTCCGTAGGATAAGATCCCGCTGTGTCCCTCCAGGAAGAGCTGCCGGTCGCCCAGCATCTCCACATGGCACAGCCCCGCCACGATGTCCGCCGGCAGGTCAAAGAGCTCTGCCATGCGCGCCAGCATGCGCTGCGGCCGTTCGTTTCGTTCCATCGTCCATCTCCCCTTTGGGCAAAGCCTATGCGCCCTTTCGCGCGGATTTGCCTGTCCCAGGCGGGCAAGTTCGGCTTGCCCCGCGCATAGACTCGTCTGGAAGGTCAGGTGATGGCATGAAAATAAGAGACCGTTTGCCGCTTCTGGCGGTGCTGTGCTGCTTTTCCGCACTGCTGCTGTTGCCGGAGGTCAGCGCACAGGCGGCGCGGGACGCGATGCTGCTCTGCGCGCAGACGCTTATCCCGTCGCTGTTTCCGTTTTTCGTGCTCTCGTCGCTGCTCATCGCCTGCGGCGCGTCGGAGCTGCTCTCTGCGCTTTTGTCGCCGCTGATGCGGCCGCTGTTCGGTCTTTCGGGTACGGGCGCGGCCGCACTGGCGCTGGGTCTTTGCGGCGGCTACCCCGTCGGCGCACGGACAGCTGCCGAGCTTGTGGAAAACGGCGCGCTCTCGCAGGAAGAGGGCGAGCGGCTGCTCGCCTTCTGTAACAACGCGGGACCGGGATTTCTGCTCGGCGTGTGCGGCGCGGGCGTGTTTTCGTCGAGCCGCGCGGGCGCGGCGCTGTACCTCATCCACGTCGCCGCGGCGCTCTGCGCAGGTCTTCTCACCTGCCGCGCGTTGCCGCCGGTGCCGCATGGAACATATCCGCACAAAAGCGCAAAAGCGCAGCATCTTTCCACAGCCTTTCCCGCGGCGGTGCAGAACGCGCTGACGGGATGCCTCAATGTGAGCGCGTTCGTCGTGTTTTTCACGGTGCTTGCGCGGCTGTTGCTGCACTTTCTGCCGGAGGCCTTCGCCTCATCGCTCCCCTGCGCGCTGCTGCTCGGATTTTTAGAGCTCACGAGCGGCGTGCTGTCGCTCCCCTGCTCGCGCGCAGGCTTTCTCGCCTGCGCGGCGCTGCTCGGCTGGGGCGGGATGAGCGTCCACTGTCAGACGCTCAGCGTGCTCGCGGCCACTCCCCTCTCCGCGCGGTATTATCTCAAGGGAAAGGTGCTGCAAGCGCTGCTGTCGCCGCTCCTTGCCCTGCCCGCGCTGCCGTTTCTGTTTCCCTGACGCTCACGGCTCTTTTCCCGTGATGGCGCTCGTCACCTGCGAGACCACGTCCGCCACCGCGTCGTCGAAAAGGTGCATATACACCGCGCTCGTCACGGATGTTGAGCTGTGCCCCAGCGCCTTCGAGATGCTGAACATCGGCACATTCTATCTGTTGGCGACGCTCGCAAAGCTGTGGCGCAGCCCGTGGAGCGAGATCGGTGGGAGGCCCTGCGCGGCGATGAACTGCGCGATGCGCTGGCACAGAACGTCCGGCTGATAGAGCTTTCCCGCCTCGTTGACGGCGACGTAGCCCTCGGGGTTTTAGGGTCCTGCTTCCGCCGCCTTTCCCAGTCGCGATACAGTCGTTTGAGCAGCGCAGCCAGTCCTCCACAAAAACGTCCCTGGGCGCGCTCATGCCGCCGAACAGCTGCGCGCGGCGGTACTCGGCGATGACCTGCTCGGCCTGCTCCATCGTGGGATAGGTGCGCGTGCGGCGCACGCGCCTGCCGTTTTCGCCGTCGTAGTAGAGCGAGACATAGTAAAGGTGGTTCCTGTCGTCATACGACAGGTTCCGTTTGAGCGTTTTTCTCATGCGTTTCTTTCTCTTTCCGTCGTTATGATCTTTTCTACATTTTGTGCAGAAAATAAAAAAACACCGCTGCATGAGCAGCGGTGTTTTTTAGCGAATAAAATCAGGCGTTCTTCGCGATCTCGACGAGCTTGGTGAAAGCGACGGGATCGTTGATGGCCATCTCGCTGAGCATCTTGCGGTTGATCTCGATGCCGGCGGTCTTCAGGCCGTGCATGAACGTGGAGTAGTTCATGCCGTTGAGCTTGCAGGCTGCGGAGATACGGGTGATCCACAGGGAGCGGAAATCTCTCTTCTTCAGGCGGCGGCCGACATAAGCGTAGGTCAGGGACTTCATGACCTGCTCGTTGGCCATCTTGAAGTGGCGGGATTTGTTGCCCCAGTAGCCCTTGGCGAGCTTGAGGGTCTTGTTTCTTCTCTTGCGCGTCATCATCGCGCCTTTAACACGTGCCATATTGTATAAGCCTCCTTAAAGCGTATCGTTGTAAATTATTTGTAGGGGATCATCTTGCGGATCGTGCTGGCAGTGGTCTTGTCAGCATAGCCGCCCTGACGCAGACGACGCGTACGCTTGGTGGGCTTCTTGGTCAGGATGTGGCTCTTGAAAGCCTTGGCGACCTTGACCTTACCGGACTTGGTCAGATTGAATCTCTTTTTGGAACCGCTGTGGGTTTTCAGCTTGGGCATAGTAGTTTCTCCTTTTCGTATTTGTAGTGGCGCTCAAAGTTACTTTCCCGCCTTGGGGGAAAGGAAGATCGACATGCTGCGGCCTTCCATTTTCGGCTCTTTATCCAGGTTGGCGACCTCGGCGACGGACTCTGCAAAGCGCACAAGAAGATCGCGGCCGATGTCCGTGTGTGCCATCTCGCGGCCGCGGAAGCGGACAGAGACCTTGACACGGTTGCCGTCGGCAATGAATTTCTGGGCGTTTTTGAGCTTGGTGTTAAAATCGCCCACGTCGATACCGGGGGACATGCGCACTTCCTTGATCTCGACGACATGCTGGTTCTTTCTGGCTTCCTTTTCGCGCTTGCCCTGTTCAAAGCGGAACTTGCCGTAGTCCATGAGCTTGCACACAGGCGGCTTGGCCTGCGGCGAGATCTTGACTAAGTCAAGCCCCTGCTCGTCGGCGATGTGCTGCGCCTGCGCGGCAGACATGATGCCGAGCTGCTCGCCGGTCGCACTGATGAGACGGATCTCGCTGTCCCGGATCTCTTCGTTGATCTGATGCACGTTGCTGCTAATACCGAAGCACCTCCGTTTTTCATAAAGAATTTGGCAAACAAAAAACGAGCACAGAACATTCTGCACCCGTACCATGACACAAAAAAGCCCGAAGGCTTTGTTTTCCACGATTGACCCCTTCGCTTTGCTGGGGGTGAGAACGAATGCACCGCTCTTCTTTGTTTTGCTTAAGTAGTATATGCTCTATTTTCCGGTTTGTCAACAACAATTTGCCCGAAAAAGTGAAAATCCCACGGTATATTTTTACTTTTGCCCGTCAACACTATGTCTGCAAGCAAGAAAAGCGAAAGGAGGCGAGCACATGAAGGAGCGCAATAATCAGAACAAGAACCAGAATCAGGAAAACACCAATCAGAACCAGAACGGCAACCAGAATCAGAACAACCAGAACAAGAACAACCGCTGATTCGTACTCAAAAGCGCAGGGCTCCGGAAATTCCGGGGCCCTGCACCTTTATAGAACCTTAATCCTGCGGCCCTTGCGCGGCGAAGCGTTTCGTGCTATCATTTTACTTAAAATGAGGTATTATTCCGCTTGCATTTCAGAAAGGCGCACCATGCTCGACTCTCTTTCTCTCTGGCTGCACGAAACCCCGCTCGGCGAAACGCTGCTCACCATGCTCATCTCGATGCTCCCCGTCGTGGAGCTGCGCGGCGGCCTGCCCGCGGGCGTTGCGATGGGGCTGCCGATCCCCGTGGCGTTTGCCGCGTCGCTCGTCGGCAACATGATCCCTGTGCCGTTTATCATTTTATTTGTCCGCCCGCTGTTCCAATGGGTGCGCATCCATATTCCAAAGCTTGAGGGCTTCATCTCACACCTCGAAGCGCGCGCCGAGGCGAAAAGCGCCGACGTGCTCCGCTACCAGACGTGGGGGCTTTTGATCTTCGTCGCCATCCCGCTGCCGGGCACCGGCGCGTGGACGGGCGCGCTGATCGCTGCCGTACTCAACATGCGCCTAAAGCGCGCCGTGCCGGTCATCTTCCTCGGCGTTGTCATCGCGGGCTGCATCATCACGCTGCTGACGCACGGGGTCACGCTTTTGTTCTAAAGGAAAGAGCGCGCAGGCGCTCTTTTTTGTTTCTTTTTGTCTCCAAACTGCAACCTTTTTGTAACGACTTTCGTCTAAAGTCATGTTACCATCCATATCGCCGCAGACTGTGCGGCAAACATCGGAAAGGAGAATTCCATATGAAAAAACATCTTCAGTGCGGCCTCACTGCCGCGCTGACCCTCGCGCTGCTCCTAACCGCCTGCGGGCAGAAGGAGGCGGACGCAAACGACACCCCGCCTGACGCGCAGGTGGGCAGCCTGTATGAAGACTTCTTCACCGGCGACGTCACCGTGACAACGAATCTCATCAACGCTGGCGTCGAGGCGACGACCGCCTCGTTCCGCGCGCCCGCCGTCTACGCCACCAAGGGCGTCGACGGCTCGGACATGGACTGGACGATCACCCGTTTCGCCCTGCTCGACCTGGACGGCGACGGCGCAGACGAGCTGGTGCTGAACATCGATTTCAGTGGCGAGGAGGAATACGTCATCCTCACCTGCTACGATGTCGCGGTTTACGCCAACCAGGTCGTCTACCGCGGCTTTTTGTCGCCGAAGGCCGACGGCACATTCGAATGGTCGAACGGTGCCTTCGACAACGGCGCATCCCGCGCCCGCTTTGAAAATGGCGTACTGGTCTATGAGGACTTCGCCTCCATGTCCGAAGGCAGTGATGGAAATGCTGTTTACACGCTGAATGGCGAGAGCATTGATGAAGCTGCGTACAGCGCGTTTCTTGACGAGCAAGCCGCCAAAGACGACCTCGCGTGGACGGAATTTTCTGTCGATGCGGTGAACGCCGCACTGGCAGGGTAAATATTTCCCTGCGCTGCGCAGGGGGGGGCGAATAAAGGGGGCCATTCTCTCACGTGAGAGAATGGCCCCCTTAGACCCCCCAGAGAACGCAAGGGGCTCTGCCCCTTGACCCCGCCATTGCAAGCGAGCAGCTCGAAGAGATGCGGCACTTGCCGATTGCACTTCCCTGCGCGCGGCGTTGCCGCGTTGGGTATTGCTATACGATTTGATTTGCTCCTACTATCCGCTGTTGCGCAGCCGTTGGCGGCTTTGCCGCCTTACGGATGCGGTACACCCCTTGCGGGTGCCGCTCTGCCCATCTTGTAGAAGTGCTGACTAATTTCCGTCTACCGATAGTGCCTACCAATGCGGCGAGCGCAGCAATGCCGCTATTTCGCACGCAGTCTGCCGCCGAGCAAACGTCACTCGCGCCTCACGGTAGTAAGGCGCGGTTGCGACCTGTCACGAATCGCAGAGATTCATGGCGAAGCCATGTACACCGCACCTGACTGCGCAGCGCGTGCAGCTCTTCGAGCTGCTCTCTTGCAATGGCGGGGTCGAGGGAGAAGGCCCCTCGTCCCTTTCTCTTGGGGGGTGTAAGGGGGGATGTTCTCTTTCCGAGGAAAGAGAACATCCCCCCTTGTCGCATCCCCACACGGTGTGGGGCCCCCTCGCACCCTACGGTGCAACAATATGAACCCCCGCCGTGTACGTTTGATACCCCGACCCAAGGCTCGCGTAATACTGCACCGTCACGTCGGCGCTCTTGCCGTCGTCCGCGATCACGGCGCCCAGGACGTCTGCCTTTTCGTCCACGCTGACCCAGCCGCGGCGATAGCGCGGCAGCGTGAGCCCCTCCGCGCCTGTGATCTCCGCGATGCGGGATGTGCCGTCCGACTGCTGTTCCAGCCGGTAGCTCACGCCGACCGTCGCCAGAAATGTCTCGTTCCCCTCGATCCCGACAGGGGCGAAGTACGTGCGCTCCGCGCCGTCGCCCTCCGTCCAGTCGGTGAGCGAGGTCTGCTACGCGCTGCCCTCGCGCGTGACCGTCACCTTACGCTCGCCGCTCTTACCGGAGACCGTCGCAATGATCGACACGCCGTCGGGCGCAAAGGCGAGGCCACTGATCTCCTCGCCGCTCGCGAGTTCGAGCGCGGCGAGCTTCGTTCCGTTGAGCGCGTAGACGTCCGACCGGTAGGAGTAGACGGCGGTGGAAAGGTCATCTCCTTGCCAGATGAGGTTGTTGCCGGGGAAGGTCTTGAGCAGCGTGCCGGCCACGAAATTGAAAACCACGTAGAGGTCGTTTTTCTCCCCCAGGCTACCGAACGCCACAAAGTAGTTGCCTGCGGTCCCAATGTCCTCAAACCCTTTGAGCGACGGGTACTGTTCGGCAAAGTCCCAGCTTTTTCTGTCGATATAGATCGTTGTGTCATCCATTGCCACTCTGATCGTTTTCGGCGATACGCAGTACCAGCGCTGCACCTCGCTCGTCAAAATGAGCTCGCCGTCCTGTTGGGCAATGAGAAATTCGCTCTGGTCGATCAGCTCATTGACGCGCGCTGCGAATGCCTGCTGCGATTCGCCCCAATCGCCGTTCTGCGTTCCGTCCCAGTTCAGATAAATGCTCGTGTTGTTGTTTTCCACGATGTTCAGTTTGCCGCCGTCAAAGGTGTGAAGGCCGTAGTAGTAGTCACAATAGCTGATCGCGTCTTGATTTTTGCCCTCGAACAAGCTGTATTGCAGCAGCATGTCGCGTCCGTTTTCGCGGCAGAGGAAGTAGACGTCGCCCTCCCACATGCGGTCGCGCATCAGCTCCTCGCCGTTGTCGTCGACGACGCACAGCTCATAGCCGCCGAACGCTTTCTCGCAGATGATCTGCTCTGCCCTGCCGTCGTTGTCGAGGTCGGCGGACGCCAGCGCCCTGCTTCCGTCGCTCTCCGACGGTTCTGCGCAGCGGATGACCGTGCCGTCGCCGTAGGAATGCAGCTCGGCGTTCAGCGTGGAGAACAGCAACTCGCTCTTGTCTAAAAGCCTGTTGACCTCGTCCGCGAATTTCCGCGCCTCGGCGGGCCATGAATCGGCGGAATCGGAATTTACGCTGAAGCTCACCGAATTCTCCGCCAGCGTGGTCGTCCCGTTTTCACTGAGCATAAAGAGCTCGTAGGAATACGATGCCTCGCCCTGATAGATCGTCGGCTCGTAGCACAGCAGCGCCGTCTTGACGCTGTCGCGATAGAGGAAATAGCTGCTCCAGCCCGCGTGCGCCAGTCCCAGCTCCGCGCTCCAGAGCTCTTCGCCGCTCTGATTGCTCACCCGCAGCCGGTACGGCTCCTGCGTGGAAGTGCCGGTATAGGAGATCACTTCCTCGATCCCGTCGCCGTTCAGGTCAGCGCGGGTCAGCTCGGTCGCGCTGCCGTTCAGACGGACGATCCAGCGGTAGCGATACGTCCCGCTGCGATAGCCCATCACGAGGTAAAGACTACCGTCCTTCTGCTGTAATAGCAGCCACTGGTCCATCGCTGCAAGCTCATCCTGACGCGCGATCTCCGGTATCGTGGCTGTTGCATTGTCGTCATCGGCCGTTTTCGTACCGCGCCAAGCGTGAGCATTTTCGCGGCGCAGCTTCGCAGCGCTCGTGCCATTCCAGTCTTCGCCGCTCGCGCTGCGGAACAGCCAGTCGAAGTTGCTCACGGTCAGGTCGATCTCCTCCCACTCCGAAAAGCGGTAGCTGTATCCTCTCGCCGCCGTCACTGTACCGTACAGAATACCGGTCATGTCCGTGCCAAGTGCGGAGGAAAGCCACAGCTCGGGCGTGGACTTCGTATTGGCAAAGATCTCCTCATAGCTGGTTTCCCAGACGGAATCCTCGAAAACGGCCTCGCCGAGCGTATACACCCCCGTTGTCATCCCATAGAGTGCATACGACAGCCGGTCTGCCATGTCGATCGGACTTGCCGAATCGCCCTTTAGCACATAGTTTTCCCATTCCGCCTGATTCTCGACGTCCGCATCAAAAGTATCGCCGTCGATGATCAGATAATGGCCCACTACGCTGCCGACAGCATGCACCGTGCCGTCGTCCATCGTGAGAAGGAACCACACCGGCAAGCCGGCGTAAACCGTCTCCGGTTTTTCGATATATGTGCCGCGGCTGCTGTTGATCAGTTCGACTGCCTGTGCCATTTCTTCCGTATCGAGTTTTTTATACTGCCGCGCCTCCCCTTCCGCCGGAACGTAGAGCTCGATTGACGCAACGTCCGCCGCATTCAGCTTCTGCGCCCAGACAAGGCTGCCGCGCTCCGACCTCGGATTCGTCAAAAAGCACACGGCCATGATCACGACCGCGAGCACCGCCGCGGCGGCGACCCAAAACGCGGGCTTTTTGTAGTGCAGTGCGCTTTTCACGCGCATTTTGATGTTCCCCTCGCCGAACGCCAGCGGGCAGGCCGCGACGGCTCTTTTCGGCGCGGCGCAGGACAATAGCGCCTGTGAATAGTCTGCGCGTGCCGCACCGTCCAGCCCCTTGACGACTTTTTCATCGCACGCGAGCTCGATGTCGCGGCAGAAGAGGATGTAGGCGACCCACACCAGCGGATTGAACCAGTGCAGCGCGAGCACGAGGTAGCTGAGCACCTTCCACCAGTGGTCGCGGCGGGCGAGGTGCGCGTGCTCGTGCGCGATGACATACGCCGCCGTCCCCTCGTCCATGTGCATGGGAAGATAAATGTTCGGCTTCACCACGCCGAAGACGAACGGCGAATCGACAAATTCGCTCTCGTAGATGTTATCTCGCAGCAAAATCGCCGTTGCGAGCTTTCTTTTCAGCTTTCCCGCGCTCACGAGCGCGTGGACGAGCAGCGCCGCCATGCCGGCGAGCCAGAGGACGCTGTAGATGTTGAAGTCCACCTGCGCCTGCTGGCGGCTCACGCCGACGGGGACCTCCGCCGCCGAAGGCAGCGTCGGATTCGTGACGATGTCAAGCGTCGCCTGCTCGTAGAGCACCGGCTCGCGCGTTTCGGTCACGATCTCGCTCGGGATGGTCTCGGCGCTCGGGATGAGCGAGAGCGCGCTTTCAATCGAAAACAGGCAGACAAGCCGCAGCGCGACCACACCCCAGAGAAGCGGCATGACCCACTTCGGCGCTTTTTTGAGGACAACCCGCAGCACGAGCACCGCCAGAATGAGCCAGCTTGCGCTGATGCTGAGGTTCACGAGCTTCAAAAAGACGTCATCCATGATGATTCTCCTTTCGGTAAAGGTCGATCATTTTCTGCACCTCGTCAAGCTCTTTGTCGCTCACGTGGCTCGACTTTGTAAACGCGGCGACGAACGCGGGCAGCGAGCCGTCGAAGCGCTTGTCGAGCAGCTCGTCGATCTCGGCGGTCTGCGCCTCGTCCTGTGAGATGAGCGACGTGACGACAGTATTCTCGTTTTTCAGCACCCCGCGCTCAGAGAGCCGTTTGATGACCGTGTAGGTCGTCGTCGGTTTCCAGCCCAGGTGCTCGGCGCAGAGCGCGACCAATTCACGGCTCTTGACCGGCTCGTGTGCCCACAGGATTTGGCAAAAGCGGTATTCGCTCTCAAAAATTTTCGGCGTTTCCATCTTGTTCCCTCTCTAATCTGTTAGAGTATATTTGTACACTAACAGATTAGACTCCTTCTGTCAAGCCCTTTTGCGCTCAATTCTGGGCAAATCTCACTTGACAAGGTCCTCCACGCTCCTTATAATAATTCATATCGCACAAAAAGCTCCGCGCAGGAGCTTTTTTTATGTTTGGAGAAAGAGAGTGTCATCCCATGTCAAAAAAAGCCAATCCCGCGGCGCTGCTGCCGATCTTAGTGTTCCTTGTCCTGTATCTGGGCCTCGGCCTGATCTTTGAGTACGTGCTCAAAATCCCGATGGGATTTTAATCCATCCCCATCGTCGTCATCTTTCTCATCGCGCTGCTCGTAGCCTGCTGCCAGAACCGCGCGCTGTCGTTCGACGAAAAGCTCACGCTAATGGGCCGCGGCGTGGGTGATAAGAACATCATCACGATGCTGCTCATCTTCTTAGCCGCGGGTATGTTCGTCGGCGTCGTGGGCCGCTCGAGTGCGGAGAGCGTTGCGTACTTCATGCTCTCGATCATCCCGTCGAAATTCGCCGTGGCGGTGCTGTTCGTCGTAAGCTGCTTTGTCTCCACCGCGATGGGCACGAGCGTCGGCACCATCACGCTCATCGTCCCCATCGCCATCCCCATCGCCGCGGCGAGCGGCTATTCCCTGCCGCTGTGTGTCGCGTCCGTCATGGGCGGGGCAATGTTCGGTGACAATCTGAGCTTCATTTCCGACACAACCATCGCCGCCTGCAACGGGCAGGGCTGCGCGATGAAGGACAAATTCCGCGAAAATTTCCACATCGCCTTCCCCGCCGCGCTCGCGTCGCTCGCACTCATCCTCGTGCTGACGCTGAATGCGGACGTGCACCCCGCGCCCATCCCTGCCTACAATCTCATTCAGATCATCCCCTATGTGCTCGTGCTCATCGGCGGCATCATCGGTATCAACGTCTTTGTCGTGCTGCTCATCGGTATCGTATCCGGCGCGGTCATCGCGCTCGCGACCGGCGCGACGGGGCAGACCGGCATCCTCGCAGTCAAGGCGCTGCTCGAGAACATGGGCAGCGGCGCGGCCGGCATGTTTGAAACGTCGATGGTCGCAATTTTGGTCTCCGCCATCTGTGCGCTGATCCGTGAGTACGGCGGCTTTGAAGCGCTGCTCGGCTGGATCAAAAAGGCGTTTCGCGGCAAGCGCGGCGGCCAGATCGGCATGGGCCTTCTCGTCGGCGCGATGGACATTGCCACCGCGAACAACACCGTTGCGATCGTTATGGCGAACCCGATTGCAAAAGAAATGTCAAAGGATTACGGTA
>ENA-ORTB01003110-ORTB01003110.1-human-gut-metagenome-genome-assembly--contig:-NODE-3110-length-13734-cov-2.785584_pt1 | contig 13734 bp, 12 predicted proteins | sample MGYA00241905_ERZ509174 | MGnify/ENA primary metagenome ERZ509174 (study PRJEB26280, sample SAMEA2338851) | human gut metagenome | biome: human gut; feature: human-associated habitat; material: faeces...
GGGGATCTTTGGTTTTAGGGAATGGGGGATTATTGGGCGGGTACATTTGAGTGCTTTATTTGTATTGAAGAATCATCTCCAGCCAATACAATTTTACAATTATCAGGTAATAAATCTGCAAGTTCATGAAAAAGGTTAATGCCTTTTTGAGAATTCCAACTCATTGCAATTCCAAATACGATAAATTTATCATCTAATCCCATAGAATGCTTTAATTCACTGCAATCCCTAGGTCGAAAACATTCTAAATCAATCCAATTGTATATACACTGAATTATACGAGCATCTTTCAAAATCGATTTTTTTGCATCTTCTGTGACCCACTGTGAAACGCCAATGACAGCCAATCTTTCGATATAACTAAATAACTTCTTTTTATCAGCTAACATTTTTTCAGTTTTATCAAAGAAAAAGCTTGGATTTCCTAATTTCAAAGCAGGACAATCCCCACAATGTTTCTTCCAACGATTACAACTACACTCTATGTAGTAAACACATTTTCCAGTATAAAACCAACTATCATGTAGAACAAGTACAGTCGCTATGTTATTTTGAGCAATGTATGTCAACAATAAAGGTATATTTATATAATTACTATGCAGATTATGTAAACATATTATGTCTGGATTTATTTGGCCAATATAGTTTAATAATTTTTTTGTAGCAAAATATGAAAAATATCCTTGTTTTCCACTGACTCTCGACAATAATGCATGCAATTTCCAATCAACTTTATTACCAATCCTGTATGCATTTTTCCTAAGCTTATCAAGATCAGGACACGCAATAAACGAGTCAATACCTTTACTAAGCATGACTTCATGCATTTCTTTCACATTGCGCCCTGTGCTAAATTTTTCGTACACTGCATTTATTTGCAAAACTCTCATAGTGTTTAAGACCCTTTATCCCTTATAAATAACAAATTTTTGTTTATCCGTAATAACTGCAACATTATCCACAATATCTGATGTCACAACATAGCCTTCACCTATCTTTGTGTTAGCTCTAATCCGTGCAGATATACAAGAAACTCTCCCACTGTCTCCATGGTGATACCACTATAACTTACAGTCATTATTTTATCACCTTAATTTTCCGATTATTCGACCTATGATTCTAGGTGAAAGCCTAAATAACGTAAACATTACCTTATCTTTAACACCAACAAACTTGGCTTTTATTACCAAAGAATAATATTTGTTAAATAAATTCAACCAATGTTTCCTATCATTAATATTATTTTCATGCTCCAATGATGACGAAAAACTCAGCATTAATACTAAGCAAAATCGATCATACGTACCCTCTAAAAGAGCTTTTTCATCTCTTTCAGAAAAATACTTGATTCTATCCTCGTAAATACTAACAAATGCAGTGCTTTTATCTTTTTGATTATTACGCATTACACTGTTTTCTGACATATAATAAAAATAAAGTGTTTCATCTAATATAGAAAGTTTCTTTGCTCGATCAACAAAAATATAATAAGATGCATCATCCTCGTATATAATGCCCTCACGAAAATGGAAATCACAAAAAATATGAGAACGATAAATTTTGCCCCATACACAAACCTTGTACTTTCTTTCATTTAAAGCCTGAACTTTTGTAATTTCTTTTACATCAGAAGAATCAAAGGCAACTGTTTGAAGTTTTTTATTAGTATCAGATGTGCTTTCCAAATTACATTGTACAATATCATAATTACCTTGTTTTGCTGCAAAATATAAATTTTCTATATAACTCGGAGATACATAATCATCGCTATCGGCAAATATGACATAATTTCCACGAATATGAGCAAGACCAGTATTTCTAGCAGCACTAGCACCGCCATTATCACGATTCACTACGACTATTCTGTCATCATTAGATGCTAGAATTTCACATAAGTTCAGTGAATTATCTGTTGAGCCATCATTTACTAAAATTAATTCAAAATGGGTGTAAGTTTGATTCTGAATACTTTTAACACAACGTTCAATGTACTTTTCGGCATTATAAACCGGAATAATAACACTAATCAAGTCATCCATATACTACACCTCTTTTTTGAATACTAAACTCCTATTAAATCGTCACCATTTTATACAACAACTTTATCAATTAATAACTGCTTTCTTTCCAAAATCTTCTCACACAAAATCTTACTATCAAACTTTTCTCTGGCAAATTGCGCAGCTTTTTTTCCCATAGCATTATAATCAACTATTCGTATCTGTTCAAGGCTCTCAGTCAACGCATGAACATCTTTTACAGGAACAACTAAAGCCGTTTCATTTTGAATAATAGTATCTATCGGGCCAGGAATATCTGACACAATTGCTGGGGTACCTACAGCGCCAGCCTCAATAACAACATTACCAAATCCCTCTCTGTAACTAGGAAGAACCAAAATATCAATAGCGGCATAATACTCTTCTATATTAGTAACTGCATCATGAAAGCAAATATTAATGTCTTCTTTTGCAGCTATCAGCAGCTCCTGATCCAAATCTTCTTCATGCTCAAATCGACCAATCAAAAGAAGTTTTGCATCACTATTCAAACTAAAAAAAGCTTTCAACAATTCATTAATTCCTTTATCCCTAGTTATTCTACCAACAAAGCCATAAATAAAGTCATCTTCTGTATAACCTAATTTTTTTCTAACATCGCTACGCCATTTCTTCCGTTGAGATAAATCAAATCTTGATAAATCTACTCCGCCAGTGCTTCCATTCCAAACAACAGTAACTTTATCACTTGGAAATAAGCCTTCTATAACACCCAATTTCATGTTAGATTTACTAACACACTCAATTGAAGTTGAATTATTACATGTGATTTTCTCTAATGTTTTTAATACTTTTCTTCCAATTCCATGTGCACCTAAGTAGCGCAGACCCATTAAATGATAATTTCTTATTTTACAACCTGCCCATTTTGCAGCTATCGAAGAATACAAAGCAGCATTGGGAGTAGAATACTGAATAACATCAAATTTTTCACGTTTAAATATATTTCTAAGTTTTTTTATTGCCTTTATAGATCCAAAAACAGAAATACCACGTGGTATATCTACAGGAATGAATTTGACTAAATCACCAAGCTCACTACCTATCATTCCATCATCAGAACATATAACGCTAACATCAAATCCGTTCTTTGCCAAATAATTCAACTGCGGAATAAAAAACGAACGAATAGTACCTGGAATTGTTACCACATAACAAATCTTCTTCACAGCAAACTCCTTTTTATTGGTACCCCAACATAAGTACCACTTTCACTCACATCTCCAACAACAACAGCACACGCACCGATCATACAGTCGCCACAAATACTAACATTATCGCTCACTGTCGCACCTATACGCGCATATACCGATCCATGTCTTATTGCCGTATAAACCGCCCGAATTATTAGCGAGAATTACCATTTTCATAATTTACACATAACCTCGTTGTATTTCATCATATATGTTCCTGATTTGTAATTACTACCAATGACGCGTTTATTTACATTACCCTCAAGATTGTTAACAATTAATTTTATGTGATCTGCGCCACTTTCATATGCATGAGGATATCCACCGCCAAAACGAGGATTTACTTCGCTTATGTAATACTCACCATTAATGTCAAAAATATCAATGTCTATTTGACCCCTATAGCCTGCTTCTTTAACAAACTTTTCTATCAAAGAAAATAGTTTATCATCTTTAAAACTAACCGATTTGTCCGTTTCTCCAGCTCTCATTTTAAGTTTCTTCTTTGTAAATATTGAAACAACTTCACCAGAAATCATATCAATATATACATCAGCTCCAATTTCCTGACCATCGAGAAATTCTTGAACCATCAAACCTCCATCATGTGCAAATAGCAAATCAACTGTCTCCTTGTCATATACCTTTGAAATGGCTATGCTTGCACTTCCTTTTGCAGGCTTTACAAAAACAGGATACTTAGCTTTTCCAGATTCAACATCAACAAAAAACTCATCCTTATTCATGTATGACTTTGCACACTTATATCTGTGATCAGTCAGCCAATTATACATTGTATATTTATCAAGAGACATCTCACAAAGTTCGTACGAAGAACCTATTACCTTTGTTCCTACAGCTTCAAAATTTTCTTTATTCTCTGCAAGAAGCGAAAGTTCAGGATCTATAAGTGAAAGTACACCACTTATCTTTTCTTTTTTACAAATGTCAAGAATCACATCTATATATCCATCTTCAGTCATTCGAGGAACAATATAGTACTTATCCGCATCATAAATTGCTGGTGCAAGATTACTCATATCTGTAGCAATAACTTTACCCTTTCCTTCTAAAGCTTTCACAAAATATTGCACAACTTTGTTTCTTGTTCCTGCACTTAATATCAATATGTTCATACTATTACCCCTTATAGTTACTATTTCTTTTTCTGTAAATCAGCCACTCTCCATTTTCAGATAAACTGATTTTTCTTAAAAGGCCTGTTTCTTTGGCAAAACCTAGTAATTCAAAGTTGTTTTTTTCGACCGAACGAATTGATGCAATGTTGTCAGTTGCAATATATTCATAAGCATATTCATAAGGTATGTTAAGATTATTTAATACAGCAGCTATACCTTTAGTTCCTAATCCTTTTCCTCTTTGATCAGGAGATATCCAAATCGGACCTATTACAATATCCTTTCTTGAACTCTGGGGAAGTCGGCTACCACCGGGTGCAACGACCAAGTGTCCGACCACTTTTTTATCAATATACATATAATAAACCTTATACCCACCCATCAACTGTTGAATAATCATTCTTATTTTATGAATAATTCGATGCACATAATTAGGTTCATTAACTCGTTCATAGCAATTGTCATATAGCTTTAGAATAGTCGGACAAAAGCAGAAATAGTCAATATCCTCCACATTATTTATGTAATTGACTCTTTTCATTGGTTTAGTTCCTTTTTTTCAAGTTGTTCTTTTCTTGTTTGAGCAAAATTGCCTTCAACAGCATTAGTATTCTCTGCAATATCGCTTCTTACTAATACCTTTTTTATTGTCAAAAATATAATCTTCCAGTCAATAATAAACGAAATGTTATTTACATACTCCACATCAAGGGCAAAGCGTTTTTCCCACTCAACGGTGTTTCTACCATTAACCTGTGCCAATCCAGTAAGTCCCGGCCTAACATCATGTCTATGTTTTTCACTTTCGTTATACCATGAAAGATATGAGACTAGCAGCGGCCTCGGACCCACAATGCTCATATCCCCTATCAAAATATTGATAAGCTCTGGCAATTCGTCAAGCGAAGTACTCCTAAGTATCCTTCCATACTTATTCAAACGCACATCATCAGGCAAAAGCTTTCCGTCCTTGTCCTTGCGATTGTCCATAGTCCGAAACTTTATGAGTTTAAAGATCTTCTCGTTCTTACCAGGTCGTGCCTGAGTAAAAAACGGGTTGCCTCTCATAAACACTGCACCAAGAATTATCAATATCACCAACAGCGGAGACAGCACGATAAGTGCCATTAAACTCAAAACAAAGTCAAGTATTCTCTTTATGTATTTCGCATACATTACTCAAAACAACTCCTGATAGCCCGAATAATTCTCTCCTGCTGTTCCTCAGTCATCTTATTATCGCTAGGCAGGCAAGCGCCTCTGTCAAAGATATCAGCGCCCACATCTTCTGCACCGCCTGCGATATAAGCATTTGTGCGGCATCTGATACTGCCGTTGCGTCCAACGCACTCGTGCATTCTGTACATAGGCTGCATGTGCATTGGCTTCCATATTGGTCTTCCCTCTGCATTTATGCTCGCAATCGCTTCCAAAATTTCAGTAGGACAGGTCTTGCCAGCTTCTTTGATGTACAAAGCCTCGCTGTCATTTCTGACCTGCTTGCACATTGCGTCCTTATCTATGATAAGTGCAGACAGCCAATAATTCGGCTCTGTTCCCTCAACGATAGGATTCATTTTAACAGGAAGTCCTTTAAGACCCTCTTTGTATCTCTCGTATATTGCTTTTTTCTGCGCAATATGCTCCTCAAGATACGGATACTGACCACGAACGACTCCTGCAATAACATTTGACATACGATAGTTGTACCCGACCTCTTCATGCTGATACCATGCCGCATTCTCACGAGCCTGCGTTGACCACTTACGAGCCTTGTTTGCATCTTCAAGGCTGTTAGTCAGCAAGCATCCGCCGCTAGAACCTGTTATTATCTTATTGCCATTGTAGCTTACAGCACTGTAATCGCCAAAGCTTCCACACTGTCTGCCGTCAATTGTAGCGCCCATAGCCTCAGCAGCGTCCTCAATCAAAAGCGCACCATGCTTCTCGCATATCTTCTTTATCTCGTCCATTCTTCCAGGAAAACCGTATAACTCAGCGCTTACTACCAGCTTGACTTCAGGATACATCTCAAAAGCCTTTTCAAGCGCCACAGGATCCATGTTCCAAGTATCTCTGTCAGTGTCGATAAAAACAGGGATACCGCCCTCGTAAACAACTGGGTTGAGAGTAGCGTCAAAGGTCATGTCGCTGCAAAAAACTCTTCTGCCCTCAAGAGCGCCATGAGATATAGCAGGCTTGCCATAAAGCCTCTCGCCAGCAAGCTTACAACACAAGTGAAGCGCAGCCGTGCAGCATGAAAGACCAACAGCATACTTGACTTCAGACTTCTCAGCCGCTATCTTCTCGACCTCATTTATATTCTTACCGACTGTAGACATCCAGTTGGTATTATAAGCCTCAGTAACATATTCAAGCTCCTCACCATGCATTGTAGGTGACGCAAGCCATACTTTTTGTTTAAAGGGTTCTATTTTTCCCATTATTTTTCCCTCTTCCATATTTACTCCATATAAGTAACCATAATTACACTTATTCACGTTAATAATTTTATCACAAAATTTTAATCTAGTCAAGTATTTGCCCCATATTTATGTATATTTTTTCAAGAATCGTACATTTTCAGTGTAATATACAATGCTAACCATTTACAAAAAGCTCAGTTTGTGCAATTTTATACTAAGCTGAAAGCTATAATTTTCTTCATTTAAAATTGTTAAATCATGAAACGTTTTGAAAAATATTTTTACTACAAGATTTTTGATGCAGACAAAAGCTGACTTGATTTTTATCTACATTTTACACGGCTTTTATTGATTATCAGGCAAAACCAGCATATAATCATAATAGTAATTATGGCGAAGTATGAGAAATATGATTGGAGCGGTGTTTATGATAGTAAAAATTTTCTGTGCGGTTTTGGTAGTCCTTGGAGTGAGCGTTGCAATTGTTCTAGGCGGTCTGATAATTTTGGCTTCCTGTGCCAGTGTCAGAAAAAAGCCTGCTGGTGACAATACCGCTGATGACGAGGACACATTTATGTACACAAATTATATGCAGGGATTTTACCTATAACTTTTTCTACCCTGCCAAGCTTTTCATATATTATGATAAAGTGGGGAGTGCTTTGCCCATAAGCATTCTCCACTTTTTGTATACCATTTTTTATTCTATCACTCGCCCCCCAAAAACTATTGACACAGCCCGAAACTTGTGCTATACTCTCAACAAAATCAAATGGAACTACACACAGAAAGGGCGTTTTATAATGACTGAAAAAGAAAAAATGCTTGCTGGCAAGATATATGACTCCTCCGACAAGGAGCTTGCAGAATTGAGGACAAAGGCTCACAAGCTTTCACAGCAGTACAGCAGTTTGTATGAAGATGATGAGAGAAGAAAAGCTATCCTTAACGAGCTTCTGCCCGACCATGGCGAGGGATTTTTTCTCCAAGGCCCTGTGTATTTTGACTATGGCGTTTTCACAAAGTTCGGCTCAGGCTGCTATGCTAACTTCAATCTGACAGTGCTTGACACCTGCCCTGTGACCATTGGCGACAACGTGTTTTTCGGTCCCAACTGCACCATTGCCACACCTGTTCACCCATTCAGATGGCAGGAGCGTAAGATGAAGAAAAAGTCTGATGGCACTGTTTATGATGATGAATACGGCAAGCCTATCACAATACACTCCAACTGCTGGATAGCGAGCAATGTTGTCATCACAGGCGGAGTTACCATAGGCGAGGGCTGTGTTATCGGTGCAGGAAGCGTTGTCACCCGTGACATACCGCCAAATTCTCTTGCGGCAGGAAATCCATGCAGAGTTATCCGTGAGATAACTGAGGAGGATTCTATCAAGTACAAAGCAGAACTTTTCTGAGCAAAAAAATACCCCTGACCAGAAAATGATCAGGGGCATTTTTATCGTCTGTCATATCATTGAGTGTAGACCCATTTTTTATCGGACCACGCTCCGTTATAAGTCTTTCCGTCTTTGACAGTGTAGCTTCTTACACGGACGTAATATTTTTGATATCTCGCAAGCCCAGAAACTGTCTTTTTATCGGTGCGGTTGTTTGTTACCTTTACGCTTTTTGCTCCCTTGAAGTCGGAACGCTGTGAATATGATATTTCATATCCCGTGGCAGAGCCTTTCTGTGCATAGTCTATAAAGAAGCCTGCATATGTGCCGTAAAGCTTCTGTATCACCTGCTTTGCAGGATAGATAGCAAAGCTCTTTGTGATAACTCCGCCGTAAATGCCCTTGCCAGTGATAGTCACCTTTGCTGTGCCGACCTTTGTGTTTGCAGAATATTTCACTGTGTAGTCTGTGCCGTTTTTAAGGGTCTTTGAGCCGTATTTTACTGTGATCTTCTGCGTTATCGCCTTGCCTGTGAAGCTTTTTGAAGAAATACCGCTGACCTTTGCGTTTGCAAAATTAGTCTTTGCCGTCACAATGCTTTTAGCGTCTGACCAATTGCCGTAATAGGTCTTTCCTCCCTTGACAGTATAAGAGCGAACTCTTACATAATATGTCTTTGAAGCTCCTAATCCAAGTACCGTCATCTTATCCGTCTTGTTGGTGGTGGATCTGTAAGTGGAAGCGCCTGAAAAATCAGATCTTGTGCCATACTGGACTTCATAGCCTGTTGCAGATCCTTTCTGCACAAAATCCACAAAAAAGCCCTTGTATCTTGTTTCAAGCACCTGTATCTGCTGTTTTGCAGGATTTATAACAAAGGAAGCGGTCTGCTTGCCCTTGTAATTGCCGTAAAATTCAACTGATATCTTGCCCGTGCCAACGTTCACGTTTGAGGAATACATCACCATATAATCAACATAACGTTCAAGGGTCTTGTTGCCGTCCTTTATAAGCACATCAGGTGTTATTGCCTTGCCGGTGAACGACAGCGGTGTAGCATAATAAAGCTTGAACTTGGAAGCGTCCTTTGGCTGGATAGTAAAGCTTTTCGCAACAGAACCGCTGTATTCGCCATTGCCCACAAAGGTCATTTTTGCAGGACCTGCGTCACGATTGGTCTTATAATAAACAGTGTAATCCACGCCCTCTTTAAGCTCTTTGCCCTCATAGGCGAGCGTTACGTCAGGCTGTTCAATATCCTTTCCTGTGTATGTGAACGTATTCTTAAAGCCTGATATCTCGCAGTCTGCAATAAGCTTGCTGTCAGAATACTCCGCTGTGACAGTCATATCCTCTGTGACGTTTTTATAGTCCTTGTCCCAGCCTGTAAAACGCAGACCCTTTATAGCAGGGGCTTTCGGAGCTTTTGCAGACTTGCCGTATTCCACTGTCTGCTGACTTATCACCTTGCCGTCCTTATCCACAAACGTAACATTATATGTATAAGGCTTCCATGCGGCATAAAGGGTCTTTGCACCGCCTGAATATGAGATGCTTTCTATTCTTTCACCAGAAAGTGCGGCATTATCATACCAGCCTGCAAAGTCTGCACCCTCTTTTGTCGGCTCGGAAAGCGTCACGCTTTCGCCTTTGCTGAGGTATTCTGGATTGCCTGTGCTGTTCGTGCCGCCATTTAAAACATAGTCGACAGTGACAAATTTTGCTTCAACAAGCTTTGCCTTTACTGTGCTGTCAGCAGTATAAACTGTGTTCGCATCGACAGCAATGCCGTTCTTGTACCATTTAAGAGCATAACCGCTTTGCACTTTGACAACAGGATATTTCACCTTGCCGTCTTTATCAGTGCAGGCATAATGCTTGCCGTCAGGGGCTTCAAATGTTATCTTGTGCGAAGCCTGCTCCCCTGGACGAGTTAGCCTTGCTTTGCCGCCTGCCATTGTCCACCTGCCGCTGTCTGTCTGCTTTCCGCCAACGGTATTCAGCGAATAAGCGGCAGAGCTTGTAACGTTAGACAGAGCCGTTTTCTTTACCTTGCTGTCAGAAAAGTTGCCGTTATACCAGCAACTGGCAGATTGCTGTCCATAATAAAAAGCGTCATTATCAATACTGCCCACCATAGCTTTAGCATTTGAACTGCTTGACTTTGCAAGGTCTGAAGCGCACTCTGTCAAGGTCAGACCACCTGCTTTGCCCACGATTCCGCCTGCCGAGCTTGTACCCTTGACAGTTCCGCTGAACGTACAGCGCATCAAATTCACCAACGATCCCGCCTGCGTACTTACCGCTGACAGTTATTTTCTCAGCACTGAGATCTCTTATCTGCGCTCTGTCCTCAGCGTAGCCGAACAGACCTGCATAAGAATTGTTTTGGATAACAGCGTTTTTCAGAACGTGTCCGTTGCCGTCAAAATATCCGCAAAAAGGCTTTGAAGCCGTTCCTACTGCCGATATCTTTGCACCACCGAAGTCGATGTCTTTTTCAAGCACAACACGCTTTCCTGCAAAGCTTTCACCGCCTGATACACGCTTTGCGAAGTTTTTCCAATCCGTCGCTGTCTTTATAACAAGGCTTTGTTCCTTTATCTCTTTCGCCTTTGCCTTTATAAGAAGCTTAGCATTGGTAATATCGTTCTTTGAAGCGTTTTCGTCTGCAATAACTTTCTTGCCGTTGTTGACCTCACGCTCATAACCGCTCTGCTTTTCATACTTTGCCACAAGTGTTTCAAGCTCGCTTTTATCAGACTTATCTATATCATCGGTATAGGCAAATATTATAGGCTGACCAGTATAAGCGTCCTTGTCGGTAACGTCCGTCCAACTGTCGCCGTCATTGGAAATATACGCCTGACCAGACTTCATGACCCCGTCTGAATAGCCATAAACGGTCACATAGCCTGAGCCGTCATCACCGCTGAATGTCATCACGACAGAATATCTTTCGCCCTCGTCAAGCTCAACATCAGGGATATCCACGGTATAAAAGCCGTCGCTCTGCACCTTCCCGCTGACCTCACATTCAAGTATCCCCACAGGAGTGCTGTCTGAAACAGAAGTGTAGACCTGCACGGTGTAGTCAGACTTTCCAGTGTAGCCAAGATACATAAAGCCCACTTTGTCAAGAAGCTCGTCTTTTTTTGCTGTAAAAACATCAGCACCGCTCATTTTGTTTTCATTGCTAACATAAAATATAGAATTATCCTTATTAGCAGGATAATGGTAATTATTATCACAGCTTTCAGTGAGGTCGAACGCCACCCAATCGGTCATTTCTGCCTCTTCATAGGATATCCAGTAATAGCCGTCCGTGCCACTGGATACTCCCCAAGAGCCTTTCACAAGCCATGCCCCGTTTTTCTTTGGCTGATAGCCTGCAAGGAAATTTGACTTGCTGTAATTATCGTCCCAGCCCACTACGCTTACGGCATGATTTATTCCACTATATTTTGTAGTTTCCGGATCGTAATAGCTTTTGTTATCAAAGGTCATATACAGGTCGTCTGCATAATAGCTCACCATTACTCCGCCAAGCTCTTTTATCTTGTTTTTAATGGCGTTTCGACCGCCTGTGATAGTGGAAGCGTAATTAAGCTGATATTCGCAAACGCCCTTTTTCTCCTCAGATACGATAGTGGCTTCCGTTCCGTCGGACACGAAAGGCTCATATTCATCATAGCAAAGTCCTCTATGAGCCGCCATTGCAAGGGACGAATCCATCCACGTTCCGCCGCAATCCCATATTGACTCGTCAAATCCGCCGTTAGCATACGTAGAGAGGACAAGGCTCGGCACAGAAAACTGCACGTTTTGATTTTCAAGCCCCTTTTGAATAAGATTGCTCTCTGTGCAGGAAAGTGCCGCAAACGCCCAGCAAGTGCCTGTCTGGAACTGGTTTTTGATAGTCGTCAGCGTATTCTTAGATCTGGGGTCATATTTCGCAGGCAGCGAAGCCGTTGCCTTCTGTGCATAAGCTGAAGCCCCGTCGTCCGTGTCGACCAAATCTTCATCAGCGATCTCCGATTTTTCCAGACCTTCCTTTTCGTAGCCATAACCATTATCAGTAAAAATTATCCTGCCCATCTTAAATTTCGGGCTGTCATTATCTCCGCCATGCTCCGCATCCGCAAAAGCTGCGCAAGGAAACTGCACTGACAATATCGCCGCCGTCAAAATGGCGGCACATTTATAGATCACCTTCATAAAGATCTCCTTTCTGCTTTTCTGTTATTTAGTTGCACAAAGTTTCTTTTGGTTACTATTTTAATGATTACTTTTTTATCTTCTTCTCCCCACTGAGGTAATATTTTTCTTAGTAAGCACAAGTAGCACAATGCCAAGCAAAAGTATCAACGGCCAAGTAAGATACGGTCTTTTATCATTATCAATATCGGTCACAACCTTATCAGGCTCACCATTTTTATCAGTGTTGTAATACACGTTCACTTTTTCGTTCTGACTCACATAATATGTGCCTGTGAAGATCTCTCTTGTGTACTCCTTGCCGCCAACATCAAAAGCGACAGTTATGTAATATGTTTCAGCTTTGTTGCTTGCCTTTTTGTTATGTCCCCAAGTTTTCAACTCATGGTCTATCCACTTCACATAGCCTGTGGTTTTCTCAGCACTTGACATGAAAACCCTGTTTGAAACATACTTGCTGAGATTATAGATAGTAGAGAAACCACCCATAAGAATAAAAACGATACTCAGAGCGATAAGCCCTGCATTTTGCTTTTTCATTTGATATACCCCCTGAACAGAAATGTTGTGTTAATATGAATTTATTATATCATATGAGAACATGGAAAGTCAATAAGCCTATCCCATCTTTCCATAAGTCTTATGGACATATTTATTAGTACAGTTTTGATCGTTGAGGTAAGCCGCTATTTTCTTTCTGCTGTAAGAACTTTTTTTATGAGATCATGTTGAAACTTTATTATCTTCATTTTTTGAACAATTCTTGACTTTGTTACAAATCTGTGCTATACTAATCATAAACGAACGGTCGGTACGCATAAAAGGAGCGAAGCAACATGAAAACAACTGAGCAACAGCACAATGAGCGGAAACGTGAACTAATGGAAAAGTGCTTCGAGTGCTATGCGGAAAACGGGCTTACAGGCACAGGAATTAAAGCACTGGCCGATGCGTGCGGATGCACGAAAGCAAATTTGTATTCGTATTTTAAAAACCTTGATGAACTGATCATTGAGTCAACGGCATACTGTATGGAAAAGGTTGAGGACGACTTTATGGAGATGGCACCCACCGACCCCGAGGATGTTGTCCGTTTTGTGAAGGAGGTCCCGTATTGGACAGCAAAAAAGCACGGAAAAAAATATCGCCTGATGTATCAGATATATACGCACCCAAAGTATATCGAGCACGGCAAGAAATTCTTTGAGGGCGTGAACGAACGCTATACCGAGTACGCCAAGCGGCTGGAGCCGAAGATCGGCATTCCCTATACGGTCATCACGCCGCTGATCTTTATA
>ENA-ORTB01003121-ORTB01003121.1-human-gut-metagenome-genome-assembly--contig:-NODE-3121-length-13671-cov-2.602086_pt1 | contig 13671 bp, 12 predicted proteins | sample MGYA00241905_ERZ509174 | MGnify/ENA primary metagenome ERZ509174 (study PRJEB26280, sample SAMEA2338851) | human gut metagenome | biome: human gut; feature: human-associated habitat; material: faeces...
AAGGTGCATGGGCGTGTGCGTCTGGCGATTGCGGATTCCCTGAGCAGTGAGGTGATTCGGCGCATTTTCCCGGAGCTGCATCGCAAATATCCCGACATTACGCTGGAGTGCATTTCCGCAGGCACGCAGGAGATGTTCCGCCTTTTAAACCAGAATGAAGCGGATATTGTGTATACGCTGGATAACCATATTTACGATACGAATTATGTGATACAGCAGGAGAGCCGCATTGGGGTGCATTTTGTCTGCGCGTCGGAAAATGTGCTTGCCGCGCGGGATGCCATTGCTTTGACAGAATTGGTGAAGCAGCCGTTTCTGCTGACGGAAAAGGGTATGAGCTACCGCCGGATGCTGGATGAGAAGCTTGCGGCACATTCCCTGGAGATTCAGCCTGTTTTTGTCAGCGGGAATGCAGGGCTGATTGCGTCCTTGGTGGAGCAGAATGCAGGGCTTGCGCTTCTGCCTGATTATATCACGAAGCCGTATATCGAAAAGGGGGCACTGTGCTATCTGAATGTGCCTGAAATGGAAATTGAAATCTGGACACAGTTGCTGCACCATCGGGAAAAATGGGTTTCCGAGCCGATGCGGATTGTGATTGACCATCTGCGGCGGTGTATGCTGTGATGCGGTATCCATTTCGATACTTATATGGTATACTGTAAGCAGTTTTCAAAGCAAACGGAGGGATAATAATGAGATATCAGAAGCTTGGCAATACGGATATTGATGTTTCCGTGATTGCATTAGGCACATGGGGACTTGGCGGCGGCAGTGTCTGGACGGACAGAGATTCTACGGTAGAGGATACCGGAAATCTGCTGGACATCTGTCGGGAATATGGCGTAAATTATATTGATACCGCGCCGGTTTACGGCACAGGTGCAAGCGAGGAGCTGCTCGGCAAGGCATTGAAGGGCAGAAGACAGGACTTTATCCTGCAAAGCAAATGCTCCTTGAACTGGAGAAATGAGGGCGGTAATTTCCATTATGAACGCGATGGGTACACCGTCAACAATGACACCCGTGCGGCGGCAGTGAAAAAGGACGTGGAGGATTCTCTGCGCAGGATGCAGACGGATTATCTGGATTCCGTGATTGTGCATTATGTCTGCGGCAGCTTTCCTGTAGAGGAAACGGTCGGCGCGATGGAGGATCTGGTCAGAGAAGGGAAAATCCGTACCTATGGGCTTTCCAACAGCCAGCCTGCGGATTTGGCGGCATATCGGAGGGTTGGCGGCAAGGTGTCCGTTGTGCAGGAATTTTTCAGTATTCTTTCGCCCTTCCATGGCAGGGAATATTTTGAAATGTGCAGAAAAAATAATACCGTATTTCAGACCTACGGCGTACTGGAGGAGGGCTTTCTGACCTCTCCTGCGTTTCTGGATAAGGAATTTGCGAAAACGGACATCCGTTCCAGACTGCCATGGGTGGCACCCGAAAAGAAGGAAGGACTGCGCCGCGCATTTGCACTCTGGGCACCGATGTGCGAGGAATATCATTGCAGCTATGCGGCATTGGTGGAGGCTTGGGCGCTGTCTCAGTATGACAGAATGAGCCTTCTGGTTGGCATGCGCCGTGCATCGAGCGTAGAGGATACTGCGAAGTGTCTGGATATCAGGCTGAAGGCGGAGGATATCAAGCGCATGGAGGAGGCTGTAAAGGCAATTCAGGTTGCAGTTCTGGATAAATAGGTTTTGAAAAAGCATAACCACCGGTTTACCGGTGGTTATATTGATTTTTCGGCAGAAATTTTATTCTTGCAATTTTCTACAAAAATGCTATGATATAAAAAATATACGAAAGAAAAATCGAAGGAGGCGCATGCGATGGATTTGAAATATTTGACGAAGGAAGGCTCATGGGAGAAAAATCCCCCTGATTTACAGGCGGAGGTTTTGCAGGGAAAGCGTGGCAGGCTTCTGGTGACAATTTATCGCGCAGGCGGCGCAGGGCTGCATCCGACGGTTTTGCTGAGTCATGGCTTTCCGGGCATTGAAAAGAATTTTGACTTAGCGCAGGCGCTGCGGCGCATCGGCTTTCATGTGGTGCTGTATCATTACAGCGGCAGCTGGGGCAGTGATGGGGCGTATGTCTATGCGCATAATCTGGAGGATGCAGATACCCTTCTGGAATTTATCGAAACGAATACGACCTACGGCTTTGATCGGGAGCGGCTGTTTGTGGCAGGGCATAGTGTAGGCGGCTTTGTGACGGCACAGCTTTTGGCGGCGCATCCGGAGCTGAAGGCGGCGGTTCTGCTTGCGCCCTGCGATTTAGGCGGCGTGATGGGCTTTGCGGATGATACGGAGCCGAAGCGGCTGCTGCTGGATATTTTTGAGGGCGGCCCGATTTGGCTGAGCGGAACCTCTCCTGCGGCATTATATGAGGAGGTTTTCGCCAATCAGGCAAGCTATCGCATTGGGGCATTGCTGAAACGCTTTGGGAAACGTCCGGTTTATTGCTTAGGTGCGGTGCAGGATGAGTGCTGTCCGCCTGCGGCGCATTGCCTGCCTTGGGTAGAGGAGCTGAAGAAAATGGGTGGAACTGTGGTTTATGAAGCATTGGACACCGACCATTCCTTCAGCGACACCAGATTGCAGATGATTGAGAAAACGGCAAAATTTCTGGCAGAACAGGCGCAGAAAGCAGAATAATGTTTATAAAAATAAACCCCCTTCATACACAGCGTACGGAGGGGGTTCGTTGTTTCATAAGCAAATTTTAGTGTGTGATAATTTCTACGCCGTCCTCGGTTACGGCAACGGTATATTCCCACTGGGCGGAAAGAGAGCCGTCCTCGGTATAAACCGTCCATTCGTTTTCTTCATCTACGAAGAAATCCTCTTTGCCTTCGTTTACCATGGGTTCAATCGTAAAGACCATGCCGGGCACCAGAAGCATCCCTGTTCCTCTCTTGCCGATATGGCAGACATATGGGTCCTCATGGAAATCATTGCCGACCCCATGACCGCCGATATCACGCAGAACAGTATAGCCATGCTGATGGACATATTCGCTGATGACTGCGCCGATATCGCCCAGTCTGCCCCAAGGCTTTACTTCCTTCAGGGCTAAATCAACAGATTCCTTTGTCACCTCAACCAGCTTTCTCGCTTCGTCGCAGACATTGCCAATCAGGAACATACGGGAGGCATCGGCATAATAGCCATCCAGAATGGTGGTAACGTCAACATTGATGATATCGCCATCCTGCAGGATTTGATTGGGATCGGGGATACCATGACAAATGGCATCGTTCACAGAGGTGCAGACGCTCTTGGGGAAGCCCTGATAGCCCAGAGGCGCAGGGATACCGCCATGTTCTACGGTGTAGTTATGCACCAGTGTATTGATATCGTCTGTGGACATGCCTGCCTTGATATTTTCCGCAACCATATCCAGAATTGCCGTATTCAGCTTGCCTGCCTTGCGGATGCCTTCCAGCTGTTCGGGAGTTTTAATCAGCTTATGACTGGGAATGGGAATATGTTTTAATTGATACGCCGCCAGCTTATCATCAAAAGCCGCATGGCAGGATTTGTATTTTTTGCCGCTGCCGCACCAGCAGGGGTCATTTCTACCGATTTTCATAGTATTTCTCCTTTTTTCTGTATAGACTACTTACCAAAACAATGGTAGCACAAAAAAGAAGATGGTACAATAGAAGAAAATGAGAAAAAACGATTGACAAATAGAAAAAACAGGTGTATCCTCTTAAATCATAGTTAATCGATATGAAATAGGGAGTGATGTTATGCTTTTAAAAAGTACAATTTTTGGCTGTTGTTGCTGTCAGGCTTGCAAATTTATGTTACACTAATGAAATGCGGAAAACAGATTTTTTGAACGGAGGATAACAACTATGGCTAAGATTTATAAAAGTGTAGAAGAACTGATTGGCAACACACCCTTACTGGAGCTGACAAAGATTGAAAAGGAAACGGGCGCAACTTTGCTGGCAAAGGTAGAAGCGCTGAACCCCGGCGGCAGTGCGAAGGATCGTATCGCAAAGCGCATGGTGGAGGATGCGGAAAAGGCAGGCATCCTGAAGGAGGGCGCAACCATCATTGAGCCCACAAGCGGCAACACAGGCATTGGTCTGGCACTGATGGCGGCGGCAAGAGGCTATCGTGCAATCATCGTTATGCCTGACAGCATGAGCATGGAACGCAGACTGCTGATGACGGCCTTTGGTGCGGAGCTGGTGCTGACAGAGGGCAAGCTGGGCATGAAGGGTGCAGTGGAAAAGGCGGAGGAGCTGGCAAAGGAAATCCCCGATTCCTTCATTGCAGGACAGTTTGTGAACCCTTCCAATCCGGCGGCGCATTATGAAACCACAGGCCCCGAAATCTGGGCAGATACCGATGGCAAGGTAGATATTTTCGTTGCAGGCATCGGCACAGGCGGCACAATCACAGGCGTAGGCAAATATCTGAAGGAAAAGAACCCTGCGGTGCAGATTGTTGCAGTAGAGCCGGCAGCCTCCCCCCTGCTGTCCAAGGGTGTTGCAGGCCCTCATGGGATTCAGGGGATTGGCGCAAACTTCGTACCCGATGTTCTGAATACAGATATTTATGATGAAATTGTTACTGTAACGAATGAAGATGCGTATGCGGCAGGCAGAAGCCTTGCGAGAGAGGAAGGTCTGCTGTCCGGTATTTCCGCAGGTGCGGCGGTACATGCGGCGAAGGAGATTGCAAAGCGCCCCGAAAATGCAGGCAAAAACATTGTGGTATTCCTGCCGGATACGGGCGACAGATATATCTCCACTCCTATGTTCCAGGAATAATGGGAAGGGAACAGCGGCAATTCATACAGTTTATTGCGGCACTGACCATGCTGATTGACCACATCGGCATGGTCTTTTTTCCGAGTGTCATCGGCTTTCGTGCCATCGGGCGGCTTTCGTTTCCGTTGTTTGCCTTCGGCATTGCCGAGGGGGTGCGCTATACGCATTGCTTTTGGCGGTATTTCGGGCGAATTCTTCTGACAGCAGTCCTTTCTCAGCCGATTTATATGCTTCTGTTCGGCATCACACAGGGCAATCCCTTATTCATGCTGGCATGGGGTGCGGCGGCGCTGTATTTCTTTCGTCAGGGGAAAAAGACGGTTGCGGCGGTACTGCTTATCGGCTCTTATTTTGCTGACATGAGCTATGGCTGGTATGGTGTCTGGACGATTTTCTGCTTCGGGCTTTATGCAGAACGGGAAAGTCGCTGCTTTTACGGACAGCTGCTGCTGAATATTCTGTATGGCTTGAAAACAAGGGCGTGGATTCAGCTATTGTCTCTCTTTTCCTTTGGCTTTCTGGATGGGAAATGGCGTGTGGCGGCGTTTTCAAAAAAACTGCCACGCTATTTCTTTTATGTGTTTTATCCCCTGCATCTACTGGTGCTTTGGGGCATCAAGGCAGGAATCTCATAGTACATTTTTTGCCGAAACTGTGGTATAATTTTATTTAACCCATTTACCCAAAAGACAAAGGAGAACGATTTATGAAAAAAATGAAACGAATTCTGGCGGCAGGGCTGATGCTTCTTGCATTGGCAGGCTGCGGTACTTCCGACAATCAGGCGGCGGAATATCCTGCAATGGAGCCACTGGATATCAGCAAGATGGAGCTGGCGACAGTGGAAAACGGCACGGCAAAATATCAGTATGATGCGGATGTTTGGACAACGGAGGGCGAGGTTGTAAACAGTCTGGTGTTATATGCAAGGGATACCGTTGGGACAGAAAAGCCGGTTGCCATCAACGTACAGATTGCAGGGGAGAGAAAGAAAGCCCTTGACGAGGATCTGATGAATCAGGTGCTGGAGCAGCTGGAAAAGAATGCTTCTCTGACGGTTGAGAAATGTGAGCTGCGCAGCTTTGACGGCAATCCTGTCATCTATATGGAAAATTCCTTCACCTTCAACGATGAGGTTATTGATCAGATGATTGAAAATGAGCTTTGGACAGAGGAGTCCTTGGAGCAGGCGGGCGGCAGAGAAACGATTCTAGCTATCCCTGATTCCCATTCCATTGTTGTGTATGGAATTCTGGATGGCAATCTGGTGATTTACGGCGGCACCTATTATGAGGACGCACAGAAGCAGGAAGTGCTGGATGCCATCAATATCATGCTGCAGACAACAGAAATCGAATAAAAATCAAAAAAGAAAAAGGATAAATCCCGTTCTGAGATTTATCCTTTTTTGTATGCTTCTCAAAGCTTCTGTAGCTCTCTGTTCTGCTTCCTTGCGTGGAAAAGTGCTTTCAGCACAACCGCAACGATAGGCCCTAAAATCAGCCCGAATACCCCGATGCACTTAAAGCCGAAATACATGGAGAACAGCGTCAGCAGGGGATGCAGCCCAATCTGCGTGCCAAGAATTTTCGGCTGTAGGATTTGCCGCGTTATTTGGATGATGCCATAAAGTGCCAGATAGCCGATGGCAAGGAAGGTATTTCCTCTGGTGAAGAAATAAATTGCGCCCGGCCAGAGGATGAACCCGCTGCCGAAGAAGGGCAGGGCATCGATAATGGCAATCAGAATACTCAGCAGCAGCGGATGAGGCGAATGCAGCACCAGCATCCCGATGAGAGTGACGATAAAAACAAAGCCCATCAGAATCAGCTGCGTTTTAAGATAGCCCAGGACAGAAGCCTTCAATTCTTGCTTTGTGGTATAGACGGAAAGCCCGAACAGCGGCGCAATATGAATTTCATACTGCCGGCGAAGCAGGTCTCTGTCCTTTGTGAAGAAATAGGCGGAAATCAGTGATACAAAAAACGCAATGAAAAAGCCGGAAACACCGCCAAGCTTGCCTGTTGCGCTGCCCTTGGGAACAAGGGAGAGCAGAAAGCCGGAGGAATCCGTTTGCAGGCTGGAGAAAAAGACCTGTAATGTCTTTGGCAGCCTCTGCGCGAGAGTATCAAACCGTGTCCAGAAATGTGAAAGCCCCGTTTCAAACAGGCTGATATAGTGCGGCAGATTTTCGGAAAGCTCCTTCAGCTTGGCAATCAGCCCTGTGCCGCTCCAGAAGCCGAGCAGTCCCAACAGGGCAAACAGCAGCAGAATCCCGATGATGGCACTGATGCCGCGGGGAATATGAAATTTCTGCAGGCGGTCTGCCAGAGGGTTAAACAGCAGGCTCAACAGCCACCCGATGAGGAATGGCAGGAAAATCCGAAAAAGATAGCGAAAGAACAGACAGCAGCCAAGCACCGCCGCAAGCAGCAGGACAATATCATGAATGGCTTGTTTATTTTTTTCGTAAAATGTCCACATAAAGATACCCCCTTCAGGGAAGGAAAAATTTTTCTTTTCTTCATTATTATAGCACAAAAAAAGAATAGGAATTTCATCTTTACCGTTTTTTAAAAGAATGTTAACTTTTTCGACAAAAAATTCTTTTTTTGTGTAAGTTGATGGTTGCGTGTTTGTTTTATGTAGTGTACAATATCCATAATAAAAATGTATACAGTATAGAAAAAACGGGAGGCTACACCGTGAGAGAAATACGACTGAAGGCAAGAGCAAAAATCAATTTAACCCTGGATGTGACAGGCAAAAGGGAGGACGGCTATCATCTTCTGGAAACCATCATGCAGACGGTAGCACTGTATGACGGTATCTATATGAAGAAGCTGGAAAAGCCCGTAATCAAGCTGAAAACCAACCTGCCATGGCTGCCGACGGATGCGCGCAATCTGGCGTGGAAGGCGGCAAATCTGATGCGGGAGACCTTCGGCATAAAGGAGGGTGTGTTTATTGAGATTGATAAACGAATCCCTGTTGCGGCAGGGCTTGCCGGCGGCAGTACGGATTGTGCGGCTGTTCTGGTGGGCATGAACCGCCTGTTTGGTCTGGGGCTTTCCGAAGCACAGCTGGAGGAAGTGGCGGGCAGATTGGGTTCGGATATCCCTTACTGCATCCGTCGCGGCACAGTTTTGTGTGAGGGAGTCGGCGAGGTGATGACAAATGTCGCACATCCTTGTCCGGATTGCTATGTGGTATTGGCAAAGCTGCCCGTCAGCGTTTCCACAGCTTCTGTTTATAAGCAGCTGCGTTGGCAGGAAATCGAGCAGCACCCCGATACAAAGGCAATGCTCAAAGCCATGGAAGAGAAAGATGTGGCAAAGATGGGAAAGCTGCTTTCCAATGTTCTGGAAACCGTGACCATTGAGCTGCATCCAAGAATCGCAAAAATAAAAGCACGTTTGATGGAATTAGGGGCGGAGGGTGCCCTCATGAGCGGCAGCGGTCCAACGGTGTTTGCCCTGTTTACGGACAGAGCAAAGGCAAGAAAGGCGGCGGCTTTGGTGAAACGGGAGTTTGCCCTGAAGGATTGCTTGGCAACAAGAACCTATCGGGTACGAAGAGAGCTGAGAGGAGAACATAATAATGACCGAAACAAAATTCAACATCAATACAAATGAGTATTTACCGTTGCGAGATGTCGTATTTAACACACTGAGGGATGCGATTCTGACAGGCAAGCTGGTTCCCGGAGAAAGACTGATGGAAAATCAGCTGGCGGAAAAGCTTGGCGTAAGCCGTACTCCTGTCAGAGAGGCACTGCGTATGCTGGAGCTGGAAAATCTGGTAGAGCTGGTGCCCAGAAAGGGCGCGCAGGTGCTGGATATGACAGAAAAGGATATCGTAAATATTCTGGAAATCAGAAGCGCGCTGGAAGGGCTTGCAACCTCTCTGGCTTGTAAGAAGATGACAAAGGAATGTTTGCAGCAGCTGAAAAATATGGAAGTGGATTTTGAACGCGCGGTTGCGGAAAATGATGTAGAGCGTTTTGTGGATATTGACGAAGATTTCCATGATGTGATCTTTCAGGCAACAGAAAACGATAAGTTGATTCAGATGTTCCGAAACCTGAGAATCCAGCTGTATCGTTACAGAATGGCACAGGCGAAGAACGATAATTCCATGTCCACCATCGTGGCACACCACAGAAGTATTCTGCGTGCGCTGGAAAATCATGACAGCGAGGAAGGCGCAGCAGTGGCACAGGGTCATATCAAATACCAGACAGAATCCATTCTGCGTTTTATCAAAAATAAATAAGACAATATAAGCCTCCCTTGCGGAGGCTTTTTTGATGCAAACGAGTTTCTGCGGAAGGGCTTATCTTACAGTTTCGTTACAGAAAAACGGAAATTTTGCCTTTTGCTTGCAATCTTCCTGTGGATATCATAAAATAAAAGCATCAGTTGTCAGAATTTGAAGAAATAAGGGGGAAAACCCATGGCGGATACATTGTTCCCGAAACGGGAGGAGCGTGTGCCCTATGGCAGCGGAACACCTGCCAAACGGGACAGAAAAAATACAAAAGGCAAAAAAACAGGCAGAACGAACCGCAATAAGCCCACAGAAAAAAAGCGCGGCAAAAAGGACGGCAAAAAGCTGAACCGCAATGCACTTTATCTGATTGGGATTATAGTGATTTTATTCATCGTGTTTCTCTTTGTGCGCAAAAACGGCTCTGCGGTTTATATCGCGGATGAGCAGGTCGGGATTCTGGAAACCAGAAAGGTAACGGCGAAGGAGCTGACTGCCACACTGGAAAGTCAGCTGGAGGGTATTGTCGGCTCGAAGGTGCAGATTAATGAGAAAATCAAGGTAGAGGGCATCCATATCGGCTCCAAGGAGAAGAAGGATGTCTGCACGATGGAGCATTTGTTGCCGAAAATGCGCAGCAAGGTAACGTATAAGGTGGAAGCGGCGATTATTACAGTGGATAGTGAAAAGGTTGCCATCCTTGCAAATGAAAAAGCAGCGAATGCTGTGCTCAAGCAGGTGCAGACCGACCTTATGCCCAAGGAGGGCGTTGCGGAGGATGCGGAAATCAGCTGGCAGGAGGATGTTGAGGTTGTGAAGGAATTTGTGGATTCCACGCAGATTCTGGAGCAGGAGGATGCCGTGAAGGTATTGGAATCCACCACAGAGGCAACCCAGAGCTATACCGTTCAGTCCGGCGATGCGCCGTATCTGATTGCAAATGAATTTAAAACAACGGTGGAAAAGCTGAATCAGCTGAATGAAGGCGCAAATCTTACCGGCGGGATTCGTGTAGGGCAGGTTATCAATGTGCCGGTACAGAAGCCGAAGATTTCCGTAAAAACAGTGGAAACACAGGTGCTGACGGCAGTGGAGCCGAAGACCTACCAAACTCAGTATGATGATACCAAGCCTTCGAGTTATCAGAAGGTCATCCAGCAGGGAAAGGCAGGGCAGAAGAAAAGCACCATCCGCATTACGCGTATCAACGGCGAGGTGACGGAGGAAAAGGAAGTGGATAAGGAAATTATCCAGGAGGCTGTGCCCGAAATCATCGTCAAGGGAACACAATAAAAAAATAGCGAAAAAAAGAGGGTCGTTCCGCAGATTTCTGCTGCGGAACGGCTTTTTTGTGGTAATATATTGATATCGAAACAGTACATATGAAAAAAAGGAGGGGGATTTCCTATGGGTATTTCTTTTTCTCTGAAAGGAGATTTTATCAAAAAGGACGAGGTTTTTGCACTGCAAAAGGAGGTGGAGCGTTGTCATTATGCGCTTCATGAAAAAACAGGCAAGGGCAATGATTTTTTAGGCTGGGTGGATTTGCCCGTAAATTACGATAAGGAAGAATTTGACCGCATCAAAAAGGCGGCGGCACGCATACAGGCAAACAGCGAGGTGCTGATTGTCATTGGTATCGGCGGCTCCTATCTGGGGGCGAGAACGGCGCTCGATTTCATCAAGACCCCGTTTTATAATGAACGAAAAAAAGACACCCCCGATATTTATTTCGTAGGGAACAACATCAGCTCTGCCTATCTGAATGATGTTCTGGCAATTCTGGGAGACAGGGACTTTTCCGTTAACGTCATTTCCAAATCCGGCACCACCACAGAGCCCGCCGTGGCCTTCCGCTTCTTCCGGGAGATGCTGGAGAAGAAGTATGGCAAAGCTGAGGCTGCTAAGAGAATCTATGCAACAACAGACAAAGCTCGTGGAGCTCTGAAAGGACTTGCTGATGAGGAAGGATACGAAGAGTTCGTAGTACCGGACGATGTTGGAGGACGTTTCTCTGTACTGACAGCTGTTGGACTTCTTCCAATCGCAGTCAGCGGAGCTGATATTGACAAGCTGATGGAAGGTGCAGCAGAAGGAAGAAAATTCGCACTTGAGAATCCATTTGAGGAAAATGACGCAATGCTCTATGCAGCAACACGTAACATTCTGCTCCGTAAGGGAAAAGCGGTTGAGATCATGGCAAATTATGAGCCAAGCCTGCATTATGTATCTGAGTGGTGGAAACAGCTCTTCGGAGAGAGTGAAGGCAAGGATAAGAAAGGAATCTTTCCTGCATCTGTAGACCTTACAACAGATCTTCACTCTATGGGACAGTTCATTCAGGATGGAAGCAGAATCATGTTCGAGACAGTTATGGAAGTGGAGGAGCCGACAGAGCAGATCACAATCGGTGAGGAGCCGGTGGATCTGGACGGACTGAACTACCTTGCAGGCAAGACAATGGATTTTGTAAATAAGAGTGCTATGAATGGTACGATTCTTGCACATACAGACGGACAGGTTCCGAATCTGAAAGTGACAATTCCGGCGCAGGACGAGAAGTCACTTGGACAGTTATTCTATATGTACGAGTTCGCATGCGGTGTCAGCGGATATATTCTTGGAGTAAATCCATTTAATCAGCCGGGTGTTGAGAGCTACAAGAAGAACATGTTCGCACTTCTTGGAAAACCAGGATACGAGAAAGAAAGAGAAGAACTTCTTAAGAGATTATAAGAATGGCAACGATATACGAAAAATTAAAAGCGTATAGCGATTCTGACTATTATGGATTTCACATGCCGGGACATAAGCGTAAGATGCATATGTCCTGGGATGCGGATCCTTATACTGTAGATATTACAGAGATTGAAGGATTTGATGATCTTCACCATGCAGAAGGAATCCTGAAAGAGGCTCAGGAACGGGCAGCCAGAATCTATCATGCAGATGAGACACATTTTCTGGTAAATGGAAGTACAGTTGGAATTCTGAGTGCTATCGCGGGTGTGACGAATAAAGGAGATCAGATTCTTGTGGCGCGCAATTGTCACAAATCGGTCTATCATGCAATCTACATGAATGAGTTGAATCCGGTGTATCTCTATCCCAGGTTTGATTCAGAGTTACAGTTGAATATTGAGATATCCGCAGAGGATGTGAGGAGGGCCCTTAATCGGTATCCACAGATCCGAGCAGTCATGATTGTATCTCCGACTTACGATGGAATTGTGTCGGATGTGGCCGAGATAGCAAAGGCCGCACATGAAAAAGGACTGCCGCTGATCGTGGATGAAGCACACGGGGCTCATTTTGGTTTTCATCCCTATTTTCCGGAAAATGCAAATCAAAAAGGCGCAGACATTGTGATCCACAGTGTTCACAAGACACTTCCGGCATTTACCCAGACAGCGCTTCTCCACATGAATGGAAATCTGGTGAACCGGGAAAAGGTGAGACGATATCTGCATATGTTACAGAGCAGCAGTCCGTCTTATATTCTGATGGCGGGAATCGATCAGTGCATGGAGATGCTGGATCATCACTGCGAGGAAGTTTTTGACCCGTATGTGGAGCGTTTGAAGAGATGTAGAGAAGAACTTGGAAAATGTGAACATATCCGGCTGGCAGAAACCAAACATTATGATAAGTCAAAGCTTGTATTATCAGTAGCAGGACTTACGAAAGGACTTGCGGATACATATGGTGCAGAAGCAACAGGTATTCAATTGCAGGAAGATTTATTAAATCAGTACCACCTGCAAATGGAGATGGCCGCGGGGACTTATGTAATTGCCATGACTTCGGTCGGAGATACCGATGAAGGAATGAAACGGCTTATAAAAGCAATTTATGAGTTGGATAAGAAATATAAACCTTTACAGGGGGCTTATAACACTGTAGATTCAGACATAGTGCCGGAAGAAATCAAAAAGTCGCAAAAGAAAGAAAAAAATTATGATATAGAACCGGGACATCTGCCACAGGCGGAAGTAATCTATTCACCGGCGCAGGTCATCAGCATGAAAGACGCAGGGGCAGATGGGTTTCAGGTTGTGCCATTGACACAGAGCGAAGGCTACATTTCCGCGGAGTACGCGTATCTCTATCCACCGGGGATCCCGATGCTGGTGCCGGGGGAACGGATCACAGCGCAGATCCGGGAACATTTTCAATGGTATATGGAAAGAACATATGAGATACAGGGAGTAGAAAAAGAAGGATACATAGAGGTATGGACGCATGGGTAAGATATATTATATAATGGGCAAGAGTTCATCTGGAAAAGATACATTATTCCGGAAGATCAAGCAAGAGCTGCCGATGCTTCAGACAGTGACGCTTTACACGACCAGACCGAAGCGGGAAGGTGAAAGAGAAGGCGTCGAATACCATTTTGTGACAGATGAACAGATGCATATTTTCGAGAGACAGGGAAAGGTTGTTGAACTTCGTACTTATAATACTGTTCACGGAGCATGGAAATATGCTACAATAGAAGACGGACAGATAAATCTTGCGGCATATGATTATCTGGTTATCGGAACACTGGAGTCCTATGCCGGAATGAAGAAGTGCTATGGAGCAGAGAATCTGGTTCCAATCTATAT
>ENA-ORTB01003123-ORTB01003123.1-human-gut-metagenome-genome-assembly--contig:-NODE-3123-length-13664-cov-2.647880_pt1 | contig 13664 bp, 10 predicted proteins | sample MGYA00241905_ERZ509174 | MGnify/ENA primary metagenome ERZ509174 (study PRJEB26280, sample SAMEA2338851) | human gut metagenome | biome: human gut; feature: human-associated habitat; material: faeces...
TTTGTAATGTATAGCGGCATATGTTCCTTCTTCTTCGCTATAAGTAAATGCGCCCATTCTCTCAAACCTTGAGTCTTTTGTGAATTCCAACAACTCGTCAAAGGCTTCCTGAGTTTCTCCCGGGAAACCTACCATAAACGTGGTGCGCAATGCTACGCCCGGAACTTCTTCACGGATTTCTTTTATTAAATCGGATGTTTCGCGGCTTGTAAAGTTGCGGGGGATATTTTCAAGTACGTTGTTATTGATATGCTGCAAGGCAATATCCAAATACTTGCAGACATTATCGCGTTCACGTATTACTTGTAGAAGTTTCTTGGGAAAACTGTTGGGATAGGCATAATGTATTCGCAGCCATTCCACGCCTGGAATGTCGGAAAGGCGTTCTATGAGTTCGGGTAATGCCTGACGATGGTAATTGTCGGTGCCGTAAGAAGTGGAATCTTGGGCTATAATCTGGAATTCTTTAGTTCCCTGCTTTACAAGAGCCCGCACTTCGTTTTCAATGTCTTCCATATCGCGGCTTATTTGCTTTCCGGTTATTAACGGAATGGCACAATATGCGCAGTTTCTGTTGCATCCTTCAGAAATCTTTATGTAAGCATAATGTTGGGGAGTTGTTATAACTCTTTTATTAATGCAAGGTTGAGTACTATTACTTTGAGTTTGTGGCAAAGAATAGTTTTCTTTCAGAAAGTCTATGATTTGATTCCAATTGAATTTGCCGTAATATTTATCAACTTGAGGGATTTCTTCTTCAAGCTGGTCTTTGTATCTTTGAGAAAGACAGCCCATGACAATAACTTTTTCAAGTTTGCCCTCCTCTTTTGCCTGGCATAGTTCCAAAATAACATTGATGCTTTCTTCTTTAGCCGATTCTATAAAACCGCAAGTGTTAATCACCGCTATGCCATTATGTAAATTGTCAGGATTACAATAAGTTTTGAATCCTAATTGCTGTAATTTAGAAATAAGGTGCTCCGAATCGACAAGGTTCTTAGAGCACCCCATTGTTATTATGTCTATCTCGCGACTCATTAAAAAGATTTTATTGGCGATTAAACAGGGATTCTACAAATTCTTTACGGTTGAAAGGTTGCAGGTCATCCAATTTCTCTCCGAGTCCGATGTATTTCACAGGAACTTTAAGCATATTGGAAATGCCAATAACCACTCCACCTTTGGCAGTCCCGTCAAGTTTTGTAATGGCAAGGGAGTTTACTTCAGTTGCCTGCGAGAATTGTTTGGCTTGTTCAAAGGCATTCTGTCCCGTGGAACCGTCAAGAACGAGCAAAACTTCATTGGGAGCAGAAGGAATTACCTTTTTGGCAACATTTTTTATCTTGGTAAGTTCATTCATGAGTGCTACTTTATTGTGAAGTCTTCCTGCTGTGTCGATAATTACAACATCAGCTTCGTTGGCAACGGCGGAATTCAAAGTATCGAAAGCCACACTGGCAGGATCGCTTCCCATTTGCTGTTTAACAACCGGTACTCCCACTTTGTCTCCCCAAAATTGCAGTTGCTCTATTGCAGCAGCGCGAAAAGTGTCTGCCGCTCCAAGCATGACTTTCAGTCCTGACTTCTTGAACAAGTTGGCAAGTTTTGCAATTGTTGTGGTTTTGCCCACGCCGTTTACTCCAACCACCAATATTACATAAGGATATTGGCTGTTCTTTATATCTTCAACTTCGGAACCATCGACTTTTTGAGAAAGCATATCGGCAATCTCCTCGCACAGCAGTCGGTTTAGTTCTTTTATACCAACGTATTTGTCGCGAGCCACTCGTGTCTTTATCCTATTGATAATCTCCAAAGTTGTGTCCACACCTACATCCGATGTTAGCAATGTCTCTTCCAAAGAATCTAACACATCATCGTCTATGGTGCTTTTCCCGACAACAGCGTGGCTAAGTTTGTCCAAGAAAGATTTCTTAGTCTTCTCTAAGCCATTGTCAAGTTTTTCTTTTCTTTCTTTCGAGAATATATTAAGGAATCTCATTTGCCTAATGCTTTGTTAATACCCTTTGCAATATCTTCGTTAGCTTTGTCTGCAGCTTTGTTGATTGCCTCGTTAGCTTTGTTCTGAGTGTTTGTTATTGCTTTATTTGCTGATTCTTTTGCTGCATTTTTTGTATTATTAATCGTGTTGTCTACAGATTTCTTGGCATCTTCTTTTGCTTTCTTTACAGCGTTCTTGGCGTTTTCTTTTGTTGCTTCTGCAGCTTTTTGAGCATTATCAACAATCTCTTTTGCTGCGTTTTTTACAGAAGTAACAGTGTCTTGTATTGCTTTCTCCGAAGCATTCAAAGTTTTTGAAACAGATGAAACCGCTGCACCAAAAGCATTGTCGCTTACGGTTGTAACAGCTTCTATAAGTTTTTTGCCAGATTCGCTTGCGTTATTATAGAGTTGTTTTCTCTGTTCTTCGTAAAATTTCGCAATAGTTTGTTTCTGCTCTTCAGGCATATTGTCTGTTACGTCTTTGTATTTGGCTTGTATTCCTGACAAAGTCGTTTGCAACTGTTCGCTGATTCTTACTGCCGATTCGGTATCTGTTGCATTATTTATGTTTTCTGCTGCTGTTTTATATGCGGCAGCTATTTCTTCTTGCATTTCTGCACTTTTATCGCCAGAGCAAGACATTGTAAAACCACATACAGATAAAATCAAAATAAACCTGATGCTTTCTTTTATGCAAAACCTTTTCATAATCATATCAATATTTGTTTATTACTTTCTTAAATTCATTTACCATTTGAGTTGCATTTTCCTCGTGCAAATTTTGAGGAATAAATTTTGAAACTGCCAATTCCAGATCTTTTATTTTTGAAGGATTCTTGGCATATTCTTCTCTAAGTATTCTTATCTTCTCATAATATTGTATTCCTTCCACCAGTCTTTCCATACGAATGCTGCTTGCTTCGGGATAAACAAGATAGCAATCACCGGCTGCCCAAGCACGGAATCTTGAATCACGCAAAGGATCTACTGTCCAACTGTTATAAGCCCAACGCAGATAACCATCAACTTTTATAGCCGATGCATGCAAAGGAATCCAAGTAGCTTCTGCAGGTTTTGAAAAGGTAAAAGTGTTGGGATATGCTTCTGCGCAGCATGTGTAAACCGTTGTCTTTTTCCCTTCGCTCTTGCGACGTTCAAGAATTTTCGAAGGAACGGTCTCACCATATGCCAAACATAAATCATAAATGTTTGGTTCTACATCAGGATAATAATGTATTGCGCCTTCTATCTTAAAATCTTTGTCGGCTTTACGAATAATACTCTCTGCGGCATTCATTGATTCTCTTGGACGCTCGTCCATTGCTATTGCTGTGCGAGAGAACCAACCTTTGGTTTTCAAGTGTGAGGCAAAATCTTTAAGGAAAGGAAGCCAATAATTATTATAACCGTCGCTTCCCGGTTCTGCTTTGATAATCTTTATGCCGTTTGAAGCTTTGTCATAATAATCAAATTCCAAACTCCAAGGAACTACCGTGTAACAATCAATTTGGTCAGTAATACCGCAAGAAATCATAAATTCTATCCAACGGTCAAAGACGGAATAGTCGTAACTCCAGCTACCGTCTATGTCTTTTGTCTTTCCTATCATACTGCAGAAGGCATCTTCGGTTTGTCCTGCCCATGGTCTGTTTATTATTGAAGCTGTAATGACTTTGCCACCTGCGTCTGCGTAAGTTTTCATAATGGGACGCATGTAATCAAAATGCTCTTTGCTCCATAGGGGAACATTATAATATCTTGCTACTGCGTAGGGATTCTGCCACAAATCCAAATGGAATTTCCATTTATCTGTTGTTGGCAAAGTACGTGCCCCAACGGTTATCTGATATGGCAGAGATATTGTCTTTTTCCCTTCGATATTAATGTTAAGGTTGGCTTTATACACTCCGGGTTGGGTTTCTTGGGGAATCCATACGTTTATCCATATAGGACGTGTCGTTTTTGCCGGTACTGCAATAGTTTTTGAAGCATCAAGAATATCGGCAACTATAGATGAGTCCCATTCTGATTTTATATTACCACTACGACATCCGCTTTTCTTGCCTTCTTTGTTCAGTTCGTCAGTCATAACATAGCGAACCAAAGACACATTTACTGCGGAAGAAGGGATTACTTTTTTACCATTCTTCAATGGTGTACTTGAAACGCTTATGCTTTTCACATCTTGTGATGTAAAGAATACCGCTTGTCCGTTTACACGTTCTCCTTTCCATGCTTTTACAGCCCACTTGGCTGTGAGATTTTGGGGAATACTCGTTTTTTGATAGCGTTGATCAATTGAACCCCATGCAGCCTGCGGTGTTTTTACTTGCGCGTCCCATTGCGCCTCACTTGTGTGAGGCTTTGTGTCAGAAAGTTCCGTAAAAGTAGGTGTCTGAGCCTGTATGCCACAAAATGACAACAAAGATAAGATCAATAATTTTATTTTCATTGTTATTAGGTTTTATATTTTCTTTGCGTAAATGGTGAGACTGTTTAATACCACAGAGACAGATGACAAAGCCATTGCTGCCGCGCATACTGCAGGACTTAACATAATTCCGAATGCTGGGTATAGTATTCCTGCGGCAACGGTTATACCAATGGTATTGTATATGAAAGCCCAAAACAGATTCTGTTTTATGGTTTCAACAACTTTTCTTGAGAGCACGAAAGCCTTGCTTATGCAGTTTAGGTCTTTATTCATAATAATGACTTGCGCTGCATTTTTTGCGGCATCGGTACCTTCTCCTATGGCAATACTTACATCTGCATTCACAAGAGCTGCGGAATCATTTATACCGTCCCCTACCATGGCAACGACATGCCCTTCTTGTTTTAGCTTTGTTATTGTTTTATATTTATCTTCTGGAGATGCCGACCAAATAGCCAGATCTGCCTTTATTTGTCTTGCAATAGACTCTGTTGTACTTTGATTGTCTCCCGAAAGCAACACCGTTTTTATGTTTAGCGACTTGAATCTTTTAGTTGTTTCTATAGAAGATTCTCGTATCGGGTCTTGTATGCAAAACGCTGCCAGCAAACTGTTTTCACAACCATAAAAAACGGAGGCATTGTTTTCTATATCCTTAAAGTCTTGTGGCATTTGCGCAATGTGTTCCTGCATTAATTTGTTGCTTCCAGCCCAATACATTTTGCCATCATGCTTAAAGACGATACCTTTTCCCACAACATTTTCATAAGAGGAAATGTCGCCGATGTTTTGTGTAGCATGTTGTTCTTTAAGATACTCTGCAATAGCTTTTGCTGCCGGGTGTGTGGATTTTTCTTCGGCTTCTGCCAAAAGGTTAAGCTCCTTTTGATTACAGTTTGCTGATATATGATTATCAATAACAGCAGGATGTCCTTGAGTCAAAGTTCCCGTTTTATCGAAAACAAATGTGTCTGCTTTGCATATTGTCTCTAGAGCTGTTGCATCGCGAAACAGCACGTTTAATTTCGCTGCTCTGCCCACACCAACCGTTATTGCCGTAGGCGTAGCCAATCCCATGGAGCACGGACAGGCTATTACGAGCACACTGACTGCTGCATTTATTGCGTTTGGCAAATTTTGCATGCCGCCAACAAACAACCATACTACGAAGGTTATTATTGCCACAACTATAACCGAAGGAACAAAAACTGCAATAACTTTATCGGCTATTCTTTGAATAGGTGCTTTAGAGTCTTGTGCTTCCCGAACAGTTTTGATAATCTTCGAAATTACTGTATCTTCCCCTATGCTTTCCGCTTTAACCACAACCGATCCGTTGCCATTGACTGTACCCGCAACTACACGGTCGTTTTTGGTCTTTTCAACGGGAGCAGGTTCACCGCTGAGCATGCTTTCATCCACACGTGTTATTCCTTCAACTATTGTTCCGTCAACGGCGATGCTTTCTCCGCTTCTAACCCTGATTAAATCCCCGGGATGTATAGATTCAACAGGACACTCTTCTTCGCGTCCGTCAGAATGTATCACGCAGGCTGTGGAAGGAGTTAATTTCATAAGAGCACGTATGGCTGATCCCGTTCTATATACAGCTCTTTTTTCAATGGAGCGTCCCAACAAAACGAAAGCAATAATCATAGAGGATGCATCAAAATAAAAAGGTACTCCCCCATTGTTTTTCCAAAAGTCAGAGAAGAAAACGCCCGAAAGACTAAACAGATAATCTACTATGGTGCTCAAAGCCACAAGCGTATCCATGGAAACTTGTCGGTTACGCATTTGATTATATGCTGTTTTATAGAAAGGACTTCCGCTGTATAAAAGAACTGGCAGCGTCAGCAGAGCCAAAAGAATCCTGTTTACGGGGTCATTTCCTATTGCCATGCTCATTATGAATATTGGCACGGCAAAAATCCAGGCAAAGATTGTACGTTTTTTCAGCGAGTCGTCAGTTGCATTGTCTTTTTGCGGATTCTTTTTTGTTATTTCTGCAAAACCGTATCCGGATTTCTTCACATAATCAATTAAATCTTCAGACGTTACTTGAGATTCGTCATAATCAACAACAGCAGTTGCTGAAGCCAAATTAACTGTGGCTTCTTTCACACCCGTTGTGCCCTTGAGCATTCGCTCTATGTTGTGAGCGCAGGCTGCACAGTGCATGTTAGATACGGCAAATGTTTGTTTCAAAGCGTAATATCCCTGTTTTCTGATTTAATTTTCAAAGATACAAATTATTTTTCAAATTTCACCGAACTCCCGGAAAATTAAGCGTCTTGGGCATGTTTGTATCGTTATGGTTTGTTTGCTGCAATATAAATGCAATGTTTTTTTGTATCGGCATAAAGAGGAAGATTTGCCCCAATAATCGACATCGCAAAACGGCGGAAAAACGGTCTTTGTTAGGTGTTGTAAATCAGATATTTGATAAAACGAAAAATAAAAGGCATTTGTTTTGAAATATAAGGCACATATTTTAAAATATATGGCTTGTATTTTTTACAACATGCCTTATGTTTTTTTTGCGTGGGAGAAAGACTTATTTGAAACGTTGATTTGTGTTCGAAAAAGCCGTATCAGGTACTCTCTGAATCTATATAGGTGTTTTTTTTATGACTATTCAATTCTGTTTATCTGAATATTATCAAAACTTTTCACATATCCGGTAAGCATTTTGTTGTCATATTTACGTTTCAACTTCACATCCATTGAAACATCCCAAGAAGCGGAATCGCCGGATTGTACGCTTTGAAAACTATAAAGATAAATCTTTTCGCTTATTAGGGTTATCTGCTCCACTACTTCCTTTGCGTGGCTTTCATTGTTTGCTCTGAAAGCTATGTGCATGTGTCTTGTCCTAAGTGGTTGCACAAATCTGTTTACAACTTCAAGTCCCAACAAAACAAGAATGGTTGTAGCTAATGCAAGAATGTATAATCCTGTACCACATGCCATACCAACTGCTGCCGTAACCCATAGTCCGGCTGCAGTTGTAAGTCCTCTTATTATATTACGTTGGAATATTATTGTACCTGCTCCGAGAAAACCTATTCCAGAAACTATTTGTGCCGCCACACGTGAAGAATCTGCATCACCTCCGGGGAAACCTTTAACAGAAACTATTGTGAAAAGTGCACTACCTAAGGCTACGAGAAAATGAGTCCTGAAACCGGCATCTTTGGAGCGGTATTCGCGCTCCAAACCAATGACACCGCCAAGAACGAGTGCCACTACCAACTTTACAACAATCTCCCATTCCATATTTTGAAACTAACTTTATTTTTCCAAGGATGAACAAATTTGTTCGTAAGAGCTTTGCATTGTCTGACGTATATTTTCTTCTCCTTTTGTTTCGGGGAAAATAGGCTTATGTATCGTTAGTTTTAATGTATGACGCTTTACGAAATTGAACATACCCTTTTGTCTGGGCAGAACTTGAAATGAGCCACTTATAGTAAGCGGAACCACGGGAAGTTGAAGCTGGTCTGCAATAAGAAAAGCTCCTTTTTTGAAACGACCCACTTTACCTGTGTATGTACGTGTACCTTCAGGGAAAACTACCAATGACATACCGTCTTTCAATGTGTGTCTTGCTTCGTTTATGCTCTCTTCTATTTTGGAAGGACCACTTTTGTCAACAAAAATATGGTGGGCTTTTTCACAGGCAAAGCCTATGAAAGGAACCTTGCGAAGAGCTTTTTTCATCATCCATTTGAAGTTGCGGCACAGATAACCATATATAATGAATATATCCATAGCTCCTTGGTGATTTGCAACAAATACATAGGATTGACCGGGCTGCAAATTTTCACGACCTTCTACCTTTACCGGCAAAAGCAATATGTTGCAGACTATATGCGACCATATTTTTCCTGGCCAATATCCCCAAAAGTGCCCGTTGCCAAGCATACATCCGAGGCTCGTTGTTACTGATGTAAGAATTGTTGACACTATAAAAACCGGTAAAGCCACGCATAGCTGATACACATAATACAATATTCGCATTTTCTATCTATTTTCGTTTTAACACAACTACATCTATATTAGGCCATGCTCCCAAACGGAAAGGAACAAGTGCCTCACCCACTCCGGAACTAATCAGAAGAGCGCGATTGCCTTCGTAATACATACCGTTCCATTCTTTGTTTTTTATTTCAGATACGGAGTGCCCCAAAAGTTTTATCTGTCCCGCATGGGTATGTCCCGACAAAGTTAGTTGAATATCCGTAAGCGGCAAAACTTTTTTGCGCCATTGGGACGGGTCATGGGTTAAAAGAACTTTGAAACAACTCTTAGGCAATCCCTTTTGTGCAGCATTCAAATTGCCACGGGAAGGGAAAGGTTTTTCTCCGTCATTCTCGGATCCTATAATATATATGCTGTCGTTACCACGATGAATAGGAATATTTTCATTAAGCAATAAGTGCCATCCTGCGTTCTTCTGTTCTGTTTGCAGATTTTTTATGTGTCCGATATTGGCAGAGTCGTTTTTGAAATCTATATACATAAGGTAATCATGATTACCCATTACAGAAACAATTCCATCTTTTGCTTTGAATTCGGAAAGTTCTTTTCTAAAATATCTGATTTCATCGCTGTCGAAATTTACTAAATCACCGGTGAATGCTATTAAATCTGCTTTTTCTGCATTTATTTTTCTAACAATATTTCGCATTGCTTGTGGATAAAGTTTGAAAGTTCCGACATGCAAATCAGATAAATGTACAATTTTATACCCGTCGAATGCTTCCGGCAAGTCATTGGAAATAAAGCAATATTTTGTTACGAGAGGAGGTTTGAAACATGAAATTACCGATGAAAACACTAAAAAATCAAAGAGAACAGCCACTACAAAACCAGTAATCAATCCCATTTTTCTTATGTTTCTATTTGATGACAATCTGAAGCATCCGCAAACGACAGAAAACATTGCTTCGGGAATTGTTATGGCAAATACAATTATAAGAAATATGGCTATCGCTTCTGCGTTTTTGTTTATAACATTATCGTGAAGAGCATAATATATAGTAAGAAGGCACAATATAGCATTTGGGGCAAGCAACAATATTTTTTTCCATATCTTTGAGTTCTTGAAATGCATCCTGTATATTACCCAAGCAGGTAATATAAGTAATAGTAGCAGTATGGGGGTAATGCGAAGTATCATACAATATTAGCTCTAAGATATTCTTTTACTTGTTCAACAGACATATTTCTTCTTACAGAATAATCTTTTAGCTGATCTTTGCCAATAGTTCCTACATTGAAGTAACGAGCTTGAGGATGTGCGAAAATAAGTCCGCACGTGGAAGAGTGTGGAAGCATTGCTCCGGTTTCTGTAATCTCAACTTTGGCTTTAGAAAAGCCAATAAGTTGATTCAATATAAAAATCACGCTTTGGTCAGGTAAAGAAGGATAACCTACTGCCGGTCGTATTCCTTGATATTTTCCAGATAGAACATCTTCTATAGATAAATTTTCGTTTGGAGCGTATCCCCAATATTTACGGCGTATCAAAGAATGCAATTTCTCTGTTCCTGCTTCTGCAAGTCTGTCTGATAAAGTTTGGCAAAGCATATGTTTGTAATCGTCCGAAGGATAAAGTTGTTCCATTTCTTTGGCATTAGACGATACAAAAACTCCGATTTTATCATGTATCCCGCTTTCTATTGGTCTTATAAAATCTGCGAGGCACAGACAGATTCCGTCTTGAGAATGATTGGTTTGTTGACGAAGACATGGAATTGTTGTTATGTGCGAATCATTATGAAAAATCAAAATGTCATCTCCTTGGGAATTTGCGTCAAAGATTTCGAAAACTCCACGATAATCGAATTTCCCGTCAACTTCGTTCAAAATTTCAATAGCATCTCGGTATAATTTTGCTGCTTCTGTAGCACGGAGTCTGTCCTTTTGGGTCTCGAAACTTTCAATCCACGAGGACATGCAGGCTGTGCAATGGTGGATTTTCGTTATTGTTGCAAACTTTGCAGGAATTCCCCATGCGTAAAAAAAGTAAGACCAACTTATAAACTCTGCAATTTCATGTGTTTGAAACGACAAGATTTTTGTCATCTGTCAAAAGTTATTTCGCGTGATTGCGTTTTCTCAAGAAATCCATTTGCTCGCGAGTATACACATTCGCCATTTGAAATAGTTTTTTCCACACGCCAAGAATATTTTCTTCCTTCATACGGACTCCAGCCGCATTTACTTATTATATCTTCTTTCTTTAGAGTGTATTCTTGGCAATGTTTTACGATTACCAAATCTGCAAAATATTTTTCTCTTATGCTGCCGCGTTTGGAAATGTTGAATATCTTGGCAGGATTGAACGACACTAATTCTGGAATTCTTTCAAGAGAAATAACTCCTTGGTCAAATAATGCCAGCATGTTTATAAGAGAAAACTGTACAGAAGGCATACCTGATGCAGCAGTAAAAGCTCCACCCTGTTTGCGATTGAAAGGATGTGGTGCATGATCTGTTGCCACTGTAGAAATTTTTCCGTTTTTCAATGCTTCTCTTAAAGCTTGACGATCGCTGTTCTTTTTTATTGCCGGATTACATTTTATTATTGCTCCTAACTTCGCATAATCTTTATCACAAAACACTAGATGTGGAACACATGCTTCTGCTGTAATGTTATTGTTTCCCTTTTCAAATAGTTCAAGTTCTTTAGATGTACTTATATGTGCAACGTGAAGTTTTGCGCCTGTTTGTTTTGCCAAATTTACTGCTAAGCAACTGGATTTATAGCATGCTTCTTCGCTACGTATGTAAGGATGCCATTCTACCCCGGCTTCTTTTCCGTAACGCTCAAGAACTTCATTAGTGTTTTTTTTTATGATATCCATGTCTTCGCAATGTGCAACTATAGGTATGGGACTCATGCTGAAAATTTCTTCAAGAGAATTCTTATCATCCACAAGCATATTTCCCGTAGAAGAACCCATAAAAACTTTTACTCCACATACAGTGCGAGGATCCAAAGAAGTAATTTCATTGATATTATTTGTTGTAGCTCCTAAGTAAAAACTGTAATTTACAGCACTGCTTCTTTTCGCTATTTCACGTTTTGCGTTTATTGCTTCTAAGGATGTAGTAGGAGGTCTATTGTTAGGCATATCAAAATAACAGGTAACCCCACCAGCTGCGGCAGCTCTGCTCTCGCTGAAAATATCCGCAGTGTCTATCATTCCCGGTTCTCTGAAATGAACATGCGTATCTATAACGCCGGGAAAAATATAGCAATCCTTCGCATCGATAATTTCTTCTGCTTTATTGCTCTTTGCGCAATTCTCTATTGCCGCAATCTTATCATTTTCTATGACAATATCGCAAGGTTGAATATGTCCTTCGTTTACAACTTTCCCGTTCTTTATTATTTTAATCACATTTGAACTCACGATTTTGTCTTTTTGAATTTTCCCATCATACTATCGAGTCGCAAACGAAGTACTCCAAAGACTGCTTCGCCAAAAATAGAACTATTCATTTTGCTTGTTCCGAGACGTCTGTTAACAAACACAACAGGAACTTCTTCTATTTTGAAACCTAATTTATAGGCTGTAAATTTCATTTCTATTTGGAACGCATATCCTTTGAAACGTATATCGTCAAGGTTGATCGTTTCCAAAACACGACGAGTCCAACAAACAAAACCTGCGGTGGTATCATGGATATTTACTCTTGTAATTGCTCTTACGTATTTAGAAGCAAAATAACTCATCAATACGCGACTCATTGGCCAATTAACGACATTTACACCGCTTACGTATCTTGAGCCTACAGAAACATCAGCACCTCTCTTTGCGCAAGCATCGTACAATCTTGGCAAATCAGATGGGGCGTGGCTAAAATCTGCATCCATTTCAAAGATGTATTGATATTTACGTTGTAAAGCCCATTTGAATCCTGCAATGTAAGCTGTGCCGAGACCTAATTTCCCCGTACGTTCGATGAGATGCAGGCGGTCTTTGAACTCGTCCGCCATGAGGCGTTTCACGATGGCCGCCGTGCCGTCGGGCGAGCCGTCGTCTATAATCAGCATGTCGAACGGTTGTTCCAGTCCGAATACGGCCCGGATGATGTTTTCTATGTTTTCCTTTTCGTTGTACGTAGGAATGATAACTACACTGTCTGAACGCATATTTCTGTCAGCTTTAAAAGTGAATGACTTCGTTTGTATTCGTGAAACAAATATAGACATAAATCACGAATACAGGTAACAGAGTGGAAATATTTCTTCCGGCGGAGGTGTTTTTTTAGTGATTCTTTGTATTTTTGCACCGGATTGAATCATGGAGATACAAGGTTTACAAGCCCTCTATGCAGGGCATAAGTCGGTAAAGGCTTTGGCAAAGGCTTTGCAGGACGGTTCCGCGCGGACGATTTTCGCGGAAGGACTGTGCGCGTCGGCCGCTCCTTTGCTGTTCAGCAGTGTGGCCGCAGCTTGTCCGCAGGTGATGGCTTGTCCGTATGTTTTCGTGCTGGATGATGTGGAAGAGGCCGGGTATTTTTATCACGACCTGACGCAGATTCTGGGTGAGCAGGAAGTGTTCTATTTTCCTTCTTCGTTTCGCCGGGCGGTGAAGTTCGGGCAGCGGGACGCAGCCAACGAGATACTCCGCACGGAGGTTATCAGCCGTTTGTCGGCAGGGCATCGTCCGCTTTTCGTGGTCACTTATCCCGAGGCGGTGATGGAAAAAGTCGTGTCGCGGCAGAAACTGGATGAGCAGACGCTGAGGCTGCATGCCGGCGAGCGGGTGGACATCACGTTCGTGGAGGAGACTTTGCGTGCGTTCGGTTTCCGGCGTGTGGATTATGTCTACGAACCGGGGCAGTTTGCCGTGCGTGGCAGTATTCTCGATGTCTTTTCATTCTCCTCGGAATGGCCTTACCGGGTAGACTTTTTCGGTGATGAAGTGGACAGCATCCGTACGTTTGAGGTGCAGACACAACTCTCGCGCGACAAACAGGAAGAAATCGTCATCGTGCCCGAACTGGCCAGTTACGTGCAGGGCAAGGTGCCGTTCACGGACTTCCTGCCCCCGGAGACCGTCTTGGTGATGAAGGATTTGTTTTTCTTGCGCGACGTGGCCGACCGGGTATATGCCGACGGCTTTTCGGCGCAGGCTCTGATGGACGAGCAGGCCCGGACGGAGATGGAAGAGGCGGAGCGGCACGAGAAACTTCGTGCCGACCT
>ENA-ORTB01003125-ORTB01003125.1-human-gut-metagenome-genome-assembly--contig:-NODE-3125-length-13659-cov-2.714937_pt1 | contig 13659 bp, 12 predicted proteins | sample MGYA00241905_ERZ509174 | MGnify/ENA primary metagenome ERZ509174 (study PRJEB26280, sample SAMEA2338851) | human gut metagenome | biome: human gut; feature: human-associated habitat; material: faeces...
GATTATCGAGGTTGTACTCGACAACGATATGATGAAGATCGATGGAAATATGGCAATTGCCTGGTCATCCTCTTTGGATTTTACGGTTGAAAAATCTTCCAAATCTTTGGTTGGTTCTGCTGTATCCGGGGAAGGTCTGGTCAATGTATATCGTGGTTCCGGAAAAATCTGGCTTGCTCCGGTATTGGAGACCGGCGGTTCCGCAGGTGTCAGCAGCCCGCAGAATGCAGGTGAGACAGCTTCGGAAGGAAAGACCGGTTCCGCAGCTGCCCGGAATGATACGATGAGTAAGATTGAGAAGTTCGGGAAGTTTATGGATAAGTTTAGTTGATGCTCAACGGACGAAAAATCAAAACGCATCTGTATATTTAGAATAGAGTACATGTAGATGCAATGTATTGAACCTAAGAATTACTAAATGTTCTTAACAAACATATTCTCAAAATACGCAACCGCAGCCAATTCGCCATCCATGGCTCAGTGGCGGCTTACCTGAACATCGTGTTCAGGTATTGCTTACAAGAAGAAAGAACATTAAGTAATTCTAAGTTCCAAACATATGCATATTCTTGAATTTCAAATTATAAATATGGAAATATGCATGTCCCGTTTTGCAATTATATATTTTCTTCCTCTTACTAAAAATGTGCGAGAGATTCTCTTGCATTTTCTATCTTATTACATAAACTTTCGTAGATTGTTGTGATTCCGGTATCGTCGTAAGCGGCTTCCGGCAGGTCCGCAACATAGAATTCGTTCAGAATATACATCGCCAATTCCTGAAGCTTCTCGCCACGGCCACTCTGCTTATGTTCCACCATCTTCTGTCCGGCTGTGCGGATCAATGCATGCCACGCCGTGACAAATTCCCGGTTCTTCTCCGGGCATCGCAAGCATGTCCACTTTTTCACCTTGATCTTCGCAAGGTTCTTCTTAGCGCATTCGCCTGTCTGCAAGAAATAATAAAAGTCTCCCTTCTCATCATAAACTCTCCCAAGTGGGAACAACCGACAGATTCCCGGTCGCACATCATGAATCCGGCACCGCCCATCTTCATCAAGATAAGCACAACGATCCTGTCCTTTCATGCTGAGATTCGGCAGGATCAAGCCATCCACAATATTCAACTCCACATTTCCGGTTGCAAGGAGCTGTTCAAACGTCAGCTTCGTTCCCTCTGAAAAGTTCTTCAGCAGCCAGATATCATACGGATCTAAGATAATGGAATTCCCCATGCCCGTACAGCATTTGAAACAACCATCACACCCAGCCGCATCCGCCTTCACCATATCATTTTCTCTGTAAGTCCGTCCATCGGATATCTCTTCCAGACCACATTCGCGTATCATATGTAACTCCTTTTTCTGTAACTTTTTCAGCAATGCGTAAAGGCTGTTCTTGAGTAGGTTGAGCATCACTTTGTTCATCTGCTCAATGTTGATCTCTGCGGTCGTGGGTTCTGCCGGACAGTCGAGTTCTATCTGTATCTGCTTATTCTCAATGTCTTCTTTGAACTGCTTGCGGATCACGTCTACGTTCACCTTGCAGAGGTTGCAGATGTCCGTCGGAGTGACATCGCCGTGACGGTCTTTCAATAATTCTTCCATCGCTTTGACGATCCGGACGGTGTTGCAGCCGTGTTCGTTTATCTTCTGCAAGTTGCTGTTGATCATATCGAGAATCTCGATGCTGTCGGCGTAGTTCTCTTTTGACATGATCGCCTGCTGGTCCGTAATGTTTTCTTTCAAGTCTTTGATCAGATTGGCGGAAAGGCCGGCAAAGTTGTTGATGTAGTTGATCGGGTTCAGGATGCGGTCGACCAGGCCCTGTGTCAATTGTCCGACTGTAGCCAGTTTCTCCTTGCGGACTAATTCGTCCTGTGCTTTGGCCAGGGCGTCGAGGGCATCGGACAGTTTCTTGGATTCATTCAGCACTTGGTCGCGCTGGATACGGAGTTCGATTGTTCGCTCTTCTACCACTTTGGCGAGATACTCTTTCTGTTTCAGTTGTTTGCGCAGTTTCGATTTGTAGATATACAGGATGATTTGAATAACGATCAGGCAGGTGATCCATCCTCCCCAGTCGTAATACATCGACAGGATAATCAAGATCCAGTCGGCCAATACGAGCTTCTCTATGATTTGCAGCTTTACTTTGAGCGCTGCTATATCTCTAATGTCGAAGTCTGCCATATCAACAAATGTCTTTTGCCATTGTGAGTATATTTTTCCCGGCTGAACGACTATAGCTGACTTCCGTCATCAGTTGCTTGACCAGATAAATTCCGAGGCCGCCTGTCGGGCGTTCTTCCAATGAGAGAGTAAGGTCCGGCTCCTGTCTTTCGAGAGGGTTGAAACTGATGCCGGTATCGGTTATGACGATTGTCAGCCGTTTGTTCTCGTAGCTCATGTCGATACGGATGTCCTGGTCTTTTTTGTCGGGATAGGCATACTGGATGACGTTGGTCACGGCTTCTTCGAGTGCCAGTTTGATTTGCATCGACTGTAGTTCTCCCAGTTCATAAGTACCGGCTTGCTGGTCCAGAAACGCGTATAGACGGGTTAGCTGTTTCAGCTCATTCTTTATATGTAGCGTATTTGTCATCTGCCGGAATAAAGATACTTGTTATTCGATCGTGAGGATGTGAGAGAATCCGGTGATATTCAGGATTTCCATAATCTCATTCTGAATATTCTTCAGCCGGAAAGAGCCTCCTTTGTTCTTCATCCCTTTTTGCAGTGTAAGGAGCAGGCGGAGTCCGGCACTGCTGATGTAGGTCAGTTCCGCACCGTCGAGCACTACCGTTTGCGCTTCCCCCTGCAGGATGGGAGCGATCTCTTTTTCAAGATCGACGGAGGTTAACGTATCCAATTGTCCGGAAAGATTGATGACTGTTTCTTTCCCATTTTCTATTGTTATCTTCATAATCTGTTCCTATTCTGATTTTTCGTTCAAGCAAAAGTATAGATAATCCATTACGTGAGCAAGTTATTGTATAAAAAAGGTTGTGCCTGTATTTGACACAACCCCTTTTGGTTTAAATCTTCGGTAACTCCCAAGGTGTCCTGTATTCCTTGCATAAATATTTGTCTGCTTCTGCGTCATGGAAACTCTTTCCATCCCAAGTCAGTTTCTTGCCGGTACGGTAGGCGATGTTGCCTAATTGGGAGAACTTGGCGATATGGGCGCCGATTTCGATACTGGCATTACAGTTGCGGTTGCGCGATTTGATACATTCCAGATGGTTCTTGACATGCAGGTTCAAACCGCCTTCACCATATGCTTTCTTCAATGGAACCGCTTCCATGCGGGCTTTGCCGCTTACCTTTTCGGGGATTACTTCCCAGCCACTGCGATCGACAACCAGTGTTCCGTTTTCTCCGACAAATCCCAGGCCGTGATTGCGCCCGTAAGCTCCGTCGTCGATACCGATTGCATGATCCCACATGACGGTGAAGTCATCGAATGTATAAATTGTTTGAAGCAAGTCCGGTGTTTCGCAGGCGTCATCCGGATATCCGAATTTGCCTCCCGAAGCCATGATAGAGTTGGGGGCTGTAACGTTCATTCCATATAGTGCATAGTCGAGTAGATGCACACCCCAATCAGTCATCAGTCCGCCGGCATAATCCCAAAACCAGCGGAAGGTGAAATGGAAACGGTTACGGTTGAACGGACGTTTGGGAGCCGGACCCAGCCACATGTCATAGTCGATTCCTGCGGGAACGGGTTCGTCCGGTTTGACCGGGATGGAAGGACACCAACCTTGATACGAGAACACGCGGACGGTACGTATCTTGCCTAATTGCCCGCTGTGTACGAATGCCATGGCATCCTGCCAGTGCGGATCACTGCGTTACCATTGTCCTACCTGTACAACCCGGTTGTATTTCTCGGCGGCGCGAACCATAATGTTACATTCTTCAATGCTGTTGCCTAACGGCTTTTCGCAATAAACATCCTTACCGGCTTCACAGGCGGCTACCATCTGCAGGCAGTGCCAATGGTCGGGTGTACCGACAATGACAACGTCGATATCTTTGTTATCGATCAGTTTCCGCCAGTCTTTATATAGGTTTTTAACTTTCTTGCCTGTGATTTTTTGAGTTTCAGCCGCGCGACTGTTGAGAACTTCGTCGTCGATGTCGCATAATGCGATACACTCGACTTCCGGATTCCGGAGGAAGGCTTGTAGGTCTGAAAATCCCATTCCTTTACAGCCAATTAGTCCGACGCGTATTTTGTCGTTCGCTCCTACACTTCCAGGAGTCGCGTTGATAAAGAATGGACTCATGGAAAGTCCGGCTCCTAATAAGGTCGCTTGCCGGATAAAATCTCTGCGTGTTGTCATGGTCTTATGAATTAGATATTATAAGTTGTTGAGCCAAATGTATAAATAATAGGTGAGCGATACAATAAAAACTGTGATAAAAATATAAATACGGTGGCTTTTTGGGAAAAGGAGCGTATTTTTGTATCCGGTTTGCTTTTTAAGGAAAACCTATTATTTGTAAAACAGACATAAGATGATTAGAGTAACTTATTTTATTGTATGCCTTTTGCTGGGAATTACGCTGGTTTCGTGTATTCGTGACGAAGCGTTGAATGCAGAAGCGGATATATTGACTTGTACAGTGCCGGGAGATATCTTGAAACGTGATCCAATTATAGAAAATAATAAGGTAGTATTGATGGTAACGGCCGATGCCGATTTGACACATCAGGCACCTGAATTTACATTGACTCCCGGTGCAACCATTTCTCCGGCCAGCGGGACCGAACGTGACTTTACGACTCCGCAATTTTATACGGTAACTTCTGAAGATGGAAATTGGAAGAAAGAATATCAAGTTACTTATATTATTGCCGGAATTAGCTCGGAATATCATTTTGAGAATGTAAAGGATTACAAGAGTTCGCTTTTGAAATATGTTTATAATATTTTCTATGAGAATGATTCTGAGGGAAAATGGGTAATGGATTGGGCCAGTGGAAATACCGGTTTTGCTTTGACTGGTGCAGGTACGGAAGATCCGGCATCATTTCCCACTTCTTCTTATGCGGAAGGAAAAATGGGCAAATGCGTAAAGTTGGAAACAAAGTCGACAGGGAATTTCGGTTCGAAGTTGGGTATGCCTATTGCTGCCGGTAATCTTTTTATGGGTACGTTTAGTGTAGGGAACGCATTGACCGACCCATTGAAAGCAACAATGTTCGGAGTTCCGTTCGAGCATATACCGACCTACTTGAAGGGGTATTATAAGTATAAGGCAGGTGAAGTTTATAAAGATGAGAATGGAAATATTGTAAAAGATAAAAAGGATACGTGGGATATTTATGCAATCTTTTACGAGACAGATGAAAAGACAAAAACATTGGATGCAACGAACCGTTTTGATCATCCTAATTTGATATCCATAGCTCGCATTGATGAGAAAGACCGGAAGGAAACGGATGAGTGGACGGAGTTTTATTTGCCATTTGTGACAAAGACTGGAAAAACTGTAGATAAAGATAAACTGAAAGCTGGTAAATATAATGTGGCTATTGTCTTTTCTTCCAGTATTGAAGGGGATTATTTCAGAGGTGCTGTCGGCAGTACATTGCATATCGATGAAGTGGAACTGATTCATGCAGCAGATTAAAAAAGATTATTGTGATGAGAAAGAATATTGTATCAATTTGTGTACTGGCCTTGTTGCTGGTAACGTTTTCGGTTTTTGGACAAGAAGACCGGAATAAGGGAATTATCAATTCTGCATTGATCGGTTTGGAGTATGAGGTAAAAGCCGGCTTTAACATAGGGGGAACGGCTCCGATACCATTGCCCGTTGAGATTCGTGATATAACGGGGTATAATCCTACTATGGCTGTTGCGATAGAGGGGAATGTGACAAAGTGGTTCGATCAAGAAAAAAAATGGGGAATGAGAATCGGTATTCGTTTGGATAGTAAAGGGATGAAAACGAATGCCAATGTGAAAAATTATGGAATGGAAATCATCGGTGAAGGGGGTGAACGCATAAAAGGAAATTGGACTGGATATGTGAAGACTAATGTAAAGAATACATATCTGTCTTTTCCGGTTTTGGCTACTCATCAGTTTAATCGTCGCTTCAGTATGAATCTGGGACCGTATTTTGCCTATATGTTGGAGGGTGATTTTTCCGGAAACGTGTATGATGGTTATTTGCGCGAAGGTGATCCTACCGGTAATAAGGTCGTTTTTGCCGATGGAAAAAATGCCCCTTATGACTTCTCGAAAAACCTTCGCCGCTTCCAATGGGGTGCGCAGTTAGGTGCCGAATGGCGTGCTTTTAAGCATTTGAATGTCTATGCAGACCTGACTTGGGGATTGAATGATATCTTTCAGAAAGATTTCGATACAATTACTTTCGCCATGTATCCGATTTACCTGAACGTCGGTTTCGGCTACGCTTTCTGATACAAACGTATTTTGATATATCGTTATGGCTTTCCTGATTCATAATTATGAAATGGAAAGCCATAATTTTTTTAATAAACGACATCTTTTCTATAGGGCAATCACACCAAAAGAACCCTTTTTTCTACCTTCTTTCCTCTATTGTCATTTTGATACCTTAATCAGGAAATTTGCTATTAAATAGAATGTTAAAAAATATTACCCGCAAGAATGATTTCCAAAAGAGGCCCTATTCATTCAAATTCGATGGGATAGATGTGTTGTTTTGATATTTAATACCTATATTTGTCCGAATAATTTTTTAGTCCAATATATTTTGAATTACCATGAAAGAAAACACTAAGAAGGGTGTAACCCGTCGAGAGTTTCTCGGCCTTTCCGCTCTTGGATTGGCAAGTTTGACTATCCTGCCCAGCTGGGCTGTAAATGGGGTGCGTATCGCACCGAGTGATCGTGTCGTTTTAGGGTTTGTCGGATTAGGGCAACAAGGTTTATCCGATTTTAAGAGTTTCTCTACTTGTCCTGGGGTGCAGGTCGCTGCCTGTTGTGACGTGGATTCCTTGAAACGTGAACGTTTCAAACGTCGTGTCGAGGCTTGGCAGAAGTCTCTGAATGTGGCTCCCCGTTGCGATATGTATGAATTTTATGAAGATGTGCTGGACCGTAAGGATATCGACGTGATTGAAGTGGCAACACCTGACCACTGGCATGCATTGGTTGCTATCCATGCTTGTCAGAGCGGTAAGGATGTTTATTGTCAGAAGCCGTTGGCTTATACGATTACGGAAGGTCTGGCTGTTGCTCGTGCCGTACGCGATAATAATCGTGTGTTCCAGATCGGTAGCCAGCAGCGTTCGAGTAAGGAGTTTCAGGATGCGATTGCGTTGGTTCGTGCCGGTAAGATCGGTCATATCGAAAAGATATACGCCCGTGTCGGCGAACCCCCCAAGCCATTGGACTTGCCGGAAATGGATGTCCCCGGTAATCTGAATTTCAATCAGTGGATGGGACCGTTGAACGATCCGAAGATTCATTATCATCCTGATCTTTGTCCTCCTATCTCTCTTGAACCCGAACAGAACGAGAAGTTGTGGGGGGCATGGCGCTGGTATCAGGAAACCGGAAACGGATATACAGCCGATTGGGGGGCTCATATGTTCGATATTGCACAGGCGGCCATCGGTATGGACGGCTCCGGTCCAGTAGAGTTTATCCCGAAAGGATATGAAGGCACAGAATATGCGACGATGAAATATGCTAATGGTATCGTGATGACCGAACAACCTTATCGTGAAGATAATGCCAACGCGCAAGGTATCAAGTTTATCGGCGATAAGGGGTGGTTGAAAGTCGCTCGCGGTTATATCGAATGTTCCGATCCTTCCTTGTTGCCGAAAGAGGAAAAGAAAGTCGGGAAGGGAGAATATGAAGTAAGCTCTCCGCATATGCAGAACTTTATCGATTGCGTTCGTTCACGCCGGAATCCGATTGCTCCGGTTGAAGTCGGTTGTAGTACGAATACGCTTTGCTGCTTGCAAAACATTGCCCGTGAACTGGGACGTCCTGTTCATTGGGATCCGGCAACGTTGAGCTTTAATGGCGATAGGGAAGCCGAATCACATCGTTTGTACTGGTACGAATACAGAAATCCGTACAAATTGCCGTATTATGACAAATAAGAAAGGTAAGAGGTAAAGGAAAGTCCCGGAATAAAGTTTCGGGACTTTTTTATATATTTTTTAGTCCGGATAGTGATTATTCCGTTCGCTCTGTTTAATTTTGCCAAATCCAGACAAAAAACATAATGTATCATGAAAACTAATCAACTATTTCTTTTGACAGGTTTGGTAGCCGTAACTCTTCCTGCCTGTGTCCAAAAGGACAAAAAAGGGGTGTCGGAGAAGCCTATGAATATTCTCTATATCATGTGCGATGATCATTCTTATCAGACAATTAGTGCTTACGATCATCGTTTTATCGAAACTCCGAATATCGACCGGATTGCTAATGAAGGCGTACGGTTTACGAACAGTTTCGTCGCCAACTCTTTAAGTGGTCCCAGTCGTGCCTGTTTGCTGACGGGCAAGCATAGCCATAAGAATGGCTTTACCGACAATACGAAACGTTTTGACGGCAGCCAGCAGACATTCCCGAAGTTGTTGCAACAAGCCGGCTATCAGACTGCAGTTGTAGGGAAGTGGCATTTGACTTCCGATCCTACCGGTTTCGATTACTGGAATATCTTGATCGGACAGGGGGATTATTATAATCCGTACTTTATCGATAACGGAGAGAAAAAGCAGATCGAAGGCTATGCTACGAACATCACGACGGATTTAGCTTTGGACTGGCTGGATAACAAACGTGATAAGAATAAACCTTTCTGTCTCTTGCTCCACCACAAAGCGCCCCATCGTACCTGGATGCCGGATACTTGTGATTTGGATTTGTATGAAGATGTCGTTTACCCGGTTCCCGAAACATTTTATGACAAATATGAAGGGCGTATTGCCGCATCCGAACAGGAAATGAATATTATCAAGGATATGGATCTCGTCTATGACTTGAAGATGGCAGATAAGGAAAATGAGATTCATACGACTACCGGCCTTGAAGAAAATGGCCGTAATTTATATAACCGGATGACTCCGGCTCAAAAGGCAGCTTGGGACAAACATTATGATCCTATTATTAAGAAATTCAAGGAACAGAAGTTGACGGGGAAGGCGTTGGCTGAATGGAAATACCAACAGTACATGCACGATTATATGCGTGTGATCCATTCCGTAGACCGTAATGTAGGGCGTGTGTTGGATTATATGGAGAAAAGCGGTTTATTGGAAAATACTATTATCGTTTATACTTCCGACCAGGGATTCTATATGGGTGAACATGGCTGGTTCGACAAACGTTTCATGTATGAAGAATCTTTCCGTACACCGATGTTGGTTCGTTTTCCCGGCGGTGTTAAAGGCGACATCCCCGAAATGGTCCAGAATATCGACCATGCAGCGACTTTCCTTCAAGTGGCGGGCGTCCCTGTTCCCGAAGATATCCAGGGTGATTCTTATTTGCCTTTGTTGAAAGGTGAAAAGCCGAAAGATTGGCGTACTTCTTTATATTATCATTTTTACGAGTATCCGGCGGAACACGCAGTAAAACGTCATTATGGTGTTCGTACCGACCGCTATAAATTAATCCATTTCTATAATGATATCGATGTGTGGGAACTTTATGATCTGCAAAACGATCCGATGGAAATGCATAATATCTATAATGAACCGGGCAATGAAGCCTTGATCGACAGTCTGAAAACCGAACTGAATAAATTGCAGGAACAGTACGACGATCCGATTGAAACGGAGTTGGCAACTGCGAAGAAATAAGATAGAAATAACAAAAAAGGCATTCAGAAATGAATGCCTTTTTTGTTATTTACCATAAGGTTGTGGAGCATATCGGACTCGAACCGATCACCTTCAGACTGCCAGTCTGACGCTCTAGCCAGATGAGCTAATGCCCCGTATGACTTATTTTCAAGCGCAAATATAGGGCTTTTCCTGATATAACCACTATCTTTGCCATAGATTTTTATAAAAAATAAGATGATTGTTTATAATACAACGTTCCATATAGAAAAAGATATTCTGGATGAAAGTTTGGATTATCTGAAAAAACAGTATATCCCGAAAGCCGTGGAGAGCGGTTTCCTACAGCGGCCATGCCTGCGACGTGTGATGCAGGCTGAAGAAGGAGAAGGCATCAGTTTCTCCGTCCAGTTTCATGTTAAGAATGTCGATACGTTGAATTTCTGGTTGCAGAATGAAGGAAATAACCTTCACCGCGCATTGGTTGCTCGTTTCGGTCATAAAATTGCCGGCTTTAGTACTTTACTGGAAGAGATAGATTGGGAGAAATGACGAAAGACCGTGTCATATTGGGCATTGATCCTGGGACGATTGTGATGGGTTACGGAGTGCTGACGATTGAAGGAAACAAACCCAAACTGGAAGCTATGGGGATACTCCAATTGAATAAATACGAGGATCATTATTTGCGGCTCCGTAAGATTTTTGAGCGGGTCTTGGGACTTATCGATCAGTATCATCCGGACGAACTGGCCATTGAAGCTCCGTTTTTCGGGAAGAACGTACAGAGTATGTTGAAATTGGGGCGTGCACAGGGAGTCGCTATGGCTGCCGCACTCGAACGGGATATCCCGATATTTGAATATGCCCCGCTAAAGATCAAGATGTCCATTACCGGAAATGGGAATGCTGCAAAAGAACAAGTGGCCGGGATGTTACAGCGCTACCTGCATATTCCGGAAGCATCCATGTTGCCGCAATTGGATGCGACAGATGGATTGGCAGCTGCCGTTTGCCATTATTTCCAGACGAATAATCCGATACAGGAAAAGAAATATACCGGATGGAAGGACTTTATCGCGAAGAATCCGGGTAAAGTTCATTGATACAAAAAAGGATGCCTGCAATTACAGGCATCCCCCTTCTCATAGACACACTTCTCTATGTATATTGAATACACATCGATCTATACGATACCTTGCGCCATCATTGCTTTGGCCACTTTCATGAAGCCTGCAATGTTCGCACCTTTCACATAGTTGATATATTGATCCTCTGTTCCATGTTCGACACATTGTTGGTGGATAGCGCTCATGATCTGATGCAATTTGTCATCGACTTCGGCAGCTGTCCACGAAATATGCATGGCGTTCTGAGTCATTTCCAGGCCGGAAGTGGCGACACCGCCGGCGTTGACAGCCTTGCCCGGTGCAAAAAGTTGTTTATGCTCGATGAACAGGTCGACAGCTTCAGCTGTACATCCCATGTTGGATACTTCGGCTACGCATGATGTCTTGTTCTCGATCAGCTTGCGTGCATCGTCTGCGTCCAGCTCGTTCTGGGTGGCACAAGGCAGTGCGATATCCACTTTCTGTTCCCAGGGTTTCTTGCCGGGATAGAAGGTCGAACCGGGGAATTCTTCGGCGTAAGGAGCTACAATATCATTACCTGAGTTACGCAGTTCCAGCATATAATCGATCTTTTTTCCGGAAATGCCGTCCGGATCATAGATATAGCCGTCCGGGCCGGAGATCGTGACGACTTTTGCACCCAGTTCGGTAGCCTTTGTGGCAGCTCCCCAAGCGACGTTTCCGAAACCGGAGATAGCAACAGTCTTACCTTTAATATCTATACCATGAGTTTCCAACATTTGGTGAACGAAGTAGAGGGCACCGAAACCGGTTGCTTCGGGACGGAGGATAGAGCCGCCGAATTCCATACCTTTACCAGTGAACGTACCGGTGTTTTCGCGAGCCAGTTTCTTATACATACCATACATATAACCGACTTCACGTCCTCCTACGCCGATGTCACCCGCCGGAACATCGCGGTCCGGTCCGAGGTTACGCCATAATTCGAGGATGAATGCCTGGCAGAAACGCATGATCTCCGCATCACTTTTTCCGCGAGGAGCAAAGTCGGATCCTCCTTTACCACCGCCCATCGGCAATGTTGTCAAAGCGTTTTTGAAAGTCTGTTCGAATCCTAAGAACTTCAGGATGGACAGGTTGACAGAAGGATGGAAGCGGATGCCGCCCTTGTACGGGCCGATCGCGTTGTTGAATTGCACACGATATCCCAAGTTGACTTGTATTTCCCCTTTGTCGTCTACCCAGGGCACACGGAAGGTGAAAATACGTTCCGGTTCAACCAATCGTTCGATGATTTTAGCTTTCTCGAATTCGGGATGCTGGTTGTACACTTCTTCAATTGAAAGAAGAACTTCTTTTACTGCTTGCAAATACTCCTTTTCGCCCGGATGTTTTGCTTCCAGTGCTGATAAGATTACTTCTGTCTTCATAGTATATAATTTCTTTTTAAGATAACATTCTGTTTGCAAATATAGGGAATAGCCTGGGTTGACAAAATGTTTTGCTTACTTTTTGATAGTTCTTTTTATGTTTTTGAACAATGTTCTTTAAGTGAAAATCCGGATTCCTACGGATGGGATTCCGGTTTCACTTTGTGCCAGGAAATGTGTGGTGCTGTTGGCACAGCCGTTTCCTTGCTGTGAAACGTTTGTGCCATATAGGTGAAATGCTTGTGCCATGCTGAGGGAACGGATGTGCCACTTGCTCAAATCTTGTCACATGCTTTCGGTTGATTGTTTTTTTCCTTACATTTGAGGCCGTTAATTCTATCGAATCATTATGAGCGGAATACCGGACTTTAAGAACCTTGTGTTTAAAGACACATCATTCGCCAATCTAATGAATAAGCGTATATATAATGTATTGCTTATCGCTACTAAATACGATGCCTTCATGCTGGAGGACGATGGGCGGGTGGACGAGCAGATATTCAACGAATATACGTCACTAAGCCTTCGTTACCCGCCTCGTTTCACACAGGTGACGACAGAGGAGGAGGCACTGGCTGAGTTGAAAGACCGTAACTTCGAACTGATCATCTGCATGCCGAATATGGATAACCGCGATATCTTTGCGGCGGCGACGGAGATCAAGATTCATTACCCCAATATACCGATCGTAGTCCTCACCCCATTCTCGAAAGAGGTATCCAAGCGGATTGCCAATGAAGATTTGAGTGCGATCGACTATGTGTTCAGCTGGTTGGGAAATGCGGAGCTGTTGCTCGCCATAATCAAGCTGATCGAGGACAAGATGAATGCGCCGGACGATACGGCCAGTGTCGGTGTGCAGATTATCTTGTTGGTGGAAGATTCCGTCCGTTTCTATTCTTCGGCTTTGCCGCATCTGTATAAATTTGTATTGGAACAGAGCCAGATGTTTGCTAAAGAGGCGTTGAACGACCATCAGCGTACACTTCGTATGCGTGGGCGTCCCAAGATCAAGTTGGCGCGTACCTATGAGGAGGCTGTCCGCATCTTCAACCAGTACCGCGATAATATGCTGGGGATCATCTCGGACATGAGCTTCATGCACGACGGAGTGAAAGATCCTTACGCCGGATACAAGTTCGGGCAGTATGTGCGGAAGACCGGCCTGATCATCCCTTTTGTCTTGGAATCGTCGGAGGCAAGCAACAAAGTGTATGCGAAAGAACTGGGAGCTTCCTTTATCGACAAAAATTCCAAGAGTTATCCGCAGGATCTGAGGAAGAAGATCATGCAGCGTTTTGGTTTCGGCGATTTCGTCATCCTGA
>ENA-ORTB01003137-ORTB01003137.1-human-gut-metagenome-genome-assembly--contig:-NODE-3137-length-13628-cov-11.508583_pt1 | contig 13628 bp, 9 predicted proteins | sample MGYA00241905_ERZ509174 | MGnify/ENA primary metagenome ERZ509174 (study PRJEB26280, sample SAMEA2338851) | human gut metagenome | biome: human gut; feature: human-associated habitat; material: faeces...
TTTGTGACTTAGTCACAGAACTTCCCGTTCTGCTGTGATATTCTACAGTCACAACAGAAAAACAGTTACCGGGAATTACCCGTACAATAAAAAGGAGGACTTCTATTATGTCATTAATTCATGTTACATCCAAAAACTTCGAAAAAGCTCTGCAGGCAGCACCTGGCGTTGCCGTTGTTGATTTCTTTGCTACCTGGTGCGGACCGTGCAAAATGCTCGCCCCGGTCATCGAAGAGGCAGCTGAGGATATGCCGGAGATCCAGTTCTACAAAGTAGACGTTGACGAAGCACCGGAGCTGGCAAGATCCTTTAAAGTCATGAGCGTTCCGACCCTCGCTTTCTTCAAAAACGGCGAACTCGTAAAGAAAAACGTCGGCGCCGTTTCCTATGAGGAGCTGGAAGAGCTGATTAACTCTGTAAAATAAACAGCGTAATATTGGAAATGCAAAAAAAACGTATCGGCACAAAAACCGATACGTTTTTTCTTGCATTTCTTTCTGTTCTTTTCTATCATGGAAGAAACGGCTGCTGCCGTAGTTTACAAAAGAACGTTCTTCTTCCGAAAGGAGTTTTATTTATGTCATCTTTTCTGGAATCCTGTTTTCAGGAGCATTATCCATTTTATTCAAAGCTTACCGCCGATGAACAGCAGACACTCGTGCTCTCTTCCGTCCTGACGACGTATCAGCGCGGCGATTTTCTCTACAGCTGTGACGATGACTGTCTCGGCGTTCTGCTTGTCCTCTCCGGCAAGCTCCGCATCTTTATCCAGTCCGGCGAGCAACGGGAAATTACCCTGTTTACCACCGGTCCCGGCGAAGTCTGCACGCTGTCTGCCTCCTGTGCGATGCAGGAAATCAGCTTTGATATTCTGATTGAGGCCGAGGAGGAGACGAAAGTTCTCATCACTCCGGCCAGCACGTTCCGCAGACTGTTGAATCAGAATATTTACGTTGAAAACTACATTTACCGGGAAACAACGGAGCATTTTTCCGAAGTCATGTGGGCGATGGGCCAGCTTCTCTTTACGCGGCTTGACCAGCGCCTTGCCGGATATCTCGAGGATGAACGCATCCGCACCGGTTCCCCGGTGCTCTCCACCACGCACGAGCAGATCGCGCGGAACCTCGGCAGTGCCAGAGAGGTCGTTTCCCGCACCTTAAAGTCGTTCGAGAAAGACGGCATCGTCGCACTCTCCCGCGGCACGGTCACGATTCTCGATGTCAAAAAGCTCCGCGGCATCTGCCGGATGCGCCGATAGTTCTTCTACGCGCGCAGACATTTTCCCACAGGCTCTGCCCTGCCGCTCGAGAAAATATTTTTCAAAAGCGTTCTAACGGCACTCCATCTTAATTTCAATCTCATTTCCTTCCACGGCCACCTTCGCATAACTTCCGACGATCAGCGGCATCGCCGGATGAAGGTGTCCGATGTCGAGATCCATCACGATCGGCACGTTGTATTTTCCAAGCAGATCCGTCACGGCGCGGTACTGGTCGAGTTCCCCGAATTTCTGTCCGAACTGCAGCGGGCGGCCAATCAGAAAGCCTTTCACATATTGGAACCAGCCGGCGTGCTCCATCTGCCAGATTGCGCGGCGGATCGCAAAGACGTTCAGATCGCACGCTTCCAGAAACCAGACAAAACCGTCCTCTTTATATTTTTCCACAAAATCAACCGTTCCGTCGTACTTCGTTCCAAGAATATTGACGAGACAGTCGAGACAGCCGCCGATGAGTCGTCCCTCAAATGCACGGTCCGCATCCGGGAAGCGGCGCAGAACGCGCGGTTCTGTAATCTGGTACGGCAGATACGGATTTTCCTCGCTTCTGCCCTTCGCATCGTCTCTTTCCCATCCCTCATAGCCGCGGACGGTACGCACTTCTCCCGTCAGTACGCCAAACGCATCCGCTACGGATTTATGCCACGGCTCCATGCCGAAATCACTCGCACACGGACCGTAAACAGCCGCCGTATCGCAGATGGTCGGCAGAAGATACGTAAAATGCGTATTGTCAGAATAGCCGAGATACCATTTCGCCGGTGCCTTTCTGATCTTTTCAAAATCCACGTAATCGAGATCCTCGCACATCAGCTCTCCGCCGCCGCAGGAAATCAGACAGTCATTCTTCTCACTGACATAATATTCCGTCAGCTCTTTTCCGCACTCCTCCGGTGCCGCGCTGATTCCGATGCCGTGCTCTGCATAGCAGTTTGGCCCAAGATCCAGCTGATATCCCATCTCTTTCCATTTTTTCTGTGCATTTGCAAACGCGGACTTGTATGGCTCTGTTGTGCATCCAAACGATGGTGCCACAAAGCCGATCGTTCCGCTCTTTTTCAGATTTTCCGGAAACCTCATGTCGCATCCTCCTTTATCCTAATTCTTCTGCCTCCAGATTCTTATACTGCGTCAGCGCATCCCCGAAGATCAGCTCTCCGTCGTTCTGCGCAAAGTACAGCTCCTCTTCTTTTTCCAGTTTTGCCTTTCCGTTCGTCCCCTCGGTAATCTCCGCGCAGAGACGGTCCACCTCCGTTTTCGGAACGAGAACGCGGATTTTCACCTGATCGGTGTACTCGGATTCCAGAATCGGAATCCCCCGCTGGCCGAGCAGATACTGGATTTTACCGATGCCGTTGTAATCCGTCTCAATCAACAGCCGCACGCCGCAGATCTCGTCAATCAGAACACTGTTTGCCAGCCCCTCCTGCACCGCCTGCGAGTACGCGCGCACCAGGCCGCCCGTTCCCAGCAGCGTACCGCCGAAATACCGCGTCACCACAACAAGCACATTGCGGAGGCCTGCTCCCTGTACCACATCGAGCATCGGCCGCCCTGCCGTGCCGGAAGGCTCCCCGTCATCGCTGCAGCGCACCGTCTCCTGATTTTCTCCAATAATATACACAAAACAGTTATGCCGCGCATCCCAGTATTTTTTCCGCAGAGCTTCCAGGCAGGAAAGTGCCTCCTCCTCAGATTCCACCAGACGCACCGTCGCAATAAAACGTGATTTCTTCTCCACGATTTCCCCGGTTCCACCCCGGTAAACCGTCCGAAACTGATCGATCATATGTCCTTACTCCTTCATCCAAATATGTACCTATCTTACCATATCATTTCTGAAAAATCAGCATTCTTTTCAGAAATACTTTTATTCCAGCCCTTTATTTGGTATAATAAAAATAAGTATACCCTGCTTTTTGCAGGGCAGGAACACCATTGATTACTGAACTAAATCAGTTTTGCAGGAACATGACATAAGGAGGATTTTCTATATGCACTTTGGAAAAAGTCATCTGGAAGACAAACGTGAAGATCTGCGGTCCCATTACGGAAAGATTGAAAAGACGGCCGGCGTGACGGCGCTGCGCATCGCGTTCTGTCTTCTTCTTGTCGTTCTCGTCTGCGGTGCCGGGCTTGTGATCGGCGCTGTCCGCGGCGTGATTGACAGTGCCCCTGATATCTCGGAGGCAAATATCATGCCGCTCGGCAACGCGTCGTTTATCTACGATGCTGACGGCAACCAGGTACAGAAGCTGACCGGGGCTCAGGGAAACCGTGTCTCGATTTCGATTGAGGAGATTCCGCTCGATATGCAGCACGCGATCGTCGCGGTTGAGGATGCCCGTTTTTATGAGCACAACGGCATCGATCCGAGCGGTATCATCCGTGCTTTCGTTGTCGGCGTCAGCCACGGCTTTCATTTTACCGAGGGCGCCAGCACGATCACACAGCAGCTCTTAAAAAACAATGTTTTCACTGACTGGATGGAAGAGACGCGGATGCAGAGCTTCAAGCGGAAGATCCAGGAACAGTACCTGGCGCTGAAGCTGGAAAAAACACTGACCGCAGAGGGTGAAAACGCCAAAGACGTTATTCTGGAAAATTATCTGAATACGATCAACTTAGGTTCCGGCTGCTACGGTGTCCAGACGGCAGCGCAGACGTATTTCGGAAAGGATGCAAAAGATCTGACGCTCTCTGAATGCGCCGTTCTTGCCGCAATTCCAAAGGCGCCGACGGCATATAATCCGAAAAACCACCCGGAGAAAAACCAGCAGCGCCGCGACAAGATCCTGAACAACATGAAAGAGCAGGGCTACATCACCGAAGAAGAATACACCATTGCCATGAACGACAACGTTTACGACCGCATCGCCATGCACACGCAGTCCCAGGCGGAGAGCGCGCCGTACTCCTACTTTATCGATGAAGTCATCACCAACCTGATCAACGATCTGATGGTACAGAAAGGCTACACCGAAGTGCAGGCAAAGAACGTTGTCTACAGCGGCGGCCTCAAAATTTATACCACACAGGATTCCTACATGCAGTCAATCCTCGATACGGAATTCCAGAATCCGGAGAACTTCCCGGCGAACACGCAGATCGGTCTCGACTGGGCGCTCACCGTAGAGCAGGCAGACGGCGAGGTACAGAACTACAGCAAAGAGATGCTGCAGCTCTACTTCCGCAACAGCGATCCGAATTTCGATCTGCTCTTTGACTCCCAGGAGGAGGCACAGAGCTATATCGACCAGTACAAAGCCGCTATCATGCAGGAGGGCGATACGATTGTTGCCGAGCGCAGCAGCTTCACCCCGCAGCCGCAGGCGTGCATGACCGTTATGGACCAGCGCACCGGTTACGTGAAAGCCATCGTCGGCGGACGCGGCGAAAAAACAGCAAGTCTTACCTTCAACCGCGCAACCGATAATTATTCCCAGCCGGGTTCCACGTTCAAGATTCTTTCCGCGTACGGACCGGCGCTCGACCTTGGAAAGATTACACTCGCTACGGTAATTAAGGATGAGCCGTTCAACTACAGTGACGGCACACCGCTGCAGAACTCGGATCTTACCTACCATGGTGATGTTACCGTCCGCCAGGCGATCATCAATTCCATCAATATCCCGGCCGTCAAAGTACTGACCGAGCTTACGCCGAAGGTCGGCTTTGATTATCTGAAGAAGCTTGGTTTTTCCAAACTCTCCGAGGAATACGATGTGATCCAGCCGCTGGCTCTCGGCGGTATCACCTACGGTGTCAGTGATCTCGAACTGACGGCAGCCTACGCGGCAATCGCAGACGGCGGCCAGTACCGCAAGCCGGTGTTCTACACAAAGGTTACCGACAGCAAGGGAAATGTTTTAATTGACAACACAGAAAACAAGGCAACGCAGGTCTTCAAGGCAAGCACTGCCTCCCTCCTCACCAATGCCATGGAGGATGTTCTGGAAAAAGGTACCGGTGTTGCCGCCCGCCTCGACAATATGCACGCAGCTGGAAAAACCGGTACGACGAACGAGGCCAAGGATCTCGTCTTTGCAGGCTTTACACCATATTATACCGCTGCCATCTGGGCAACGTATGATACACACGCGGAGTTTCCGGAGAGCGACCGTGAATTCCACAAACGTCTCTGGGCAAAGGTCATGAATGAAATCCACGAAGGCCTTGCCGATATGGATTTCGAAACTTCCGCAACAGTACAGGAGGCAACGATCTGTACGAAGACCGGCCTGCTCGCCCGCTCAAGCTGCCCGTCCATCACCGAATACTTTGCGGTATCCGATCTGCCGACCGAGCGTTGCAAGGGCCACTACACCGCGCCGGCCTCAACACCGACGCCGACCAGAACCCCTTCTGCAGCATCAACTCCGCAGGCAACCCCGACACCGACGGAGGCACCGCAGGAAACTCCGGCTCCGCCCGAAACACCTGCCGATCCGCCTTCTAATACACCGGAGACTCCTGACACACCGGAGACTCCTGACACACCGGAGACCCCTGATGCACCGTCAGAACCGGATACCCCGGCGGAGATATCGGAAGTACAGCCGCAGTCCGAAGAGAGCGGCTCTTCCGAATAACTTTTTCAGTCAGTCTATACACAAAAAACCGGCCCTCTGGCATATGCCAGCAGGACCGGTTTTTCTATACTTCTTTTTCCATCTGAATCAATTAGTCAATCAGCATTTTTGCTGCGCCGTAGATACCAGCATCGTTTCCAAGGGAAGCGAGTACGATCGGGGTATCTTTGCATGCGATGAATGCTGCTTCACGGTAGTATTTAGCTACGCCGTCGATCAGGATCTGGCCTGCTTTGGATACACCGCCGCCGACTACGATAACTTCCGGGTCAACAACGCATGCGAATACTGCAAGTGCTCTTCCGAGGTACTCGGAGAACTCCTGAACGATTGCTTCTGCTGCTGCATCGCCTTCTTTTAATGCATCAAAGACAGCTTTTGCACTGATGGACTCTCCTCTTTCTCTTAAAGAAGACGGAGTATCATGGGATGCCAGATATTTCTTTGCCAGACGAACGATACCGGTTGCAGATGTCATCTGCTCGAGGCATCCGTGGTTTCCGCAGTTGCAGACCGCTTCTTCTTCCGGCTCAACACATGCATGACCAACCTCGCCGCCTGCGCCGTGAGCACCTGCTACGATCTTGCCGTCCACGATGATTCCGCCGCCGACACCGGTTCCAAGGGTAACCATAACCAGGTTCTTGCTTCCCTTTCCGCCGCCTGCCCACATCTCACCGAGAGCTGCTGCGTTTGCGTCGTTTGCTGCTTTTACTGCCATTCCGCCGAGTTCGTCGGAAAGCTCTTTTACGATATTTTTATATCCCCAGTTCAGGTTGACTGCGATGGAAAGCTCACCTTTGTCATTAACCGGGCCAGGTACGTCAATGCCGACACCGGCAACATCATCTGCCGCGATACCCTTCTCAGCCATTTTTGCTTTTACGCTTTTTGCGATATCCGGCAGAATTTCGCTTCCGCCGTTTTCGGTGCGGGTCGGGATTTCCCATTTTTCCAACAGAGTTCCGTCTGTCTGGAACAGTCCGCATTTTACTGAAGTACCCCCAACATCGATTCCAAATACATAGTTTGCCATTTTCTTACTTCTCCTCTCTTTTTTTCACTAAGTTAGCCTGTACACGGCGGTACAGCTCCTGTGCGGCATTGTAGCCCATCTTCTTCTGTCTGTGGTTGACAGCAGCGGTTTCTACGATGATCGCCAGGTTACGGCCCGGACGGATCGGAAGGGAATGGCAGACAACCTTGTTTCCAAGGAACTCAATATACTCTTCTTCCAGGCCCAGACGGTCGTATTCTTTCTCTTTGTCCCACTCTTCAAGCTTGATAACAAGGTCGATAGACTGGGTATCCTTTACGCTCTCGACACCAAACAGCGTCTTGACGTCGATGATACCGATACCGCGCAGCTCGATAAAGTGACGCGTGATATCCGGTGCCGTTCCGACCAGCGTAATGTCGCTGACACGGCTGATTTCAACCACATCATCACTGACGAGACGATGGCCTCGTTTGATCAGCTCCAGTGCAGCCTCGCTCTTTCCGATTCCGCTCTCGCCCATGATCAGAACGCCCTCGCCGAATACATCGACCAGCACGCCGTGGATGGAGATCATCGGGGCAAGCTGGACATTCAGCCAGCGGATGATTTCAGCCATGAAAACGGAAGTCGATTTGTCTACCGCAAAGGCCGGTACCTGATAACGATTGCACAGCTCCAGAATTTCCGGTCCCGGAATCATCTTCGTGGTGAAAATGACACATGGGATCTTGCGGCTTACAAACTCTTCAAACGCGCGGACGCGCTCGCTCTCTTCAAGATGCTGCAGATACGTGAACTCTACATAACCTATGATCTGCACACGCTCATTGGCAAAATGCTCATAGTAACCGGTCAGCTGCAGTGCAGGACGGTTGATATCCGGTGTGGCAATGACAAGATCTGTCATATCAACCTCTGGTGTCAGGTTGCGGAGATCCATTTCCTCCACCATTTTGGTCATTTCAATTTCTTTCATTTTCCTGTCCTCCGACTTCATTCGACGTCTTTTTAAATCCGTCTCTTCTATGATTTTAGCACAATAAAGCATCACGGGCAACCTAGAAATTTAACTATTTTGACGAATCCTCATTTTCCTCCTGTGCAGGTGCGTGAAAGAATGTGTAAACCTGCTCCGCCGCCTTTTTATTCATGCCCGGAAGTCCGGAAAGTTCTTCCACGGTTGCCGCCTTGATATCATCAATTCCCTGAAAGTGGCGCATCAGTTCTTTCCTTCTTGTCGGCCCGATGCCCGGGATGTCGTCGAGAATCGAGTGGACCTGGCCTTTGCTCCGCAGCAGGCGGTGGTATTCGATTGCAAAGCGGTGCGCCTCGTCCTGCACGCGTGTGATCAGTTTGAAGCCCTCGCTGTTCCGGTCGATCGGGATTTCCACGTTTCGGAAATACAGACCCCTCGTGCGGTGCTTGTCGTCCTTTACCATACCGCAGACCGGAATCGCAAGATCCATTTCTTCAAGCACCTCAAGCGCAATGTTAACCTGGCCGCGTCCGCCGTCCATCATGATCAGGTCCGGCAGCCGCTCGAAACCGCTGTCCTCCTGGATGCCGCGCAGAAAACGGCGGCTTAAGACCTCTTTCATACTGGCGTAATCGTTCGGTCCCTCGACGGATTTGATCTTGAATTTTCGGTAATCGGCGCGCTTTGGCTTTCCTTTCTCGTAGACGATCATCGAGCCGACCGACTGGAAACCGCTGATATTGGAGATATCGTACGCCTCGATGCGGTCGATCGACGGCAGGTTCAGCCATCTGGCGATCTCTTTTACGGCACCGACCGTCCGACCCTCTTCCCGCTTGATCCGCTCGCGGTCCTGGTCGAGAACGATCTGTGCGTTCCGCTCTGCCAGTTCCACCATTTTTTCCTTGCTGCCCTTTTTCGGCACGCGGATGCGGACCTTCTGGCCCCGTTTGCTGCTTAAATACTCTTCCATCAGCTCCTGCTCGGCAATCTCCTCGGAAATCATGATTTCCCGCGGGATGAACGGCGTGCCGGAATAGAACTGTTTCATAAACGTGAGCAGCACCTCGCTTTTCTGCTCCTCCTCGCCGATCCGCAGATAATAATGCTCCCGCCCGATCAGCTTTCCGTTCCGGATAAAGAAGACCTGCGCCACCGCATCCTCTTTGTCCATCGCAAGCGCAATGACATCCTTGTCCTCGCCGTCACTGTTCGTAATCTTCTGCCGCTCGCCGATCCTGCGCACGCTGTCGATCAGATCACGGTACTCCGCCGCCTGCTCGAACCGCATCTCCTCAGCCGCCTCCGTCATTTTTCCAGTCAGCTCTTTGATCATGTCATTGTAATTTCCATTCAGAAAACTGATCGCCTTTTTGATCTGCCCGCCGTACTCTTCTTTGGAAATGTATCCCTGGCACGGTGCCTTACACTGGTGGATGTGATAGTAAAGACACGGGCGGTCTTTGCCGATCTCCTTTGGCAGGCTCTTATTGCAGGAACGGATATCGTACAGCTTCCGCAACAGTTCGATCGTATCTTTCACAGCTCCGGCGCTTGTGTACGGGCCGAAATATTTCGCCTTGTCCTTCTTCATCTGATGGGAAAACAGAATGCGTGGAAAATCCTCGTTCACGGTCACCTTAATGTACGGGTACGCCTTGTCATCTTTCAGCATCGTATTGTATTTCGGACGGTGCTCTTTGATAAGGTTGCACTCCAGCACGAGCGCCTCCAGTTCGGAATCCGTCACAATATACTCAAAACGGGCGATATGCGTGACCATCCGCTCAATCTTCGGCCCTTTGTTGCGGCTCGTCTGGAAATACTGGCGGACACGGTTTTTCAGCGAAATCGCCTTTCCTACGTAGATAATTGTATCGTCCGCGTCGTGCATCAGATAGACGCCGGGTTTCCCCGGCAGTTTTTTCAGTTCTTCCTGGATATCAAACGCCATATGACCCTCCTCTTTTTGGGACTGTAATGTTGAAAATGCCCAGCGTGCAGAGATCGTTTTCTCTGCTCCCGCCGGGCCTTTTCGCTTTCTTTTTATATTTCTGGATTTTCAACCGCTTCTTCCGCGTTTCCATTCCGTTTTGCAATCACCTGATGAAAAATCTCCATAAATTCTTTTCCGGTGATCGTCTCTTTCTGGATCAGGTAAGCTGCGATTTCATCCATCGCATCGCGGTTAGCTGCCAGAAGTTCTTTTGCCTGCTCATACGACTCTTTCAGGATCTTCATGACCTCGTGGTCAATTTCGGTTGCTGTGGCATCGCCGCAGTTTAAGACCATTCTTCCGTCGAGGTACTGATTCTGCTGGGTCGCAAGACCGATCAGACCGAATTTCTCCGACATACCGTACTGCGTGATCATCGCGCGGACAATCTTCGTCGCTTTCTCGATATCATTCGAAGCTCCCGTTGTCACATTGCCGAATACGATCTCCTCTGCCGCTCTTCCACCGAGGCACTCGACGATCATCGCCTCGAGTTCGCTCTTCGTGTTGAGGTATTTCTCCTCCTCCGGCACCTGCATGACGTAGCCGAGCGCACCCATCGTACGCGGCACAATCGTGATTTTCTGTACCGGCTCGGAATCCTTCTGCAGTGCAGTAACAAGTGCGTGGCCTACCTCGTGGTAGGAAACGATCTTTCGCTCTTCCTGGCTTAAGATGCGGTCCTTCTTCTCTTTTCCGACGAGGACAACCTCGACTGCCTCGAGAAGATCCTTCTGGGAAACGGCTTTTCTTCCGTTCTTGACCGCAAGAATCGCTGCCTCGTTGATCATATTTGCAAGATCAGAACCAACGGCTCCCGATGTCGCAAGTGCGATGCCGTCGAGATCAACCGTCTCATCGAGCGATACGTTCTTGGCGTGTACTTTCAGGATTTCCACACGGCCTTTCAGGTCCGGTCTTTCTACGATAATCCGGCGGTCAAAACGGCCTGGACGCAGCAGCGCCGGGTCAAGAACCTCCGGGCGGTTTGTGGCCGCAAGGATCAGAATACCCTTGGAGCTGTCGAATCCGTCCATCTCGGCGAGGAGCTGGTTTAACGTCTGCTCCCGCTCGTCGTTGCTGTTGTAGCTGTTGTCACGGCTCTTTCCGATCGCATCGATCTCATCGATAAAGATGATGCACGGTGCGTTTTTCTTTGCTTCCTCAAACAGGTCACGCACACGCGATGCACCGACACCGACGAACATCTCGACAAATTCCGAAGCGGACATCGAGAAAAACGGTACGTGCGCCTCACCGGCTACGGCTTTGGCAAGCAGTGTTTTTCCGGTTCCAGGAGGGCCTACAAGAAGTGCTCCTTTCGGAAGTTTTGCACCGATTGTCGTGTATTTTCCAGGGTTATGCAGGAAATCCACAACCTCCTGGAGCGATTCTTTTGCCTCGTCCTGTCCCGCAACATCGCGGAATGTCACGCCGGTTTCTTTCTGTACGTAGGCCTTTGCTCTGCTCTTTCCTACGCCCATGACTCCGCCGCCTTTGTTCATGCTGCGCATCACCCATACCATGACAGCGACAAGCATCACAACCGGCAGAATGACGGTCAGCAATGTGTAAATGATCGTTCCGGTAGAATCCGGCGGATCTTTGTGGTACGTAATGCCTTTCTCCTGTAACAGATCGACCAGCTCCTGCTCATCTCCCATCATCGTTACCTGATAGGTGATTCCCTCCGATTTCTGGTCTTTCGGCGTTACGGTCAGTGTTCCCGATTTCAAGACAACTTCCTGCACTTCATCGTTGTTTACCATATCCAGGAATTTGCTATAGTCAAGATCCTCGGAAGTAATTCCCCCAAGGGCATTGTTCAGAAGTCCCATCACCATCAGGCTGACGAGGAGGCAGATCAGGATAATGAGTATCGTCTGTCTGTTTTTCGGTCCTCCCCCGGAGCCGTTTTCTGGTTCCCGGTTCTGATTTTTTCTATCGTCCATGCTTTTCCTCCTTGTATGTCAAACCGCCCCTCTTTTTTTACGGACACTTTAACTCTTACATTATATCGGATTCCCTCTTAATTAGCAAGCCGGACTTTGTGAAAAAAGACTGAATTTATCTATACAAAAACGGCCCGCCGACACTCTTTCAAGTATCGGCGGGCCGCCAGATAACACTCACATTACATTAGTCGTTATATCCGTTCGGATTCTTCTGCTGCCAGTTCCAGGAATCGGCACACATCTCCTCGATGCCGTACTCAGCCTCCCAGCCAAGCTCCTCTTTTGCTTTGTCGCATTTGGAGTAGCAGGTTGCGATATCACCGTCACGGCGCGGTTTGATTTCGTATTTCAGCGGATGGCCGCATGCTTTCTCGAATGCGTGGATCACATCGAGTACGCTGTAGCCTTTGCCGGTTCCGAGGTTGTAAATGGAAACGCCCTCGTTGTCAGCCAGTTTCTGGATGGCTTTTACATGGCCGCGTGCCAGGTCAACAACATGGATGTAATCGCGGACACCAGTTCCGTCCGGAGTATCGTAGTCATCACCGAAAACGCCGATGCACTCGAGTTTTCCGATGGCAACCTGTGCGACATACGGAAGCAGGTTGTTCGGGATGCCCTTCGGATCCTCTCCGATAAGGCCGCTCTTATGCGCTCCGATCGGGTTGAAGTAACGAAGCAGGATAACATTCCATTCCGGATCTGCGGTGTGGATGTCGGTCAGAACCTGCTCGAGCATGCTTTTTGTCCAGCCGTATGGGTTGGTCGGGGTTCCCTTCGGGCACTCCTCGGTGATCGGAATCTGTGCCGGATTGCCGTATACGGTTGCAGAAGAACTGAAGATGATGTTCTTTACGCCGTGGTTTCTCATCTCATCGCAGAGAATCAGGGTTCCGGTCATGTTGTTGTGATAATATTCAATCGGTTTATGTACGGACTCGCCGACTGCTTTTAAGCCTGCGAAATGGATGACAGCGTCAATTTTCTCGTTGTCGAAAATTTTCTTTACGCCTTCGCGGTCCAGCATATCGGTTTTGTAGAAGGTTACTTTCTTTCCGGTAATCTGTTCTACACGCTCGATGGCTTTCTCGCTTGCATTGTAAAGGTTGTCCATGACAACAACGTCATAGCCTGCGTTCAGCAGTTCCACACAGGTGTGGCTTCCAATATAGCCTGCACCGCCAGTAACTAAGATTTTCATTTTGGTATCCTCCATGTTTTCCTTCGCTGCTGTTTTTTGCCGCAGCGGGTTAATTGAAACATTTAGTTTATTCTACAACGTTTCCATGAATTTTGCAAATGCACTTCTGCCTTCCTCGGTGCACTTGTAAACGCCGGCATCCTCGAGTACGCCGACAAAGACTTTTCCGACTTCCTCTTTCAGGATATCCATCACATTTTCGCTGTTCAGCTCCGGATGGCGCGGCAGGAATTCGTCTACCCAGTCGGCATGTTTCTCCAGCTCTGCGACAGCGCGGACATCTTTTCCCTCTACGAGGCATTTGGAAAGCTCTTCCAGCTCATCTTTTAAGCGCGCCGGCAGAATCGCAAGTCCCATAACCTCAATAAGGCCGATGTTCTCTTTTTTGATGTGATGATACTGTGCATGCGGATGGTAAACACCGAGCGGGCATTCGTCCGTCGTGATGTTGTTGCGCAGTGCCAGATCGAGTTCGAACGTATCGCCCACTTTTCTTGCGATCGGCGTGATCGTGTTGTGCGGCTCTCCGTCAGTCTCGGCGAATACAAACGCATCCTCATCCGTGTAACCTCTCCAGCAGTTCAGGATATGCTCTGCCAGATCGATCAGCCGTTTCTCATCTTTGT
>ENA-ORTB01003158-ORTB01003158.1-human-gut-metagenome-genome-assembly--contig:-NODE-3158-length-13516-cov-3.152292_pt1 | contig 13516 bp, 12 predicted proteins | sample MGYA00241905_ERZ509174 | MGnify/ENA primary metagenome ERZ509174 (study PRJEB26280, sample SAMEA2338851) | human gut metagenome | biome: human gut; feature: human-associated habitat; material: faeces...
AGATGAGATTCTGGTGACCAGCACCAGCCATCCAAGCATGCGTGCCATGGAACTGAATCAGAAAGCCGTCGGCATGAAGAATCCGGAGCTGATTCAGAAACTGCGGGACAAATACTTAAACGAAATCGGAAAATAATCTGCTGCAGCAGTTTCAGATGGAAAGCGGGAGGAATTCATACGTGGAGAGAAATCGAATCCGGGACTTCGGCATTGTGCCGGGGCGCCTGGAGACTGGAAAACGGAATAAGATTACCGATGTACCTGGCGTAAAAGTCGGGCACTGCACCGTAAAAACGGAGGAAAACCATACCGGCATAACGGTGATTGTGCCGGGAGCGGACAATGCCTTTGCGCAAAAGTACACGGCTGCTGCCTATGTCCATAATGGGTTTGGCAAGAGCGCCGGCCTGGTACAGGTGGAAGAGCTTGGTACCCTGGAAACACCCATTGCCCTGACCAATACCTTAAATGTGGGAAAGGTCTGGGATGCTATGGTGGATATTGTGGTGGAACAGTGTGAACAGGATGGTCTGGAGCCTATGAGTATCAATCCGGTCGTAGGCGAGTGCAATGACAGCCGCATCAATCAGATTCAGAAACGGGTTGTGGGAGCAGATGAAGTCCGCCAGGCCTTTGCGTCAGCTTCGGAAGAGTTCGAGGAAGGGGATGTGGGAGCCGGAGCCGGAACCATCTGCTACGGTTTAAAGGGCGGCATTGGTTCTGCTTCCCGCGTGATCCGGATCGGAGAGAAAGAATATACGATTGGCGTGCTGGTGCAGTCCAATTTTGGCGCAACGGAAGATTTTGTGTTAAATGGCGAATCGGTGGGAGCAAAGATTCTGGACTGGAAGCAGGAGAAAGATGATATGGCGGCATCAGAAGAGGATAAGGGCTCCATCATGAGCATCCTCGCCACGGACCTGCCACTGACCAGCCGCCAGTTAAGACGCATTCTCCGGAGAACCGGCGTGGGCATTGCCCGTACTGGCGGTTACACCGGACATGGAAGCGGCGAGGTCATGATCGGGTTTACCACAGCGAACCGGATTCCGTCAGGAGCAGAGGAAGAACTGCTGCAGATTCAGGCAATTCCGGAACATGTGATCAACCGGGCTTTCCTTGCGGCTGCAGAGGCAGAGCAGGAGGCTATTTTAAATTCCATGACGGCAGCAGAGCGGACCCGCGGACAGGCGGGAGAACTTTATTACAGTTTGTCAGAGTACCTGGAAGATCAGGATTCGAAACAGTAACAAATTTGTGCAGACAATCAACAGAAACTGTATAGAAAAAGCGGATTGCAGGATGAGAGAAACGAAATCTCTGTCTGCAGTCCGCTTTTGGTTTTGAAGTTATTTTGACAGATTATTTGTCAGCTGCTTTCTTCGCCGCTTCAATCAGTCCGGTAAACACCGGGAGCATATCATCGGATGCCACCAGCATGGCCTCCGGGTGCCACTGGATACAACGCACGTATAATATAACTAAGAGATTATATACTCATAAAAGCCAAACCAAAAGCCCTCGGGATAGCCATTCCGAGGGCTTTTGGTTTGTACTTTTAGGAAGATAAAACGATTTCCTGCCGTTCCGGGTAGTTTGTAAGAATCAGCCGATATTCGGCCGCACGAATGGTTTCTTCACCGCATTTAGAGGAAGGAAGCATTCGTTCACTAACGGCCACCGGAAAAACGATTTTGGCCGTTTCTCCAACGGGCACTGTGGAGATGTCTTTCATGCTTTGAACTCCGTTTACGGCCGCACAAGATTCATATTGCATCGCAAAAGTATCCGGGAAAGACATCAACTGCATTTGTGCAAGAGGCAGCCTTTCTTCCTCATTACTTTTATTTTCAAATGTGCAGGCCCGTCTGGGCCTGCTTTTTCTTTTTCTGCTTTTCCTAGCTTTTCTCGCCAATCTCTCTCCGAGTGGAAACAACGCTGTTTCTTCCCGCCTGGGGTTGGTCGCCGCCTCCAGATTCGCTCACAACTGGCTCACACGGCTTCAACAGGGCCTGCCTGGGGCTTCGGTGGTGTCCGTTTCCTTACCCGGCTCTCAAAACCGCACACAGGCCCTCACAGAGCCGAGTTTGGTTTCATCATCTTTTTCTTCTAGCTTTTCTCGTTGGCAGCATAGCCAGTTGGCTCTCCAGGTGGTAATTTACCGCCTCGTGAATGGGTAAAATCGTGTAAAGCAGCAGTCCCGTTTCTCGCGGTTCCATCCAATGTCCACACGGTAGCCGGCAGCGTTTCGATAAGGCGCTTGCCCTCCAGCTGCGTTATGTACTTCCGCACTGTGTTGGGACTCATGCCGGTACATTCTCCAATTTTCCGAAAGCTAGGGTAGCACAGGTGGGTTTCCCTGTCCTCGCAAAACAGCAGGTATGCGTACACAGCAATTTCCCCGGCGCTCAATCCCAGCGTAAAAATCTCGTTTGGCAAAAGAAAAAATCCTCCCTGCTGTGGTTTTCTTTTGCAAGTTCGCCTCATATTTTTTCAGCCAGTCTCTTTCCTGTTTTTCAAATTTTATTTTGCGAAGCCTTTTCTTTGTTTTATGCGGCTCAACTTTTGCGCGGGGGGTACCCCTCCTGTTTGGGTAAGCAAAAGGCCGGAATTTCTCCCGGCCTCCGCATAAACATTCACTTTGTCACAACATTCTGATCGAACCTAGACAGGACGCTGGCGGCTTCCTCTCTCGTGGCGTTGCCTGTGGGGTTCAATGTTTCGTCATCGTTGCCGTTGATAAGACCTCGACTGCACCGCCAAGTACGATGACCGTACCGCAATCTTCCCCTGCAGTATATCTCGGAAAAGAATTCCGATAACCTCCTATAACACACGGCGCTTTCGTGCCACGAGTTCCCTCACCCCAAGTCGATAAAGAGCTGTACAATGGGACAAAAAACAAATTTTTATAAAAAAAGCAAAAAACAAAATTCTAAAAACGGCCTAAACATTCATTATTTGCAAAAATATCAAAATTATTTCATTTATTTTGCCTATATTGCCAGATATAATGAAATCGCCCAAAAAAAGAAATTGGGCGGATTGCTTAAAATCTTTGTTGTTGGAGGGTAACTATTATGGAAAAACATCGAGTCCGAAAAAAACGCTCCTTCTTACAGAGCCTCCGGGAAGACGGCATCCTCTATGCTTTTACAGTTCCGGGAGTCATCTTCTTGTTGCTGTTCTGCTATTTCCCTATGGCGGGGCTAGTTCTGGTCTTTAAGAATTATAACTTTAAAGGCGGAATCTTTGGCAGCCCCTGGGCAGACCCAATTTATAAAAACTTTACCTTCTTTTTCAACAGCCTGGATAAGGCGCTGCGGGCCACCTGGAACACGGTGATGCTTAACATCCTGTACTTTGTTTTTGGCACGCTGGTGGCGGTTGCACTCGCTATTATGCTGACAGAAATTAAGAACAAGGCGTTCATCAAAGCTTCTCAAAGCATCATGTTCTTCCCTTATTTTATCTCTTGGATTGTCTTTGGTTCTATCCTTTCCGCCATTTTGGACTACGACCGGGGCACCGTGAATGGCATCCTGAACAGCATGGGATTTGCCTCGGTAGATTTCTACTCGAAACCCATGTACTGGATATTCATCCTAGTAATCTGCAATGTGTGGAACTCGGCGGGATATTCCTCCATCATCTACTACGCCACCCTAAACGGCATAGACCCTGGCTATTACGAAGCGGCCAGGGTGGATGGCGCCAGCAAATGGCAGCAGATTACCCGCATCACATTGCCGCTGCTTCGTCCCACCATCATCATGCTGTTTCTGCTGGCCGTTGGCAATATGCTGCGGGGAAACTTGACCATGATTATGGGCCTGACAAACCTGAATCCCATCCTGCTGCCAGTGACTGACATTATCGACGTGTTTGTGTACCGCTCCAGTATCCAGTCGGGTGAGATGGCATTTTCCTCGGCAATCTCCCTATACCAGTCGGTTGTGGGCTTTGCGTTAGTACTGATAAGTAACGCTCTGGTACGCAAGACTGACCGGGACAGCGCCCTGTTTTAACGGAAAGGAGAAGTACAATGCGCAAACACGGTATTTCCAAGACAAAGGGCGACCGGGTCCTTACCGCCCTATTCTACGTCCTTTTAACTCTGTTCAGCTTACTGTGCCTCTATCCTCTGATGTTGGCGTTCGCGGTTGCCTTTTCTTCGGAACAAGCAGTCTCCGCCAACGGCTTTTCCATTATTCCTCAAGACCCCTCCCTGGACACCTTCCGGTACTTACTCTCGCAGAAGATGAACATCTTAATCCAGGGCTACGGCATGACCACCCTCATCACATTGGTGGGTACGTCCTGCTCTTTGATCATCACGCTGATGTATGCCTTTTCCATCAGTATGCCTGGTTTTCGTCATGCCAACAAATTTTCATTTTTCGCCTATTTCACCATGTTGTTTAACGGCGGTATGTTGCCCTGGTACATCTTGTGCACCCAGTATTACCACCTGGCAAACACCATATGGGGACTGTTCCTCCCCTATGGGATGAACGTGTTCAATATGTTCCTGATGCGCAATTACCTAAAGACTATCCCCGTTAGTATTTACGAAGCTGCCCGCATTGATGGCGCAGGATATGGAACCATCTTTTTCCGGGTGACACTGCCCCTCTCCCAGGTGGGCCTAATCACGGTGGGGCTGTTTTATGGGCTTTCCTTTTGGAACGACTTCTACCTGCCCCTGATGCTGATTACCGATGACAGCCTGACCACCATGCAATATTTGCTTTACCGGATGATGGGCAACCTCCAGTTCCTGGTGAGCAATTCCACCTCGTCCATGGTATCCAACATCACGCCGCCCATGCAGACGGCGAAGATGGCTATGAGCGTGCTGGCAATTGGCCCCATTATTCTGGTCTATCCTTTCATTCAAAAATATTTTGTCAAGGGGGTGATTGTGGGCGCAATTAAGGGGTAAACAAAAAGTACGAAACCACATGTCTAATTTTTGGGAGGTAAATTTTATGTCGAAACATGCGAAACAAATTTTTTCCGCACTGTTGGCTAGTTTGCTACTTTGTTCCGCCCTTGTCGGGTGCGGTGGCGATGGAACCTCTAGCGGCAGCGCCGTATCGAAATCCGGTACCAGCTCCACCACGGGAAGCGAAAGCCTGTCCGAACCCGGTGACACGGGCGAGCCCGGCGAGGTGAACTGGGTTATCTACGGCGACAAGAATGACCGCATGACAAGCTTCCTTGAGCAAGTTCAGCAGTATGTCCAGGACCAGGGGCTCAACGTGGAAGTCAGCCTACAGGTCCTGCCCTGGTCCGAATATGCCGGTGGCCAAACCACTCTGAAGTTGGCCTCTGGCGAGGAATTCGCCTGCTATACGGACACCCCCTATCTTGGCAACTGCATTTCCAACGGCTACATTCAGGACGTGACGGATGTGGTGGAGGAGTATGGCCAGACCTTGAAAGAAAAGCTGGACGAAACCTCCTTTACGGCCTTCTCGAAAGGCGGGCGTTTGTACGCGGTGCCTGTGGGCGAGAAGAACAACGCTTCCGAATGGTACGGCGGCTTTGAGGTTCGTCAGGACCTGCTGGAAGAGGCGGGGGTGAGTGAAATCACCAGCCTGGAGGATTTGGAGGCTTTCTACGACGCCTGCATCCAGCTGCATCCCGATTACACGGGCTTCTGTGAAAGCGGCAACACCGCCAAGTTCTTTTCCCGCAGCGTGACTGATAAAACCATTCTGTTCTTGGATAACAACTGCTTTTTGTTCGTTGACAACTCTGCCGATGACGATGTGATTTATAGCTACTATGAGTCGGAAGAGTTCAAGAAAACCTGTGAAATTGCCCAGCGTTGGCGGGAAAAGGGGATTATCAGTAATCTCGCCCTTTCCGACCCATCTTCCTTGGGCAACAATTTCCTGGCGGGCCAAGGAATGTTCCGAGGCGGCAATGGCGGACGCATCTATGAGGACACAGAGATTTTGACCCAGAATGTCCCTGAAGCGGAGGTAAAAGTCTATATGACCGGTAACGGACAGCCCAAGGTCACCCGGGGCAATTACTCCACCGCTTTCCAGATTTCCGCCAACGTGACCAATCCAGAGGACTATGTCCAGTTCCTGGATTTGATCTATCGTGACCAGGAAAGCTTCGATTTCTTCACCTATGGCGATGAGGGAACGGACTACACCCTGGATGAGAACGGCCGTATTTCCGGCCAGACCGTGACCGGTGTGTTCTTTGAAGGATGGACCACTGCCCACATCGACTATATGCGGTTTAGCCCCCTGATTCCCGACGAGCAGGTAGAGGCTTATAAGCAGTGGAATGATGGCGCCGAGCCTCAAAAGGATTTGGGATTTGTATTTGATACCGAGCCTGTGGAGGATGTGATTGCCCAGCTGAGCAGCGTTTACACGGAATACTGCGAGCCCATGCTCCTCGGCTTCACCACCTACGAGGACGGCTACGACGAGTTGATTTCCCGGTTGAAGAGCGCCGGACTCGACGATTACATGGCCGAATACCAAGCTCAATTTAGCGAATTTTACAACAACCAGTAATCGTGGTATAATAGAGTCGTATCAAAAACGGCCGGCCTGCTTTTTAAGCCGGCCGTTAGGCTCCATTTCTTCAGTACATGAGGGGCGTGGTAAAATGAAACGACAGGGATTCTTCTTCCAACGGAGGTGGTTTGCCGCAGTGTACATTACGGTGGCCATTATCATTCTGCTGCTAGTCTCCTTTGTCTTTTGCTGGTTCCGTGCCAGAACCATGGAAGATTTGAAGTCCTCTCAGTTGGAGGTGCTGGACAACACCAGCACAGTGTTCCAGTCACAGCTGGACGCCTTTTCCCTGGCAGCCTACCAGCTCTATGCCACACCTGCTTCTACGGTTCTGTTGGCAAATCCCGAAGATCCCGTCTCTTTTATCGTTGATTTTTCCAAGCTGGGACAGTCCGTTATGGCTGGCAATGATTTAATTGACCTTGTGGCCCTGTTCAATGAGGAGGAAATGATTCTTACCCGGCAAAAGCGGGTGATTTCTAACGAGTCAATGAGCGCTCTCCACGAGAAGGCTATCACCGTCACGCAGCCGCTTTTCTGTTTGGAGGCGGAGCGCATGGCATATGGAACCTCCGTTCGTATGATCTGTACGATGGTGGGGGACCGTTATATCGACGGCTGGGAGCAGGGCGTACTGCTGTGTATCAATGCGGATGAACTGGCTAACCGTCTGCTTTCCCGGCTGGACGATACCTACATTTTGGACAAGGATGGGAACGTGCTGCTCTCAAGCCAACCAGAACTTTTTGGCCAGCAGCTTCCCGACTATCAACAGCTGGTGGGGGATTTTGAGAAAAAAGGAAACCCCTCCGCGATTCGCACCCAGCTGGGTGGGAAGGAATCCCTGGTATGTGTCATCTCTTACCCTGAAAGCAATTTCCAGGTGGTCTCTATCCAGCCGGTAAGCCAACTGCACGAGAGTCTGAACCGAGGATTGTGGCAGCTGTTTGCCGCCACTGCCCTCATCCTCGTTGTGGCATGAATCATTGCCCTACGGCTTTCCAAAATCCTTTCACAGCCAGCGGATAACCTGCTCAAGGAAATTGCGAGTTTACCACCTGTTCCCGGCGTGAAAGACCAGACATCATTGGACCCGCAACTAGCCCACACCATGATTTTGCGCACTACTCATACCATTGACCGCCTCCAGGTAGTCCACCGGAAGGATCAGCAAATTCAGTATCTGCTTGGGCTCACCCAGGATATGGATCCCCAAGAACTGTTCCCTACGGACAGTGGCTGGTTCCTAGCGGTACTGCAAAGCGACCAGCCTCCCGGTGCAGACGAAAGCGTCTCGTTTCCGCTGATCATCGAAACCATTGGGAAGATTTTGGAAGAAAGTCCTCCGTGGCGGCGCAACGTCATCCTTCCTGTGCAGGATGGTACGGCCGCTCTGGTCTGCCCTGGGGAAGGCGGTGGGGTCGAGCAGCTGATCCCCTATCTTCGCCGGGAGTTGTCCCAAGTCTCTCCTAGCTCCATCAGCATATCCCTTAGTTGCAGGGAGGAACCGGGCACCCTTTTCACTCGCTATCAAAACACCCTAGGCCGGATGCGTGCCAAATCTTTGCGAGGGAACGGGGCCCTCATCACCTGGGCGGGGGAGAAAAAAGCCCCTCAGGAAAAACTTCCCATTCCGTGCGTGGAAAACATCCTAAACGCGGTGCGTGCCGGGGAGAAGGAGCGGTTTTCCAGCCTGGCCCAGGAGCTTTTGGACAGGGCAAGTAGTTTTCACTTTGAATATACCCTCCATCAGCTGGTAGATTTGTGCGTCTCCCTGTTCCAAATTGGCGGCAACCGCATTCCCCAAAACACTCTGCTATGGGGGGAAGCCTACCAGAAGCTTTGGGAGTGTTTCAACCGGAAGCAACTGGAAAACCAGCTGGCCGCCTTCTGGAGCCAAGCGTCCTGCCGTCCCGTAAGCAGTCACCGTGAGGAACAAATCCAGGTTGCGCTGGAGTACATCAATGAGCGCTACGCGAACAAAAGCCTTTCCATGGGGGCGGTAGCCGAGCACTTGCGCATGAGTCCTTCCCACTTCAGCCGCTTATTCAAGGACATTATGGAGGAGTCCTTCCCAAGCTATGTCAATAGGCTTCGGCTTAGCTCTGCTTACCAACGGTTATTGGATGAGCGGGACAACACCATTGAAAAAATAGCCCAGGAATCGGGGTTCTATTCCAGTTCTTATTTCACCACCCTATTCCGCAAGCAGTATGGGCTTTCTCCAAGCCAGGCGCGGCGGCGCCTTTCGGAAAAAGGGGAATAATCTATTGGGGCGTCCCATCCCTTACATGAATAAACCTCATAACCGGGAAAAACCGCAATTTTGACGGTTATCCCCATATTCATTGTTTTTTTGATTATCGAAAAGGAGTTGCATGATTTATGGTATCTATTAAGAACCCTATTATTCCAGGCTTTTACCCGGATCCCAGTATCTGCCGGGTTGGTGAGGACTACTACTTGGTGAATAGTTCCTTTGAGTTTTTTCCGGGCGTACCCTTGTGGCACAGCCGAGACTTGCTTCACTGGGAGCAGATAGGCCATGTACTCACACGTCCCAGTCAGGACTGCCTGGAGGGCTGTTCTGCCTCTGGCGGCATTTTTGCCCCAACTCTTCGCTGCCACAACGGGCGATTTTACATGGTCACCACCAATGTCAGCGCTGGCGGTAACTTTTTCGTGTGCGCCGACGACATCCACGGCCCCTGGTCCGATCCCATCTATATCAAACAGGGCGGCATCGACCCCTCCTTTTTTTGGGACGATGATGGAACCGTTTACTTTCAAAGCACTTTTAGAGACGAAAAAGGTCAGTGCATTGGCCAGTGCGTAGTGGATTTGGAAACCGGTGCGATGCTTACTGAAACCCGCGCCATCTGGCACGGTACCGGCGGAAAATGCCCGGAGGGCCCCCACATGTATAAAATCAACGGCAAGTATTACCTGATGATTGCCGAAGGCGGCACTGAGTACGGCCACATGGAGACCATCGCCCGCAGCGACTCGCCCTGGGGTCCCTTCGAAAGCTGCCCCCACAACCCCATTCTTTCCCACCGGGATGTTGACCCCCGTGCGGATCTTCCCCAGGCCTTGGGCCACGCCGATTTGATTGAGGACCAAAACGGACAGTGGTGGATTGTATTCCATGGTATCCGGGCCTCCCAGTTTATGCTGCATCACACAGGCCGGGAAACCATGATCGCTCCCGTGGAATGGGACGAGGATGGTTGGCCGGTAGTCAATGGCGGAAAGCTGATTGCGAATCCCATGGAGGTTCCCACTCCACCCAACTATCAGGAAAAAAATGAGGAAAAGTCCTGGAAAGACAACTTTTCGGGGCCGGAATTGGATTTTCGCTGGGCATATTTGCGTAATCCTGATTTGAAAAATTACACTGTAAACAATGGCCTGACGCTGCGGGGCACCAGTGCCACCCTGAATGACTGCGCCTCTCCCACCTTTGTGGGCGTGCGCCAAGGGGAGTTCTGTTCCCAGGTGGATGTCACTCTGACTGTGGAACAGCTGGAAGAAAGCGCCCGGTTGGGGCTTTCTGTGTTCCATGTGCCAGAGCACCACTACGATTTGTTCATTACCCGCCGGGAAGGCCGGCTCTGCGCCGTACTCCGCCGCCGTGTGGTAGATATGGTCGTGGAATCCACTCCTGTGAACCTTGACGAGGGGGAGCCCATCCACCTGCGCATTGACTCTGTCCGATTGGGATATACCTTCTACGCCGGAACAGTGGGACAGCCTCTTATCAAACTGGGAACCGGATGCACCCAGTTGCTCGCCACAGAGCTGACCATCAGCACGTTTACCGGCTGCTTCTATGGTATGTTCGCTGAGGGCGGTTCTCAGGGCACCTTCCAAGAGTTCTCCTTCACCCTCCTGCCGGACAATGCATAACACAACAAAAGAGTCCGGCCGCCCCAGAGAGAAATAAGCGTCAAATGAATGGCCGGATGGTTTCGGTCATCTGTGTGTGGTAAAATATCCTCGGAGCTCACCGAGACTCACGATGAGTCTCGGTGAGTCAGCTTGTCAAAGAACCCCTGTTCTCGCTTCTTGAGAACAGGGGTTCTTTGACAAGCTGGAAAACATCCTACTGCTGTCGTATAAAATAAGCAAAACGATAGAATGCTCATTTGGGCAGATGAAAACCCCCGGAGGTGCAAGCTCCGGGGGTTTTCATTATAGCTTATTGGTGTTGGGCAGCTATTCTATTTCTATCCACATTATCCGAACGGAGGGCGCTGCACCGATTTGGCTTCTCAAACATTAAAACAGATCACTATGTGATCCTGTTCTAATCAGTTCCAAAATAAGAGTTTCATGTATTACCTTGTAAACTAAAAGCCAATCTGGTTGAATGTGGCATTCTCTCATGCCTTTATAATTTCTTGAATTTACAAGAGCGTGATCTCGATATGCTTCCGGCAAAGGTTCCTCTTTACACAGCAGCATAACGACTTCGTTTAACTTTTTCGGATCGCAGCCACGTTTTAACGCGAGTTTATAATCCCTTTTGAACTGCCCTGTAAATTCCGGTTTAAGCATTCAGAGCCTCCATCATTTCTGCAACGCTATTAAAAGGGCCGTACATATCTTCACCGTTTTCCGCTGCTTCCATCGCTGCATAAGTGACTTCATTCGGTTCTTCATCTGCTCGAATTTCAAACGGCAGGCCATGATAACGCAGCGCTTGACGGTAAAATATCCCCGTCGCAGTGCTTAAATCTAACCCCAACGACTTAAATAAAGCTGCCGCCTGCTCCTTCAACTCCGGTTCAATTCGAAGCGTCATATTGCTTTTACTTGCCATATTAAAAACTCCTTTACCAAGTAATCTCACTTTCTATTATACTCATTTTTAAGCGCATTGCAAGTGCATTGCATTCATTATTTGAAAACATCTCAAATATTTCACTTCTTAGTTTAGGAGACTTAGATTATCAATGAGGTTACGGAAAAATTTTCGTAAACGAATTTCTTTATACTACCTATTTATTTGTCCGCCGAAGAGTGCTTCAGCGCTCTTCTTCTCGATCATCTTGTTCTCTCTTGGCGGTCATTTCATAGTATCTATGCGCAGCGCCTTTATCATCATCTTCCATTGCCGCTTTAAAATATCTAAGCACTCGGCTTAGGTTGCGGTCAGCGGCGTCAAGACTACTTTTTTCGCGATACCGCGACGCAAAATCTGCTACGCTGCGCACTTTCTGCTCTTGCTGTGCAGCTGCATCGTCAGGGGTTTCCTGCGGTGAACGCTCCGGCTCTGGCTGCTCACGCTGCATATTTGCACGGCGCTGCTGCTCGACCCATTCAGCATGTGCTTTCCTTTCCGCTTCACGTTGCTGCCGAATAGCTTGAAGCCGTTCACGCACGCCGATCTGTTCCGCCGATGCAGCCGGCTGCAGAAGATCCGAAGCGTGCTTAACAATCGGCAATTCTTCTCCCAGACGTTCCAAATCGGCTCGCAGCTCTGCTTGTTCCTGGCGAAGTTGCCTTATGCGTTGTAAAATGCTCTGCAGCAAGGATTTCGCTGCTTCAATCGTAGCGCAGCCAAGCTCATACAGCGCTGCAAACGCCTCTGTACGCTTCTGTAACGCGTTTTCGCGTTGTTCGGCTTGTTCCTTTCGCTTAGCCCTCTCCCACGGCTTACAGCGCTCTACAGGCGCAGAAAGCGCTCTTTCCGCATCTTCTGCTTGCTGTATTGCCCCGGAAAGCTCTTTGCTTTCGCTTTCAAGGTCTCGAATAACATCTCTATACAGTCGCAAGTGCTCACTGGCGGCATTATACAGCTCACCGTTCGCTACTTCCAAACTTCTTGTATGATGCTCATTGAGCGCCTTGGTTTCTCGGTTGATCTCGCAGCGGTCTGATACCCGTCCTTCGCTTTCCATTTTGCGTGCTGCATAGCCCTCGTGTATGGTCGGCTCCTGCTCTACCGCCTGCCGAGCATAGCTCCTATGGTCGATCTGATGCTGCCGATCTAAACGCCGATTACACTCTGTCGCCCATGCTGCACGCCATTCTTCAGCCTTACTGCGGTCATTCCAGTCATTAGCCGGTACTTTTTCGGTCTGCCAAAGTTTTTCTACACCCTTTCCTTTACGCACACGCACTTTTTGTTCGCCGGTCTCTGGGTCAATTAGCGGAACTTTCTGTCCGTTTGGGTCAAGCTTATAGATCGTACGAGATTTTTCAGCCCATTTTCCATTGCGTGTAAACGCTCTGGTTGTCAGCATGATATGAGCATGCGGGTTTCCGTCCCTTTTGTCATGCAGCGCCCAATCGGCACACATTCCCTCGCGGACAAAATTTTTTATGATGTACTCGCGCACGGTATCGATCTGCTCCTGCCGGGTAAATTCACGCGGCAGCGCAACTTCCACTTCACGCGCAAGTCGCGCATCCGAACGGGTTTCTTTACGCTCTACTGCATCCCACAAAATATTCCTATCAACTGCAAATGCAGCCGGAGCGTTTTCCGGCAGCAACACTTCGGAGAAAACTACGCCGGGTTTATTCGAGTAGTCGAATATTTTGCCGGTTGCTAAATCCGTGAGCTTTGTGCCGGAGCGATACGCTGCACACGCAACGGCGCTGCGCCCTTTCCCCCTGCTAATAATTTTAATTGAGCAATGATAAATCGCCACGGTTTTTCCTTTCTCATATACAGCATAACGGTTTGCAAAGGCAGAGCCTTGCCCCTCGGAGAGCGCACGCAATTATCTGGGCTTTGCCCAGATGTAAGTGCGCCCTTATGGGATTTACTGCGAGATAATCTTTACCATAATTATACACGTTGTTCTTGTGTTTTGTCAATAGCTATGATACAATATATAGAGTTAGTGTTTTGAATTTCACATATAGAAAGGATAGTAGCCATGCCGAGAACTAAAAGAGATTACGCAGAACGTCTTGCGGAAATTGAGCAGCGCGAAGCTGCCGCAAAAGTA
>ENA-ORTB01003163-ORTB01003163.1-human-gut-metagenome-genome-assembly--contig:-NODE-3163-length-13490-cov-4.670860_pt1 | contig 13490 bp, 9 predicted proteins | sample MGYA00241905_ERZ509174 | MGnify/ENA primary metagenome ERZ509174 (study PRJEB26280, sample SAMEA2338851) | human gut metagenome | biome: human gut; feature: human-associated habitat; material: faeces...
TGAGCGAGGACGCCGTTGATCTTGTCGATTCTTCTTTCGTAGCTTTCAAACAGTGCCATTTTTCCGTCCTCCTCTTATTCCTGCCGGGGGTCAATATACTTGGCGGCATTGTCGAACTGACCATAGTGCCCCTTGGCCTTTTCCAGAGCCGTGGCGGCGTCGTCGCCCTTCTTGATGAAGTCCATCATCTTGCCGAAGTTGATGAATTCGTAGCCGATGATCTCGTCGTCCTTGTTCAGCGCCAGCCGGGTGACATAGCCCTCGGCCATCTCCAGATAGCGGGGTCCCTTGACCTTAGTAGCGAACATGGTACCCACCTGAGAGCGCAGTCCCTTCCCCAGATCCTCCAGAGAAGCACCCACGGATAGGCCACCCTCAGAGAAGGCAGACTGAGACCGGCCATATACGATCTGCTCGAACAGCTGACGCATGGCGGTGTTGATGGCATCGCACACCAGATCTGTGTTCAGCGCCTCCAGAATGGTCTTGCCGATGAGGATCTCGGAGGCCATGGCGGCAGAATGGGTCATACCGGAGCAGCCGATGGTCTCCACCAGCGCCTCCTCGATGACGCCCTCCTTCACGTTCAGGGTCAGTTTGCAGGCGCCCTGCTGAGGAGCACACCAGCCGATGCCGTGGGTCAGACCGCTGATATCCTTGATTTCCTTGGCCTGAACCCACTTTCCTTCTTCAGGGATGGGGGCCGGTCCGTGATACGCGCCCTTGGCCACCGGGCACATACGCTGTACTTCGCTGGAATAGATCATTGTCCGCTCTCCTTTTCTATTCGTTCCGAATTTTGCCGGTTTTTCCAGAGCTGGCCCGGCATTTTGACGGTTTTTCGTTCATATTATATCGGCAAACGATTACTCTGTCAAGGGTCGTCACCATACCTTAAAAAAGAATATGGAATGCTTATGCTCTTCCGCCGCGATCCGGCAGGCAATAAAAACCGGGCCTCCGCATGAACGGAAGCCCGGTCTGAAAAGCTTGTTGAACTCTGACAGTTCTCTTACAGCAGGCCGCTGGCAGAGAAGATGGATGCGAACACCAGAGAAACAACGGTCATCAGCTTGATGAGGATGTTGATGGAGGGGCCGGAGGTATCCTTGAAGGGATCGCCCACGGTGTCGCCCACAACAGCGGCCTTATGAGCTTCGCTGCCCTTGCCGCCGTGGTTGCCGTCCTCGATATACTTCTTGGCGTTATCCCAAGCACCGCCGGAGTTGGACATGAAGATGGCCATCAGAACGCCGGTGACTAGAGCGCCGGCCAGCATGCCGCCCAGAGCGCCGGTGCCCAGCAGGAGGCCAACTGCCAGAGGAGCCAGAACAGCCATGACGCCGGGAACCAGCATCTCCTTCAGAGCAGCGGTGGTGGAGATGGCCACGCAGGACTTGTAGTCGGGCTTGCCGGTGCCTTCCATGATGCCGGGGATGGTGCGGAACTGACGGCGCACTTCCTCGATCATGCTGTAAGCCGCCTTGGACACGGAGTCCATGGTCAGAGCGGAGAACACGAAGGGCAGCATACCGCCGATCAGCAGACCGATGGTCACGCGGGAATCCAGAATGTTGATGCCGGCATCACCAATGCCAACAGCCTGCGCATAGCTGACGAACAGAGCCAGAGCAGTCAGAGCGGCAGAGCCGATGGCGAAGCCCTTACCCATAGCAGCGGTGGTGTTGCCCACGGCGTCCAGCTTATCGGTGATCTCACGGACGCTGTGATCCAGGCCGCTCATCTCGGCGATACCGCCGGCGTTGTCGGCGATAGGGCCGTAAGCGTCCACAGCCACGGTGATACCGGTGGTGGACAGCATGCCGACAGCAGCCAGAGCGATGCCGTACAGACCGGCAACCTGATAGGAAACGAAAATACCAACGCAGATCAGCAGGATGGGCACGGCAGTGGACATCATGCCCACGGCGATGCCGCTGATGATGGTGGTAGCGGGGCCGGTCTCGGACTGCTGGGCGATCTTCTTCACGGAGTTATAATCGCCGGAGGTGTAGATCTCGGTGACGATACCGATGATCAGGCCAACGATCAGACCCGCGATGATGGCGATGGCCTGGGCCATACCGCCGAAGAACACATTGCTCAGAACCAGAGACAGGACCACCACGATGGCGGAGGAAACATAGGAGCCCATCTTCAGAGCCTTATGGGGGTTGGAATTCTCATCGCCCCGGACAAAGAAGCAGCCGATGATGGAAGCCACGATACCGGCGGCAGCCAGGATCAGGGGGAACAGAGCGCCGGCGCCGTTGAAGGTGCCGACCACAGCCACACCCAGAGTCAGCGCGGACACCAGAGCGCCCACGTAGGACTCAAACAGGTCAGCGCCCATGCCGGCCACGTCGCCCACGTTGTCGCCCACGTTATCAGCGATCACGGCAGGGTTCCGGGGGTCATCTTCGGGGATACCGGCCTCGACCTTGCCCACCAGATCAGCGCCCACGTCGGCAGCCTTGGTGTAGATACCGCCGCCCACACGGGCAAACAGCGCGATGGAGGAAGCACCCAGAGAGAAGCCGGTGAGAATCTCCACGTTGCCGGTGAAGGCATAGATGGCGGCGCAGCCCAGCAGGCCCAGGCCAACCACGCACATACCCATGACGGAACCGCCGGAGAAGGCGACGCCCAGGGCCTTGTTCATGCCGCTGGACTTAGCGGCGGCAGCGGTACGGACATTGGCCTTGGTAGCCACGTTCATACCCACATAACCGGCGCACACAGAGAAGACCGCGCCGATCAGGAAGCAACCAGCGGTGAGCCAGGTGATGAACAGGCCGATCAGCACGAACAGCACCGCCACGAAAATGACCAGGATCTTGTACTCCGCGAAGAGAAATGCCCGGGCGCCATCACTGATGTTTCCCGCGATCTCCTTCATCCGTTCCGTACCGGCGTCAGCCTTGGAGACCACGGAGGTCTTCCATGCGGCAAACAGCAGAGCCAGAACCGCGCACAGCAAAACTACCCAAATGATGTTTTCCATTCCTTCCACTCCTTAAACGTTTTGTATAAAATTGAGTGTCTAACTTTGCTGTATCATTCTAACAACACCGCGCGTTTTTTTCAAGTAAATTTACCTAACGAGCAAATCACTTTAAATAAGTTTTACGTTTTGCCCAATTTTTTCCTTGAAAGCTTTTAAATTTTCGTCTTTATTTTTCATTTAACATTCATAAAATATGCGAATTATCAAATTTTTTTATATATATTAATCGTTATTTTCTTTAAATATATGCCAAAGTAGAAATAATTTTCCAATTTTTTCTCAAACGTTTGCGAAAAATTTCAGAAAAACGATTACGCGTAGTCGAAATTTTTGACACCCTCAAAAAGCATAAAAAAATCCACGCCCTCTCGGCGTGGTCCTTCCGGTTTTTACCGTTCGCTGTGGCTCTGCTCCTGACCGTCAAAAATCAGGTCATCCACATCTGCCATGAACTTGTTCATCGTCATTGCACATCCCTCCTTTTCTCAATTTTCATCCTGATTATACGTCTGCTTTCAAAGGTTTGCAAGGCAGTAATTGTGATTTTTTTGTAAACTCTGTGTCAAGTGCCCCCAGCCGCGCCGGAGTGGAACATCCTCCTACGCTCCGGATTCCCCGCTTCTTTTCCGCAAAATGAAGAAATCTGTTTACATTCCGGAGGGATATTACTATAATATAAGGATATTTCCCGACGGTACACCGCCAGGCAGCGTGCCGTCTACCTACACATCAGGAGGCGGTTATGCCGAATCTCAAGTCTCTTGAGTCCCTGCGCCGCCGGGTCTGCACCATTATTGATATTGGTACGGCGGACGACCTCATCAGCCGCGCCTATGACATTTTCTACACCCTGGTCATTCTGGTAAACCTGGTGGTCACCATTGCCTACACCTTCGACGAGGCAGAGGCCGCCTGCGGTCCGCTGCTGCTGCGGATCGAAGCTGCCACCGTGGCCTTTTTCGCGGTGGACTGCATCCTGCGGATCTGGACTGCCAAGTACCACCATCCCAATCTGAAGGAATGGAAGGCCGTCTGCCGATACATTTTTTCCTTCTCAGGCATTGTGGACCTGCTGAGCTTTCTGCCTTACTACATGCCCTTTTTCTTCCCCTCCGGGGCCGTGGCCTTCCGGATGTTCCGGGTGGTGCGGATCTTCCGCCTGTTCCGGATCAACGCCTATTACGATTCCCTGAACGTTATTACCCAGGTCCTTACCAGCAAGGCCCAGCAGCTTCTCTCCTCCGTGTTTATCATTCTGGTGCTGATGACCGCCTCCAGCCTTTGTATGTACTCTCTGGAGCATGACGCGCAGCCCCAGGTGTTCTCCAACGCCTTTTCCGGCATCTGGTGGGCGGTATCCACCCTGCTGACGGTGGGTTACGGAGACATTTACCCCATCACCGCCCTTGGCAAGATCTTCGGCATTTTGATCACCTTTCTGGGCGTGGGCATGGTGGCGATCCCCACCGGTATCATTTCCGCCGGCTTCGTGGACCAGTATTCCCGCATCAAGCGGATCAGCGAATACGGCACGGAGGCGGACATTCACTTCATCCGCATCCACCTGACCCCCCGGGACCGCTGGGCCAATGCCCCGCTGCGGGATCTGGGCCTGCCGGAGGGTGTCATCATCGCCGCCGTCCAGCGGGGACGGGACATCATTGTTCCCCGGGGCGATGTGGTGCTCCTCCCCGGTGACAATCTTGTGCTGGGGGCAGGCGTCTATGAGGATGACGTCCGCATCCAGCTAAAGGAGATCGTCCTTCAGACACATCATCCCTGGGTGGGCCACCCGCTCCGGGATCTGGACATTTCCCGACAGACGGTCATCATCATGGTCCGCCGCCGGAACCGAACGCTGATCCCCAACGGCGGCCTGAAGCTGCTGGCGGGTGACAAGGTATTCCTCTATACACAATCTCACCTGCCCCACGCGCAGGATATCCAAATCTGATCAATCATGCAAGGAGGCCCTCTATGGCTGACGATATGAGAACTCTGGGCTATATCTGCCCGAAATGCGGTGCGCAGGTAATGGGCGCCCGCTCCGTATTTGCGCTGGAAGCGTCTGACGCCGAGATCGAATGTTCCTGCGGCGGCAGCGTCCTGCGGACGAACTATGACGGCCAGAACTATCACATTCTGGTGCCCTGCGGCGTTTGCGGCCAGACCCACGAGGCTGTCTGTCCGCCAGAGCGGATGCTCCACGCCGCCACCGCCCTCAGCTGCCCGGACAGCAAGCAGTTCTGCTGCTTCATCGGCGACGAGGGCACGGTGGAACATCACCTCCGGGAGGCCAGCATTGCCATCTCCAAGGAAAAGGCGCAGGAGAACAGCGGCGAGGCGGAGGCCTTCACCGACAATGTGATCATGTACGAATTCCTCTCGGAGCTCAAGGACATCGCCGCCCGGCCCAACGGCATCACCTGCGGCTGCGGCAGCCACGATTACAGCATGGAGATCCGCCGGGACGCGGTGGAGCTGACATGCCGGGACTGCGGTGCCCGCCTGCGGCTCAGCGCCGCCACCGACCGGGATCTGGACGATCTCTGCTGCCACATGAAGCTGGTCATTCCCGGCGGGAAGTGACCGTCTCCCTCTATTCTCAAAAAGAAAGGTGTAAAACTGTATGATCTCGCTTCTGGCCCGTTTCTTCTGCAAAAGCGACGGGAAAAGCCCCGCTCAGCTGCGGACGGCCTACGGTATTCTCTGCGGCGCTGTTGGGATCGGGCTGAACCTGCTGCTGTTTTTGGGCAAGTTCTTTGCCGGGACCCTCTCCGGCTCCGTCGCCATCACGGCGGACGCCTTCAACAACCTCTCTGATGCCGGTTCCTCTGTGGTCACGCTGCTGGGCTTCCGCATTGCCGCCAAAGCGCCGGACCCAGGCCATCCCTTCGGCCACGGCCGGGCGGAGTACCTCTCCGGTCTGGCGGTATCCATGCTGATTTTGCTGATGGGCGTGGAGCTGGCCAAGGAGTCCCTGAATAAGATCCTGCACCCCGCTCTGGTGGAGTTCAGCTGGCTGGTGATCGGGATTCTGGCTGCTTCTATCTGCGTGAAGCTGTATATGGCCATGTATAACCGCTCCCTCGGCAAAAAACTCTCCGCACCGGCGCTGCTGGCGGCAGCAGCGGATTCGCTGGGAGATTGCATGTCCACCTCTGCCGTTCTGGTTGCCACCCTGATCGGCCATTACTTCCAGCTCCCGGTGGATGGCTGGGTGGGTATTCTGGTGGCACTGTTCATTTTCAAGGGCGGTATAGACGCCGCCAAGGACACCATCGATCCCCTGCTTGGAAAGCCCCCCACGCCGGAATTTGTTAAAGAAATCGAAGATCTGGTGATGGCCCACAAGGAGATCTCCGGGATTCACGATCTGGTGGTCCATGACTACGGCCCCGGCCGGGTGATGATCTCCCTCCACGCGGAGGTCCCGGCCACCGGCAGCGTCATGACGATCCATGACACCATCGACAACATCGAACAGGAGCTGCACCGGAAGCTGGGCTGCGAGGCGGTGATCCACATGGACCCCATCGCCACGGATGACAGCACAACCGTTGTCCTCCGGAATAAGATCACAGAGCTGGCCCATTGCATCGATCCGGCCCTCAGTATCCACGATTTCCGCATGGTCCCCGGCCCCACCCACACCAATCTGATTTTCGACGTGGTGACGCCCTTCGGCTTCCGGCTGGAGGACGCTGAGGTAGCCCGGCAGCTCCGGGCCCTCATCCGCACCTTCGACAGCCACTATGTCCCCGTGATCCAGGTGGAACACTCCTACATATGATCTGACAGCGGCGGCCCGGAGTCATTCCGGGCCGCCGCTGTATGCACAGGCCGATCTTTTTTGATTTTTCCCGCAAAAGGCCTTTACAAGTTCAGGAAATATTGCTATAATAACAGGGCTGTATGGGGGCGTAGCTCAGCTGGGAGAGCGTACGGTTCGCATCCGTAAGGTCGAGAGTTCGATCCTCTTCGTCTCCACCATAAAAACCACTCCATCGGAGTGGTTTTTCTTTTTCGTTAACGCTTCACTGGAAGTTTTTGTTTGGGGGTATCTTATGAAAACCGCATTGATCACCGGCGCGTCCCGTGGAATTGGCCGGGCCGTGGCCCGGGAATTAGCTCATCAGGGCTGGGCTGTAGGCATCAACTACCTGAATCGGGCGGACAAGGCCCGGGAGCTGGTGGAGGAACTGACGGCAGCGGGCTGTCAGGCCGCCATGTTCCAGGCCGATGTCGCGGACAGCGCTGCCGTGGCCGAGATGGTCCGGAAGCTGGGCGAGACCTTCAGCCCGGTAGAATTAGTGGTAAACAACGCCGGTGTGTCGGGTCAGGGCCTGTTTCAGGACACCACCGACGAGATGTGGGACCGGTATCTGGCGGTAAATCTGAGCGGCGCCCGGAACACCGTCAAGGCGGCCCTCCCCCACATGATCTCGGAAAAACGGGGCTGCATCGTAAATATTTCCTCCATCTGGGGCCAGCGGGGGGCAAGCTGCGAGGTGGCTTACTCCTGCACAAAGGCGGGCATCATCGCCCTGACCCGGTCGTTGGCTATGGAATTGGCCCCCTCCGGCATCCGGGTAAACTGCGTGGCCCCCGGCGTCATCAACACTGATATGGTCCAGGTGCTGGGGCAGGAGACCGTGGAGGAGCTGATCCGCGAAACGCCTCTGGGCCGTTTGGGCACACCGGAGGACATCGCCTACGCCGTGGCATTCTTCGCCTCGGAGCGGGCAGGCTTTATCACCGGTCAGGTCCTCACCGCCGACGGCGGCTTCATTGTATAAAACTTCATGCATGAGCAGTGCACCACGAACATGCACAAATGCCAGTGCGTGAAGTTTTCGTGCATCATTTCCGGTTGCCCCGCAGGGGCGAGGAAATGGCACATTTCTTATTTCGCTATGCTTTTGCATGGCAAACCCGCACAGCAAAAGGACTGCCGCTTAGCGGCAGTCCTTTATCGTTGACTGACCTCCCAGGCGTCCTGAAAGATCAGATCATCCACATCACCCATAGGCTTTTTCGGCTCCATACGCTTCCCTCCTTTGCGATATCTGCATTTGCAACTTACTCAGTATATGCCGCCGAAGGTGAAAAATTGCACGAAACCGTGCATCGGAATTAAAAAAGCCGTCCGGGACGTCCCCTTTACAAATGGCCTGAAAGTGTGTATAATATTTTTAATTATGTGCAAATATCTGCAAATGCGAGGAATTTAATCATGGAACTGACTCAAGGCGTCCGGTTCGACACATTGGAGCTGTCACCGGAAATTCTGCGCGCTTTAATGGAGCGCAATATTGTACAATCCACCCCGGTGCAGGCGGGCTGCATCCCTCCCATGCTGGAATGGCGGGACGTGATCGCCAAGGCCCCCACCGGTACAGGCAAGACCTTTGCCTACGGCATCCCCATTGTGGAGCATATCGACCCGGAGGACGAGAGCGTTCAGGCGGTGATCCTGGCCCCCACCCGGGAGCTTGCCATCCAGATCACCGATGAGCTGCGGATCCTCTACACCTATAAACCCGGCATCCGGGCAGTGTGCCTGTACGGCGGCGCACCCATCGGCCGCCAGATCGACGCGCTGAAAAAACATCCCCAGATCGTAGTGGCCACACCGGGACGGCTGTCCGACCACATGAAGCGCCGCACCGTCCGGGTGGATACGGCAAAAACCGTGGTGCTGGACGAGGCGGACCGGATGCTGGACATGGGCTTCATCCATGACGTGACCCGGCTGCTGGACCGCATGGACAAGCGGAAAAATCTGGGACTGTTCTCCGCCACCATCTCCCGTGAGGTCATGGACATCGCTTGGGTGTATCAGCGGGACGCGGAGGAGGTCACCGTCCGGGAGGACGAGCAGAACAAGCCCGATATCAAGCAGTTCCGCATGGATGTGAGCTTCGACGGCAAGGCGGAGGCCATCGCCAAGATCCTGAACGAGACCGGCTTTGACCGCTGCATGGTGTTCTGCAACACCAAGGGCAACACGGAGCGCATCACCAAGTTCCTGCAGATGCGGGGCATCGACGCCCAGTGCATCCATGGGGACATTCCCCAGAAGAAGCGGGAGCAGGTAATGGATCTGTTCCGCAAGGGTAAGCTTCGGGTCTTTGTTTCCACTGACGTGGCCGCCCGGGGTATCGACGTGGATGATGTGGACATCGTGTTCAACTGCGACATTCCTGATGAAAATCAGGACTATGTCCACCGGATCGGCCGTACCGGCCGGGCCAAACGGCAGGGCGTGGCCGTCAGCTTTGTGGCGGACTTCCCCTCCAAGATCCGGATCGACGATATTGCCAAGAATACCCGCAATGAGATCCTGCCGGTGAAATTCGATGAAAACGGCAGCCTGACCATGGCATAACATAAAAGGAGTCCCTATGAAACTATGGAAGCGCCTGACAGCGCTGTGTCTCAGCGCTCTGGTGTGCGTTACCCTCCTGACCGCCTGCGGCCGGAAGGAATCGACAGACGGCCGGGCATCCCTCTCCGTCTGCGTGGGTGAGACCCCCGCCACCTATGATCCCATCTACGCCCAGCAGATCGGGGACCAGACCATCCTGAACCACCTTTATGAAAATCTGATGCGGCTGGAAACGGGCGAAAACAGCCAGGCCATCGCAGTCCCCGGTGCCGCCAAAAGCGTGGACATGAAGGAGAACAGCGACGGCACCGTCACCTACACCTTCCGCCTCCGGGGCGGCAAGTGGTCCGATGGCGTAGAGGTCAAGGCCAGCGACTTTGTATACGCCTGGCAGCGTCTGGCGGACCCCGCCACCGGCTCCGTGTATGCCCCGCTGCTGTCCATTGTCAGCGGCTATGCGGAGGCTCAGGCCTCCGGCGACATGAGTCTGCTGGCGGTGAGCGCAAAAAGCAGCACCACCCTTGTGGTGACCCTGACCGGTCATTATGACTGGTTCCTGCGGGAGGTCTGCACCTCCATCGCCACCATGCCTCTGCGGCAGGATGTTGTACAGCGGCTCAAGCAGGAGGCGGATGCCGCCAACGATAATCTGAAAGAGGATGAGACGCCCCGTCGCTGGTGGTCCGATCCCACCCGTCTGGTGACCAATGGTCCCTATACTGCCTCCGCAGAGGACGAAAATGCTCTGACGCTGACGGAAAATACCGCCTACGGCAAAAAGCTGACCGGTCCGGAGGATCTGACCTTCCGCTTCGGAGACACGCAGACGGCGGAGGTCCTGTATGATCAGGGCGTGGTAGACGCTGTCTGGCCTCTGACGGAGGAGGAGATGGCAGAGCAGATGGAAGCGGACGAGACCTGGCAGGCAGAGCCTGTTCTGGAGACTTACTCCGTCATGTTCAACTGCAGCCGTCTGGAGGATGAATCCATCCGCAAGGCCCTGAGTCTGGTGATCGACCGGGAACAGCTGGCCGCCATGGCGGGGATTACGGCACAGCCCGCCGAGGGACTGGTGCCCCCCGGTGTGCCGGAGGACAACGCAGATCTGGATTTCCGCGCCTGCGGCGGCAGCCTGCTGGACAACGATCCGGAAAGCTACGCCGACCGCTGCCAGGACGCTGTGGACCTGATGCAGAATGCCGGATATGACCGGGGCAGCGACCTGAGTGCGGAGCTGGGTGCTCTGGAATATCTCTATGTGGATCAGGGCAGCAACAAGACCGTGGCCATGGCCCTGTGCGGTATGTGGGGCCACTATCTGGGCGTGAACGTGACGCCCAGAGCCGTAACGCCGGCGGAGCTGGCCTCCGCTATGCGCAGCGGGAATTACACGCTGGCCGGTATGTCCGTCAGCGCCGTGTGCAGCGATGCGGAATGTTTCCTGATGGACTGGACCACCGGCAATCGGGACAACTTCCTCCACTATGAAAACAGCGCCTACGATACGCTGATGTCCATCATCGCCGGTGCAGAGGACGGCTCGGCCCGTATGGGCTGTCTCCATGACGCGGAGGACCTGCTGCTGGAGATCGACTGCGCCATATCCCCCCTCTACACGGTTGGAACGGCCTGGAAGCTGCGGGACACCTATCTGGGTGCCATCCGGGACCCCCGGGGCTGGTTCGACTTCCGGGGCGTGTATCCCAAGCCCGTCACCGTGCAGTAATTCCAACAGAACCAATGGAATACGCCGCGACCGCAAAGAAATGCAAAACAACGCAGCCGTTTTCGGGATAATCTCCCGAAAACGGCTGCGTTTTTTATGTTCCAAACTCTTGCGGACAACTTTCTTACGGCTTCGCGTAGATTTTTCTTCCGGCGGACCAGACTGCCTGTACGGCCCCCTCCTGACGGCGGTACACCGCCCGTTCCAGCCGCTCCGCCGGAGTCAGGGTGCGGGGCTGGGGCAGTGTGTCATCCGCCAGTACGATGGCGTGAAGGGAATTTCCCGCGGCAAAGCCCGGCTGCTCTCCAAAGAAAGCGGCCCCGGCAGAGGTAGCCAGATACCACCCCTCCGCCACAGTGAGGAAGGGGGTGTTCCAGTCATCCATCATCCGCCGGGCCTTGGAAGCCCGGACGGCGGCCGCCGTCACGTCAAACAGATCCAAATGATCGCCTCCGGCGATGTCGCTGCCAAGAGCCACCTTTACGCCTTCGTCCAGCATCCTCCGTACCGGCGCCACGCCGGAGCAGAGATTCTGATTGGAGTCGGCGCAGTGGACCACCGTTACCCCGGCGTCCTTCATGGCCTGCCGCTCCCGCTCGTCCGACCAGACGCAGTGGGCCATCACGGTGCGGTCATTCCAAAGGCCGTACTTCTTGTAGGTCTCCCAATACTGTCTGCAATCCGGGTGGAGCTGGCGTACCCAGTCCATCTCCGCGCCGTTTTCCGACAGGTGGGACTGCACCGGCAGATCGCGCTCCGCCGCCAGCTTTCCCAAAAATGCCATCAGCTCATTCGTGCAGGAGGGGGTGAACCGGGGTGTCAGAATTGGCTTGATGTGCCGGAGATCCTGACAGGCATCCAGCCACCGCAGCGTTTCACGCATGGATTCCTCCGTGGTCTCCTCCAACACGCCGGGTGCGCCGTTGCGGTCCATATTCACCTTGCCCACATAGCCGGTGATCCCCGCTTTTTCCAGCTCATCCATCAAGATCAGGGTAGCGTCGGTGTGGAGAGAGGAAAACATACACACCCGCGTGGTCCCGTGGGACGCCAATTCCCCCGCCAGCTGCCGGTACACCGTCCGGGCGTAGTCCGGCTCCGCAAACCGGGCCTCCGTGGGGAAGGCGTAGGCATTCAGCCAGTCCAGCAGGGGCAGATCCATACCCATCCCCAGCATGGGATACTGGGGAGCGTGGAGGTGCAGGTCCGCAAAGGACTGGACGATCAGGCAGTCTCCATAGTCCTCCACAGACGCTTCGGCATATTGCTCCGGCAGCACCGGATACACCCCGGTAATGACGCCGTTTTCGGCGATGAGATAACCGTGTTCCATCACATCCAGCCGGCCGCAGGCCGGCGCGGAAACGATATTTCCTTTCAGAATAGTGGTCATTGCGTCCTCCTTTCAAAACAAAAGAGCGCCCGCATAAGCGGACGCTCATAGCAAGATCTTAGGCGATCTCATAGAAACTTCCGCGCCTGAGACGATCCCATCAGCGGAATTATATGAGCCATATTTCCTTTTATAGTTTAATCATACCACGGCGCCGGGAAAAAGGCAAGCCCCACCGTCGGCACACATCCGGGAATTGTCGCCTATACTGGCGTACAGGCAAAATTCCGCCTGAATCGAGGAAAAGGCGTTGATTCGTATGCTGCAAGCATTGAGCTGGGCCGCTTTGGGCACTGGCTTTACCTTTCTGATGACCACCTTAGGGGCTGCGGTGGTATTTTTCTTTGTGGAGGAGCCCCGGCCCCAGTTCCAGCGGACCATGCTTGGCTTCGCCGCCGGGGTGATGACGGCGGCCAGCGTCTGGAGCCTGCTGCTGCCCGCCATCGAGCAGTCGGCGGACTTCGGCGTTCCCGGCTGGCTCCCCGCAGCGGCGGGGCTGCTGCTGGGCGTGGGCTTTCTCTCCGCGCTGGACGCCGTTCTGCCCCATCTGCGGCGGGCAAAGGACATGGACTTGACCCGCCGCCAAAGCACGCTGCTGATGGCAGCCATTACCCTCCACAATGTACCGGAGGGCATGGCGGTGGGCCTCGCCTTCGCACTGGCGGCAGAGGGCGAGGGCATGGCTGGGGCTGCGGCGCTGGCGCTGGGCATCGGCATCCAGAATCTTCCGGAGGGCGCCGCCATCTCCCTTCCTCTGCGGCAGGAGGGCAGCTCCCGGGGCCGGGCTTTTCTGTTAGGGACCCTCTCCGGCAGCGTGGAGCCGATTTTCGGTATTCTGGTAGTGCTGGTAGCTGCCGGTGTCCGACCTCTGATGCCATGGCTCCTCAGCTTCGCCGCCGGAGCCATGCTGTATGTGGTGGTGGAGGAACTGGTGCCTCAAGCCCATTCCAAAGCCGGGACCTGCGGCTTTGTG